>ERZ807291.8901-NODE-8901-length-11035-cov-4.151913_pt1 | contig 11035 bp, 9 predicted proteins | sample MGYA00521257_ERZ807291 | MGnify/ENA primary metagenome ERZ807291 (study PRJEB31413, sample SAMN03169783) | marine metagenome | biome: Marine; feature: Water; material: Subsurface seawater | place: North Sea | collected 2011-04-28 | depth 1 m m ...
ATTTGTAATAGAAAAAAAGTTGACCAGATATTCAGCAAACATATGCCTGATGCTGTTATGCATCTTGCTGCAGAAAGTCATGTTGATAGATCAATCGATAGCCCCGATGACTTCATGCAAACCAATATTATCGGCACTTATAATATGCTTGAGGCTTCCAGAGCTTATTATCTGAGCAGAAAACAAATTGAAAAAGATTCCTTTAGGTTTCATCATATATCTACAGATGAGGTTTTTGGTGATTTGGGTATTGATGATGCTCCTTTTACTGAAATTACACCTTATTCTCCTAGCTCTCCTTATTCAGCTTCAAAGGCAGCATCTGATCATTTGGTTAGAGCATGGCATAGAACATTTAGACTACCCATCGTAATAACTAATTGCTCAAATAATTATGGACCATATCAATTTCCTGAAAAGCTAATTCCTCTAGTGATTATGAATGCTATAAACGGTAAAAGCTTACCAATCTATGGTTCAGGTAATCAAATTAGAGATTGGTTGTATGTAGATGATCATGCAGAAGCATTATTAACAGTTTTGCATAAAGGCATTGATGGAGAGACATACAACATAGGTGGCCATAATGAAATAAAAAATATTGAAGTTGTAAAAACTATTTGTAAAATTTTAGATGAGCTTGTTCCAGGAAATAGCTCTTATTCTGATTTAATTACTTATGTAGAAGATAGACCTGGACATGATGCAAGATATGCTATTAATGCTACAAAGATTAGCGCAGATCTATTGTGGACACCCAAAGAGACATTTGAATCAGGTTTGAAGAAGACAATAGAGTGGTATCTAAATAATATGGCTTGGTGTGATAGCATAAAAAATAATTAATTTATTATAGGAGTTTATATGAAAGGTATTGTATTAGCAGGTGGCTCTGGAACTAGGCTAAATCCCTTAACAAAAGGAGTCTCTAAGCAACTTTTACCAGTTTATGATAAACCAATGATTTATTATCCAATATCTGTTTTGATGCTGGCAGATATCAAAGATATATTAATTATCACTACCCCTCAAGATCTTGCATCTTACCAGCGATTATTAGGAAATGGGCAAATATTTGGTCTTAATATTAGTTATGAAGTACAAGATAAGCCAAATGGTTTGGCAGAAGCATTTATCATAGGAGAAGAATTTATAGGTGATGATAATGTAGCTTTAATTCTTGGAGACAATATATTTTATGGTCAAGGTTTTACTCCTACTCTTCTTAATGCTAAATCAAAAAAAATAGGAGCAACAGTATTTGGATATTCAGTAAAAGACCCAAGTAGATTTGGTGTAGTTGAGTTTGATAGACATATGCGTGCAATATCAATTGAAGAAAAGCCTTCAAAGCCAAAATCCAATATGGCTGTTACAGGCCTTTATTTTTATGACAATTCAGTTATAAATATTGCAAAAGCGGTTAAACCATCTGCACGAGGCGAGCTAGAGATTACTTCTATAAATGATGCCTATTTAAAACAAGGAAACTTAAGTGTTGAAATTCTTGGCAGAGGTTTTGCATGGTTAGATACGGGAACTTATGAGAGTCTGCTAGAAGCATCTCATTTTGTTCAGACTATTGAAATGCGTCAAGGCTATAAAATTGCTTGTCTCGAGGAAATAGCTTTTTCTAAAGGATGGCTTTCTATTGAACAGGTAAAAAAATCTGCAGAAAGTATGGATAAGAATAGTTATGGTAAATATCTTTTAGAAATGGTGCTTCAGAATGAGTGATCTAGTAAAGTGGTTACATTTTCCTCCATTAGGCGATGACAGAGGGTCTCTTGTTGCATTAGAAGAATTCAAGACAATACCTTTCGAGATTAAGAGAGTCTATTATCTGTTTGGAACAAAAAAAGATGTCCGTAGAGGCCTGCATGCTCACTTGGTTCTAAAACAGGTTCTGTTATGTGTTACTGGAAGCTGTAATATCTTACTGGATGATGGTGCAAAAAGGGAATCAGTCACTCTAGATTCACCAACCAAAGGCTTACTAATTAATGGAATGGTGTGGAGAGAAATGACAAGTTTTACCCCTGACTGCATTTTACTCGTAGTTGCGAGTGAACATTATAATGAAAATGACTACATAAGAAGTTATAAAGAATTTAAAAAGCTTCTTTCAAATATTAAGTAAATAAAATATGAGCAATAAAATTAAAGTCCTTGTAGTTTTTGGAACTCGTCCAGAAGCTATAAAAATGGCACCAGTTGTTAACTCTCTTAAAAATTCTAGCTCTTTTGAATTAAAGGTTTGTGTCACTGCTCAGCATAGGCAAATGTTAGATCAAGTTTTAGAATTATTTTCTATAAAGCCAGATTTCGATCTTGATTTAATGAAATCAAACCAAGATCTTACGGACATAACAATAGGAGTGTTAAATGGGATTAGAAAGGTATTTAAAAAATGGTCTCCTAATTGGGTTCTTGTTCATGGAGATACCACAACTACTCTTGCTACAAGTTTAGCTTCATATTATGAAAAAATAAATGTTGGCCATGTGGAGGCAGGGCTGAGGACTGGAAATATTTATTCACCATGGCCAGAAGAAATCAATCGACAAGTTGTATCAAATATTGCCAGGCTTCACTTTGCTCCTACCTTAGAAGCCAGGGAGAACTTATTAAAAGAAGGCATTAACAAAGAATATATATTCGTTACAGGAAATACAGTAGTGGATGCACTCTTCAATATTAGCGAAAGGCTAGAGAAAAATGATGAGCTGAATTATCAAGTAAAAAAATATATCCCATCTCTTAACTTAGACAAAAAAATTATTTTAGTTACCGGGCATAGACGAGAAAATTTTGGAGATGGATTTGAGAACATATGTAATGCATTAAATGAAATTGCTGAAAGAGATGACGTTGAAATAGTATATCCTGTACATTTAAACCCCAATGTTCAAGAGCCTGTAAATAGATTGCTTGGAAATAACCCCAATATTCATTTGATAAGCCCCTTAGACTATTTACCATTTGTTTATCTTATGAATAATTCATATCTAATTTTAACTGATTCTGGTGGAATTCAAGAGGAGGCACCCTCTCTTGGTAAACCTGTGCTGGTTCTTAGAGATACTACAGAACGACCAGAAGCACTAAAAGCAGGTACAGTTAAACTTGTTGGTACGTCAATTCAAGCTATTGTAAGTGAAACTTGCAATCTTCTGGATGATCACTCTAAATATGAAGCTATGGCTAAATCAAAAAATCCATATGGAGTTGGCGATGCAGCAAATAAAATAACAACACAATTATTAAAAACTCATAATAAAGAAACAATTCAATTATGAATATTTTGTTCATTTATGAAAATGCTATTAATCCAATAACAGGGGGGGTTGAAAGAATAACATTTTTACTTGCAGACTACCTTGAAAAGTCAGGGTGTAGAGTTTTTTTTATGGGGTTGTCAGATACATTTGAAAATAATGATCCAAGACAAGTTTTTTTACCAGATTCGGAGGATATAACCTCAGACAAAAATATTGCCTTTTATTTAGACTTTTTAAAAAAGAAAAATATACAAACTGTTATTAATAAAAGTGGAATGAATAAAAATATTTCAAAGCTTTCTTATAATTGTTGCAATATTGGGATCAAATTGGTTTCTGTTATTCATAATTCCATATTAGGTACTATAAAAAACTACAGCTCTGTAAATAAAGAGAAATATAGAGATCTCAATTTAGGTTTGATATTAGCATTGACTGATCTTAAAATTGTTAAAAGCCTTATGTTATTTGCTTTTAAGCTTAAATATTTTAGGCACTATCGTGCGTTATGTAGAAATAGTAATAATGTAATTATTGAATCTAGTAACTTTATCGAAGAGCTTCAATTTATTGTAGGTAAGTCATATCTGAAGAATGTTGTCGCAATACCTAACTTTATTGTATCAAATAACACCGCTATTGAACCAAAAAAAAAGGAAGTATTATTTGTTGGAAGAATAAATACATCACAAAAGAGAGTTGATTTATTGCTAAAGATCTGGAAGCTTATTCATAATAAATTTCCAGACTGGGAGCTCAAGATAGTAGGAGATGGCGATGAATTGGCCTCGATCAAAGATCTAAGCCTGGAGCTTAACTTACGTAATATAACTTTTTTTGGATATCAGGAAGCAACTTCATTTTATAAATCAGCTTCTATTTTATGCCTTACCTCTTCATATGAAGGTTTTGGCATTGTTTTAATAGAGGCAATGAGCCATGGCGCAGTGCCCATGGCATTTAATTCATACTTATCAGTTACAGATATCATCGACAATTCAAAAAATGGCTTTCTAATAACTCCATTTAATATTCAAGAGTATGCAGAATCTTTGTCAGACTTAATGAGTTCACAAAAATTATTAAAAAAGTTTTCTTCTGAAGCTAAAATCAAATCAGCTGAATTCGATTTATCAGTTGTTGGAAAAAAATGGCTTGACACTCTTTCAATTTAATTTTTATAAACATTACTTTTGCTTTTGATGGCTGAATTTTCTAAATGGTTATTTATAAATTATGCTTTAAGGTATACTTTTTGTAATCTAATGAGTTAGATTTGATAGGAGAAAGATAATATTGAAAAGTTCTTTAAAAATGAATTCTAATATAGATGCTAATGGCATTATATTTATTCGTAATTCTGATATCAGATATGACAATCGAATGAGAAAAGCACTTAGCGAATCTATTGACTTTGGACTAAAACCAATCGTGCTGGGGTGGGTCAGAGACGATGGTAACAAACCAAACAAGAATCAAAAAGTAAATGGCAAGCCCTTTTTAGCAAAATATTTTATGTTGAAATCACGATTTGGGGGTGGGTTAAGAAATATTTTCAGGTTGATTGCTTTCAACTTATGGATATTGAAAACTATAATTGCTCATAGAAAATCATATAAATTAATATATGTCTGTGATCTAGATGTTTCCTTTCCAGCAATCATTGTAAAGTTATTTTTTAAAAAAAAGATTGTTTATGATATCTTTGATTTTTATGCGCATACACACTCAATGCCAAGGATATTAAAAAAAGTTGTAGAGAAAACTGAGTATGGCATTTGTAAGCTATCTGATGAGGTCATAGTATGTACTGAAAAAAGGAAGGCTATGTTAGAGAATATGACGGGTATTAGTCCACATATTATTTATAATACTCCAAATATAAAAGAAGTGCTTTTTAAACCAAATTTTGCAAATAGTGCAGAACGAAACATATTTTCTATAGTTTATGTTGGGACTCTATCTGCTTCTGGCCGACTTTTGTTAGAAATAACAGAGCAAATTAAAAATGTATCTGGCATTGAATTCCATATTGCAGGTATCGGGCCGCTGGATAATTATTTTAAGAAAACAGCAGATAGCTTTGATAATATTTTTTTTTATGGTCAGATTACAAACGATGCAGCATTGGATATGCAAGCTAATGCAGATATTTTATTTGCAACTTATGATCCTTCTCAAGAAATTAATAGGAATTCTGCACCAAACAAGGTTTATGAGGCCATGGCACTAGGTAAGCCAATCATAGTTTGTAAGGGTACAGATGCAGATCTTGTTGTGACCAAAAACGAATCAGGCTATTCAATTAATTATGATGTTAAGGAGTTTATGCAAATTGTTGATATTTACAAAAATAATAATGTGATCAAAGAAGAGCATGCAATAAATGCTTTGCAGCTTTACCGAGACCATTATAATTGGTCAGTATGCCAAAACAGATTGCATAACATCTTTAATGATATTTACCAAAAATAACTATTTCTAATTATCATTTGTAATGGAATTAAAATGCAAATAAGTATTTTAGAGAATGGTGCTCAATGGTAATTGGCTTAACATACTATTTCTTTAGCTATTTCGCTATTATTTTGGCTTTTTATGGTTTTTCAAATAATCTTGTAAAAGGAAATACGCGAGTTATATTTTATTTGATATCTTTTTTGGCCTTAAATATTCTTAGAATAATAGGCCAATATGAATTTGAAGATATTGAAAATTACCGCGAAATATTTAGCCAAGTTGGAACATTTTGGCATGGCAGCTTCTATGACGCTTCGATAAGAGATGCCTTGAATATTGACTTGGGTTATTTGTATTTAAATTCAGTATTTAAGAGCTTTGGTTTTTCTTATGAAGTTTTCTTATTTGCAATATTTGTAATTCAAATTTTAATTTATTACCGATTTTCAAATACATTTAAAGTAGCACCTGTAATCTCATTTGCAGTTTATGTCTCAATTATGATGATGACTTTTCAAATAGGCATGTTAAGACAGGCCCTAGCATTTTGTTTTTTTCTAATCTCTTTAGAATTTTTAGATAGGAAAAGAATTTTTGTAATTTTTATTCTTATAGGGTCCACTTTCCACCTTTCTTTGCTTTTTTGCATATCATTGATATGGGTAAACAAAAGAATAAATCCGACGTGGTTTTATTTTATTTTCTTGATATCAATTTTTGTTTACCTTAATCAAATCAATCTCTTCCAAGCGCTAATACCATTTTTTGAGGGGCTTAGTAGTTTAGCTCGAGTATTATTTTATTTAGAAGTCGAAAGACCAAATAATTTTTTGGGTATTGGTTTCTGGGAGAGAGTTTTGTCATTTATTGCAATATGCTTAATCAACGTCGAAATTACAAAAAAAAGATTGCAAACATCTCATTTAAATATTATTTTTAATATTTCTGTATTCACTATCTTGTTCCAAATCTTATTTGCATCAGAACCCACCATATTGAGTAGGCTTCGTTTGTATGGACAAATTTTTCCGCTTTTATATATTGGCCAATATATATTTACTATGCTTAAAGGTCATATATATTGGCTTTACCGCATACCATTTTTAATTTATTTATCATGGTATTTTACAAATCAGATAAATTATTTAATATTTGCAAATTAATCTATTTGATCTAAAGGTTTTCATGACATCATTTAATTAATTTAGTAGACTAGTTGTTATTTGTATAAATAAAATGTCATTCAAAAATAAAATTGTTAAGGGAATTTCCTGGAGTGCAGCTGAAAGATTTTTAAATCAATTCTTTCAGATAGGTATGACTATAATACTTGCTCGTATTCTTAGCCCAAGTGACTTTGGTATTATCGCAATTGTACTTGTTTTTACTTCCATTTCTCAAGCATTAATAGATTCTGGGCTTTCAAATGCCTTGATTCAAAAGAGCAGAAGAGACCAAACAGACCTCTCTACCGTTTTCATTTTTAATATTATTTTTGGCTTATTAATATATGTACTTATTTTCTCTTTAGCTCCCTGGCTTGCGAAGCTTTTTAATGTACCTGAGCTAGAATCTCTCTTGCGTATTCTTGGACTCAGTCCTTTTATACAAGGTCTTTCTATAATACAAATTACTATATTAACAATTAAAGTTGATTTTAAAGTTATAGCCAAGGCATCAGTAACATCGATTTTAATAAGTTCTGTTATTGCTTTATATTTAGCATTTTTAGGAGCTGGATTTTGGGCAATTGCTACTCAGTTGCTTCTCCACAATACTATTAATACCATCTTGTTATGGATATTTGTTAACTGGAAGCCTAGTTTAGTTTTCTCATGGAGATCATTTAAAGGTCTATTTTCTTTTGGGTGGAAATTATTGGCAGCAGGCCAACTTCATTCAATTTATGTCAATTCATACAACCTTGTTATTGGTTTAAGGAACTCATCAGCTGATATTGGATATTTTAATCAATCAAGTACTATCTCTAGATTTCCCTCGATAGGCTTTATGGCAATTATTTCAAGAGCTGTTTTTCCTATCCAATGCGAATTACAGGATGATAAAATAAAGCTTTTTGATTCATTTAAAAACTATCTACAATTAAGTCATTTTCTTATATTCCCGCTTATGCTTGCTATGGCGGCTCTTTCGGAACCATTTATTTCGCTAGTTTTAACAGATAAATGGTTACCAATGAAGGATTATTTCTCAACTTTATGTATCGCATACTGCTTAACTCCAATTATGGTAACAAATAATCAAATGCTTCTAGTAAATGGAAGATCTGATCTATTCTTGATAGCAGAAATTATAAAAAAAATATTTGGTTCAATTATATTACTATGTACATTTTCTTATGGAATTAAAGTCATTTGCATTGGCTTTGTTATCTATAATATTTTTGATTCTGCCCTCGCAATTTACTATTCAAGGAAAACTACTGGAGCCGGTTATACCATTCAAATCAAATGGATATACAAGTCAACAATATCTGCAATCTTGATGCTGTTAGCTATAATTTTTTCTACCTCATTAGTAAATGGCGATTTGCTAAAAATTTTCATAGGAACTATTTTTGGAATTTCTACTTATCTTTGCTTTTGCCATATTTTTAAAACTAAGTTGCTAGGAAAATTATTTCCTTTTGGAAACGTTTAAGAATATACTTTACAAATAATTAATAAGTTTTTGCTTATTGATACTCGGAAAGCTATCTATGTTTAATTTTTTATGCATTTAATGGCTTAAATTTTTCAAATATTCATAAATAATGTATGTCAAAAAAAATAGCGCTTTTAGTAATTTCTTGTGATAAATATGCTGATTTATGGCCGATTTATTTTGAAAGTATTTTTAAATATTGGCCAGATTGTCCTTTAAAATTATATTTAGGGAGTAATTACAAGACATATGATCATGAAGATATAACTATGATTAATATTGGTGAAGATTCTGATTATAGTTCTAATTTAAAGCTTATGTTACAAAGCGTTGAAGAAGATTATGTTATTACAACTGTTGAAGATATGTTCCTTTCATCTCCGGTTGACAAAGAACATCTTTTCTCAAATTTCCAAGAGTTTTTTAATAACAAAGCAGCTTATCTTAAACTTCTTTATACGTATCCTGTTGGTTATGATAAAGATGCATCCAAGAGAACTGCAAGCTTACCCAAAGATGTAAGATACAGAATGGGAATGGGCACATCTTTATGGGATAAAAAAATTCTTTTAAAACATCTAGTTCCTGGAATGACAGCATGGGAGATGGAGCGAGGCGGAGAGTTTGGTAAGAATATTCCTTCCGAAGATGTTTATGCAATTAATTTTCACTTTTCAGGTAAGGTTCCATTTACTTACCAGCACGGAGTTATCAAAGGTAAGTGGATTAGAAATGCTATCCCTTGGTTAAGGAAAGAAGGGTATGAAAATAAAATACCAAATAGAGAGACAATGTCATTCTTTGGCACTGTTTATTTGTCGTTATTTATTATCTTAATGGCTTTTTTTAGAAAAATTAACTTTAAATGGAAACCTTAATTATATAAATATCCTATAATTTTTGTTAATATTAAAAAAACACATATTTTAGCTAGCAAACAAAATATTGGTAATGTGAGAATGACGATATGGACCAGAATGATCAAATAATTAACGATATTAAGAGTAATAAAATAGGCAAAAGGTCTAAAATTTGGCAGTATGTGGTTGTCCTTGAAAATGCGAGTATTGGAGATGATGTAAATATTTGCTCTCATTGTTTTATTGAAAATGACGTAATTATTGGTGATAGAGTGACTATTAAAAATGGTAACCAAATATGGGATGGCTTAAGAATAGAAGATGATGTATTTTTGGGACCAAATGTTACTTTTACTAATGATAAATTCCCAAGAAGCAAGCAATCAATTAAAAAATTTACTAATACAATTATAAAGAAGGGTGCCTCAATTGGTGGTGGGGCGACTATACTTCCAGGAATTACAATTGGGCAGAATGCCATGGTTGGGGCCGGGAGTGTCGTTACATCAGATGTAAAGAAAAATAGCCTAGTGGTTGGAAACCCAGCTAAACATATCAGATTTCTTGAAGATATTTGAAATTGCTTTAGTTAATTTAAGAGGCCCTCATGAATATTGTTGTTGTTACTCAAATATTTGAAACTCTTGAAGATAACGGTTCTGACAGGCTTTTATTTTTTGCTCAGAATTTAGTTAACAATGGCCATAATGTAAAAATTATAACTGGAAACTTTGATTACAAGGCTGGAAAAAGGCGTTTTGACTGCAGAAAAAAGGTCATAAAAAAAGTTTCTGGTATAGATGTTGTTTATGTGCCAGTTTATTCCAATATTCGTGGAAATTATTTTAAGAGATTCTTATTCTATATTTCCTTTATTCTATCATGCTTCAAAGAATTACTAATATCTGCCAAAAGAGCAGATGTGATATGGGCCATTTCTACTCCACTCACTGTCCCCTTTGTTTGTGCAATAATATCAAGGATAAAAAAAATTCCTTTGGTAAGTGAGATAACTGACGTATGGCCGGATGCTGCTGTCCACTCAGGGGTTGTAAAAAATAGATTTATAATTGGCTTAGCTAAAAAAATGGAAATATTTTGCTATAAGAGCTCAGTTAGTATTATCTGCCTCACCAAAGGTATTAAACTAAATATTCTCAATAAGGGTATTCAATCTTCAAAAATACACTTAATAACAAATGGCGTTAATATTGATTTATTTGATAATGTATCAGCTATAAAAATGGGCAATACTAGAACTTCACTTGGCCTTGAAAAGAAATTTATTGCTATGTATCTTGGCGCTCATGGTAAATATAATTCCCTTGATACAATTATTGACGCAGCAAATGAACTTAGGCATGATGAATCAATTGTTTTTGTATTAGTGGGAGATGGGGAACAAAAAATACATTTAAAGAATTTAGTTAATAATAAGAATTTAAACAATGTTATATTTCATGCACCAGTTAAAAGAATTGATGCTCCTCAATTATTATCAATAGCAGATTGCTTTCTTCTTCCCAACTTAGCAGGCGAATTTTTTCAAGGAAATTTGCCAAACAAAGTTTTTGATTATCTTGCCTCAAGTCGACCAACAATCGTTGCTGGGAGAGTTGAGTCTGCAGATTTAGTAGAAAAAATTAAAGCAGGTTTTGTTGTTGATGCAGAAAATCATAAGAAATTAGCTAATACTATTAAAATGGTGTCAACTATGGATGAAGCAGAAAGAGAGGATATAGGCTTGAGGGGTGGAATTTACGTTAGAAA
>ERZ807291.8904-NODE-8904-length-11028-cov-5.583068_pt1 | contig 11028 bp, 10 predicted proteins | sample MGYA00521257_ERZ807291 | MGnify/ENA primary metagenome ERZ807291 (study PRJEB31413, sample SAMN03169783) | marine metagenome | biome: Marine; feature: Water; material: Subsurface seawater | place: North Sea | collected 2011-04-28 | depth 1 m m ...
CCAGGCAAACAGCGCCCCCGTTCAATATAAAAACTAACGGTGTCAAAATTTACTTCGTTTAGCTCTAAAAGAATTAGATTTTTCATAAAAAATAACCTATTTAACTATATTTACATCACTAGAAATATTACGTTAGATAAAAATACATAAGGTAGATTTAATACCATTTCCAATCGCATTGGCAAATACTAAACGTTTTTTGTCAACGAATATGATTCAGATCGAGGGTAACCCCCCCCCATTAATAACCTAGGTTATTTTTTTATATAAACCATCTACATTATTGACTAAACTTTCAATACTATAATTATTTTCAACAAAGTTTTTCGCTTCCTGAACTTTAATATGACAATCAACTCTCAACATCTTATCGTAATGCTTTGCAAACTCTTCTTTATTTGCTTCAATTAAGTATCCTCTTTCATTATTTCCTATAATATCCACTACTCCCCCTACGGCTGCAGAGATAACTGGAATCTCAGCAGCAAAGGCTTCCAAAATTGACACTGGAGTTCCTTCATTCTTAGATGTCAGAACAAGATAATCCAAGGCACCATAAAAATAAGAAGGGTTTGATTGATTTCCTGAGAATATAATATTTTTTACATCCTTTGCAATATTTTTAAGATTCTCTACAAAAAATCTTTCACCATCACCTATAACTACAAAATAAATATTTTCATGAGTATAGTTTTTATTGAAATACTTGACACTATCTATAAATAGCTCATGATTTTTAATATCAGCAATTCTTCCTACAATTCCAAATACTTTTGAACCATCAGGAATATTATAATCATTTCTAAACGATTTTTTATCGAGTTGAGAAGCAAAATTGGTGTCAATTCCTAGGTTAATCTGAATATGCTGTTCTTTTTTACCAACTTTGAATCTATCTAAAATTTCATCTTGTTGTTGCTTACTAATTGTAATGATTTTATCAGTTGAAAATCTCGCTAAAAATCTTTCTATATTTAAAAATATTTTTTCCTTCAAAGGAGAGAAATATCCTTGAAAGGTATGTCCGTGAAAAGTATGTACTGTTTTAATTTTATCCGCATTGAAAAAGTTATAAAACATTACCGCCAGTCTTCCTAGCAATGCGGCCTTTGACATATGTGTATGAACTATTTTTGGTCTAATTTTAATAAGAAGTTTATAAATTTCTACTATAGATTTATAATCATGTTTTAGAGAGATACTTCTTTTCATATTCTTAGATTCAATATGTTTAATATTAAACTTGCATAAGAATTCACTCATATCATTCTCATCCGCCTCAACTTTTCCTGAAACTAGAATGTTATGCCAACCTTTTTGATCTAGTCCATTTGAAAGCCAACTCACATGCTTGGATGGCCCTCCAACATTTAGTCTAGTAATAATTCTTATTACTTTTTTATTCAAACCATTTTTCCTTCCACATTTGAAATACTAATATGAACCAAATTTGAGTACCTATATCTCTACCATTCAGAAATTGATTCTTTAAATTTTGCACTTCTTCAATGTTAAATATATGATCATCTAACGCACTATTGGCTAGGTACTTATCAATGAGATACTTTAAATCCCCCCTTAACCATTCATTTAAAGGGATTTGAAAACCTGATTTAGGTTTGTCTACCAGCTCCTTTGGTAAATACTTATACAAAACTTGTCTAAGTAAGTATTTACCTTCTCTATTTTTATATTTTATGTTTTGTGGAACCCTTGCCATAAACTCTATAATTCTATGATCTAGTAAGGGCTCTCGACCTTCCAAGCTAACACTCATAGTAGCACGATCAACTTTTGCCAAAACATCATCACACATAAAAGCTTTATAATCGGCAGACATCATGTAGTTCATAAATGAAAAATTACTCTTATGCTTAAATGGTAAGAATACATTTTTTTTTGATTTTATATTTAATATTTTAGAAACATCACCTTTGTCTACATAAGAACTAGCGTTTTGAAACATCTCTTCTAAACTAGCACTATTTATCGCTCTCTTTAACTTGTTTAATTTATCTTTTATATTTGTTTGTTTTAAACTTTTTGGTAAAAGATTGTTTATATTTTCTACAACACTTTCGTTCAATAGATTTATAAATATTTTTAAACTATATAATCTAAGCCTATTCGTAAAAATATTAGAAAAATTATTTAAAAAGAAATATTTACTATATCCACAAAAAACTTCATCACCGCCATCTGAACTGAGTGCTACAGTTACATGTTTTCTTGCTATTTTGGATACTATTATAGTGGGAAGTGCTGAACTATCTCCAAATGGCTCATCGTAATAAAACGGTAAAGATTCTACTATATCTAACATGTCACTATTTTCCATATAATACTCTATATGATTAGTTCCTAGATAGTTTGATATGCTCTTAGCATGCTCTGCTTCATTAAACTTTTCATCATTAAAACCTATTGTAAAAGTGTTTATGTCTTTGTTTTGTTTTTTAGCCAAAATAGAAGCTACTAAGGAACTATCATAGCCACCACTAAGAAAAACACCCACAGGTACATCCGATACCATTCTTAAGGCTACAGCATCATCTAGTATGGTTTCAAGCTCTTCTAAAATCTGTACTTCTGACTTATTAAAAGTTTCTCTTTCATAAAAATCATCTACATCCCAATACTTAGTAATGTTAAATGCTGATTTCAGAATATCAAATTCTAAATAATGTCCAGCTTCTAATTTATAGCAATTTTTAAATATTGTATTAGGAGCGGGAATATATCCAAACTGAAAGTAGTAAGGCAATATTTCTTTATTTAATTTTTTAAAAAAATTAGGATATCTATGGAATGATTTTATTTCAGAGGAAAACAGAAAATCTTCACCATCCACATAATAGTAGAGTGGCTTAACCCCTGCCCTATCCCTTACCAAAAATAATTTATCTTCTACTTTATCGATAATAGAAAAGGCGAACATACCAATAAACTTTTCTATACAGTCTATGCCCCATTCTATGTAACTATAAAGGATAACTTCCGTATCAGTTAATGAGACAAACTGATAGCCTAAATCTTTAAGCTCATTACGAATAGATTTAAAGTTATAAACTTCTCCATTAAATACAATAATATAATTTTTACAATTGCTTATAAAAGGTTGATGCCCATAACTACTTAAATCTTGAATAGCTAATCTATTATGTCCTAGGTGTATGCCGCTATCGGTGTCAAAATATACTCCGCTATCATCGGGACCACGATAAGATTGTGATTCCAACATATCTTTCAAGATTTCGATACTTTTTTGTTTTTTTATAAAACCGACTATTCCGCACATATATCACCTTCATATAGTTTTATATCGAAATCATTTGCCCTTGCAATAGCATTTTTTGAATATTTATCTTTTAGGTTTTCTTGATCCATCATTGACTTCATTGCTTTCTCTAAATTTTTTTTTATTTATTGAATCAGTCTTGATATTGTACTTCCATCTACGATTATTTTTTGCCTTGCAATAATCAAAACGCATCTTAAGTCATAGAAGTCATTTTCGATAACCCGCTGCACACCAGAATGGTTCGCTATCTGAGAACTCGACATGTTCAAGACCGGATTTTTCCATCATGACTTTGATTTGTTGTTGTGAAAAGCGTTGTTCAAGCCGTGTGCCAAATCGATCCAATGCATCTGTGCGCATCGTGTTAAAACTATTGTTTCTATATAAGCTCAATGGGAAGTTGCTGACCTTTATGCCGAATTTCTCTGCTACCCAAGCGAATTTAGCCAGTGGCAGATAGATAAAAAATGCAAGACTTGACTGGTCAAATCGCATCCACTCGTCACCAAATCCTTCTAATGTTTTTCTGTCAACATTTATTTCATTACTCATTTATTCCTCCAAAAAAGTCAGATGGTGCAGAAGGGGATCCATATAGCAACTGTTTATAAAGCACTTCAAACCTAGAAGATGTAATCTCAATCGCATAATTTTTTTCAATACGAAGACGAGCCAACCTACCCAGGCGCGACCTCTCGGCCACACCAATATTAATCATTGATTGAAGTGCTCCGGCGAGCGCTATTGAGTCGCTGGTCTCAATAACTATACCAGTATCAGCTACAATTTCGGCCGCATCCCCCGCATCTGTTGCAACACAAGGGACACTCATCGCCATTGCCTCGCAAACAACATTAGGAAATCCTTCCTTTGATGAAGATAAGCAGAATATATCCATGGCGGACAAACAATCTGGAATATCACTACGCTCATCTGCGAGCACGAACTTATGTGCGAGACCGCTTTCATAAAGCCAGGCCTTTAACTGATTATTTTCTGCATTAATGCCTCTCCCGATCATCAAAAATTTCACATAGTTAATGTTAGAAGCAACCAAGGTAGCGGCACATACGAAGTTCTTATAGTCTTTCAATGGATCAAACCGGCCCACAATTCCGACAACCACATCGTCATCACTAAACCCAAAGTCAACTCGAATTTTCTGCCGACGTACTGGATTTCTGTTAAAGTGGCCCATCATATATCCATTAGCAATGACAATCATTTTGCTCTGATCATAACCTTTCTTAGCATGAGCAACTCGTGCAGATTCCGCACAACAAACTATCGCGTCAGGTAGAAGATGAGACATCCAAGAACAAAGGGTAACGACCGTTTTAGTCATAGATGGTCCGCTTTGAGGTATGGCAGAACATCGTACTCCCCAAATCACTTTACAATTACCTCCCAAACGTGCAGCCAAACCGCCCAACAGGTCAGCGTGATACATCCATGTTTGTACAATGTCAACTCGCGCTGCACTAATCAATCTCACTAGTTGCCATATCACACGAGGAATGTCCAAAGCAGAACGCATTCCCAATGCTCGCACCTCAACACCCATTTCTTGCAATAGCACACCAACCTTGCCGAGGGTCGTAAGAGAGATAACGGAATGAATATAGTTGTTATTGCCTTCATGTGATCCAATCAAACGTTTTAGCATCAACTCTGCACCGCCGATGTTAAGACCGATAATGATGTGGAGCACGCGAATCGTGTCACCATCCCTGCCATTAGGCTTTAGCATTTTGCCCCAACGCCTCTGCCAATTTTGGAACTATGACATTAATCGAATACTTATCCATAACAGAATGTTTCTCTTTAAAATTAGTACCTAATAACGATATACTTCTATTCATATAAAACATTCTCATACTTTTTAATAATCTTATCCGCAGCATATTTTTTTTCAATGAATTCCTTTATTGCATTTTCATCAAATGCTTTTATATCAAAACTTTTAATAATATTAGTCATTTCATCTATATCACCACATGGCACTAGATACCCATTTACACCATTCTCAATTATTTCCTCTGTCCCACCTGGGCAATTAAAAGCAATCACAGGCGTACCGCAGATATTTGCTTCTAATAGAACATTTGGGAAACCTTCATACCTTGATGATAATATGAATAAATCAGCTTGCTTCATATATTTATAAGGATTGGACTGGAATCCTAGAAATGATAACTTCTCTACGATATTAAATTTAATAGCGATTTCTTTTAAGGTTTTTTCTTCACTACCTTTGCCCAATATGGTTAGGTGATAGTTATCATCTAACTTATTAAGAACATTTAGCAATAAATCAAAACCCTTGACTTTGTCTAACCTTCCCACTGCTAAAAGGTTTATCTTACCAGAATCGTAAATGATCTCTTGAGTGATAGACAATAATTCTATCCTATCAACCTCTATAGGATTATTAATGACAATCAGCTTATCTTTTTTAATAGCATAATTATTTAACAAATCGTCATGCATAAACTGGGATTGACAGACTACTCGATCAAAATTATTGTAATTTTTTTGATACAACAGATCGTATAAATTTGGATACTTTTCTTGTCTATTTTTTATACTCACTATACTTGATTCTCTAGCAATAAATTTAATATCTCTAAAAATTAACTTTAAGAACAAAAGTATCAGATTCAACGAACCCAATGTTGAAAATATGATATTTGGTTTTTCTTTCCTGATTAATCTATAAAGCTTAAATATTGAATACCTTATTTGTTGAGCTTGTAAATCAACTATTTTCAAGTCATCATTTAAATTTCTTAGATACTCTCCTTCTTTCTTCAATAAAACCAAAGTAACTTCGAATTTCTGCCTATCTAAACCATTAGCAAGTATTGACATAACCCTTTCGCTACCACCTCCATTCATCGATGGAACGATCATAAAGATTTTCTTCTTCATAATGTATCTAAATTATGTCTATTTATAAATTCCTGTATAACCATTATCAATCGATTTCCACCAACTGGGCTCAGGTGACTTCCGTCGCTGAAGGTCTCGTAATCATCTCTTATGTAGTTGAACTCTTCTGTATTAAAATCTATAACGATATCATCTGGTGTCAATAGCTCTTCGACCTGCGACCTATACTTTTTGATTTCCACTTGATATTGTTGTGTTTCAAAGATTTTCTTATGGGCTGGATAGTAATAAGCAAGAATTTTAATATCATGCATTCTGGCTAAATCTAAAACGTCACCTAACTCCTGAATCGCTTTTGTATCAATCTTGATATTATATTTTCCATCAACCATCTGCTTATGTCTTGCTTCAATTTCTTTTTTTACATCATAGTTCTCATAGACATTATATTCATTGTGTCTAAAACCAAACCAACTATCACGAAAAGGATCTTTATCTACATCAGACAGTGCCAGATGTTTTTTCAGATAATACTTCAATGTAAATAATGAGCCTAAAGTGGACCAGTACTCACGTGGATCAATTGCATTTGTTTTTTTTCCGCTATCTTTTGTTAAATAAGGGCTTAGACATACTATAATAACTTTAAGCCTATTGCTTTTAATCACGTTTTCGAGAGGATACTTCAGTTCACTTATATTTGCACCATTCATGGACAAGTTATAGACGCTCAGCCCCTCCAATTTTCTTGTATCCATTTCTATATCAGAATAGGAAGGACCGAACAAAACAGCATCAAAATTTTGCGGTATCCAATTAAAGGACAACAAATACTTTGATGTCCTTTCCTCAGTGTAAATTCTAATTGGCTTACCTTTAACATTTCCAAACAAACCGAACTCGTTGATATGCACGTTGATTGTTACGACAACCAAGATAGATATAAGTACGACTGACAATACATATTTTACAAATTTACTAAAAGTCAAAATATAAAAACTCCGTTAATTGCATAGAATTCATAAACATCAATGAAAAAAGGAAAATAAGAACCAGAAAAATTAAATTCTTATGATTTGGTATAAAACTATTCATCATTTCAATCGAGTTTTCTTTATGTAGAATCAGGATTGTAGAAACCGTGATGACGGAATAAATAGCTAAATCAATCGGGGACACGTTTGTGAATATATTTATGCTATTAATAGTTCCAGAGTCGAAATTCCTAATTTGATTGTACGTTAAAGGGGAAATTCCATTCAGCCCAATCATTCCTTCTACAATATTTATTGCATCATCCCACTCTTCGGCTCTGAAAAATATCCAAGCGAAGTTTACAAAGTTAAAAGTTAGCAGCCATGCACACCAACTCCACAATTTAATCCCTAGGCCAGACCATGCCCTATGCATTGCTATAGCCAACCCATGCAGAAATCCCCAGAACAAAAATGTCCAACCAGCACCGTGCCAGAAACCGCCAATAATGAACGTAGTCATTAAATTTAAATATACCCTAAAGTTAGCGACTCTATTTCCACCAAGAGGGATATAAATATAATCTCTTAAAAACCGTGACAGAGTCATGTGCCACCTTCTCCAAAAATCCTGGATATCAAAAGACTTGTAGGGACTATTAAAGTTTACGGGAAGTTTTATATTGAAAAGTAACGCAGCTCCTATCGCCATGTCGCAATAGCCACTAAAATCGAAATAAAGTTGAAACGAATAGGATAAGGAAGTAGCCCACGCCTCGAATAGCGTAATCGCTTCGGTATCATTAAATCCATTATTTGCAAAAACTGCAAAACTATCTGCGATCACAATCTTTTTGAATAAACCAATACCAAAGATAAATAATCCTAGCGAAACATTTCTATAATTAATATAATTGTTACGTAAATTCGCAAATTGGGGCATCATTTCCTTATGATGAACGATAGGACCAGCGATAAGCTGGGGAAAAAATGTAACAAATATCGCATAGTTCACAAAAGAATAGTCCCCAGTCTCACCATTATAGCTATCTGAAAGAAACGCGATCTGTTGAAAAGTGAAAAAGGAGATCGCCAAAGGTAAAGCCAGATCGAGGAGGCCTATATCTGATGCGAGAACATAGTTGACATTAACTATGAAGAAGTCCGCATATTTAAAATAACCTAATAATAAAAGGTTCGAAACAATTCCTGTAACCAAGAGCAGCTTTCTTGACGAACTTCGTCTTTTTGTGCTTGCTAGTCTATTGCCAACAAAATAATTAAAAAGCATCGAAGCCAATATAAGTGGTAAATATAGAATATTCCACCAACTGTAAAAAAATAAGCTAGCTAAAACCAAAAAATATTTGGAACCTACAGCTAGCCGATTCTTATTCAAGTAAAAGTAGATACAAAATGTGATAGGCAGGAAAAGAAATATAAATTCGAAAGAACTAAAAACCATGATTATCCTCTACCTTTTGGAGCGGATAATAATATATTGAACTAAATAAAATCAAATATATTAACTTTATTACCAATCCTGAAAAAATAAAAGGCATTTTAATTTCAATTAAAAACAATGCAAATACAATTACAATAAGTAAGTTAAATATCTCTTTTTGTTGTCTAAAGTTATTTTTAAATATCAGCAATATGAAAGGAATAAAAGAATAAATAAATATCATACCGAATAAGCCAACCGCATAAAGTGAACGAATGTATCCAGAATCAGATGGTATATAATGACCAATACCATTTATGCCATCATATCTACCATCACCAATAAGCCAAGTTTTTTGATTCTCTGGGAAAAATATCATATTATCTAATACATCGTTAGTTGACCTACTCTCTAGAAAAGAACTTTTATCATCACTAATGAACAATTCAAAAGCCCAAGGAATTAATTTATCGAGAATGTATAATGCAAATTCTTTATCTAAAAAAGTGATGGATACTGCATATAAAACTAACACTATTGCAAATATTGAAAATAAGAAACTGATAGTGTTTTTAATATTGTTTTTAATATTATGGAAATTAAATAATACACTGTAGATAATTACGATTATAAAAAATAAAAAGAATCCAGTTCTAGAGATAAAAAGGGTAGATCCCAATATTAAAAACATAATAAATGAATAAAAAACTTTCTCCTTATAAATTTTTGTTTTATTAAACAGAAAAAAAGCCAATACTGCTCCAATTGAATGCATAACAGACAACCCAGCATTAGGTGACAAGGCTAAACCTCTTACTCTAAATAGACTAAATTCATCTATATTCCCTCCCATTGGGATTAAGTCCATGCTTATTCTAGTTGATGGTACAAACACATTTAAGTGTATAAATAATGAGTGCAATAAAATTGATATTACAATTATTTTAAAAAGAACTAAGTTATCTTTAATAAGTTCATTTTTCAGTAGATATATTATTAATAGAGAAGTAAAACTAAACTCTACTAAATTCAAGAGATATACATAAGTATAGGAGTAATCGTATGTTTGCATAAATGTGCTATGTGCTATTAAGAACAAATATATACAAAACATATATAATAGTAATAGAGATATGCTTGTATTAACTCTTTTGTATTTGCATACATGGGCAATAAAAATAGGTAAAAAAATAATTAAAACTAATTTACTTAATGCTGCTGGTAAAAACGTAAATCTAACTCCGAGAAGTAAGATTAGAAAAAATATAGGGTAAATTACATATAATTTAATATTATTAAGAGTTAATGATTGCATTTACTCTATTCTTCCATGTGTATTTTTTAAATTCATTAAAAGAATTTTTGGACATTTTAGTCCTAATCTTTTTATCTTTTAACCTCTCTATTGCTTCTATCCATTCGTTTCCATTTTCACTGTCAACTAAAATAGAGGTATCACTATTTAAAACCTCTTTTAATACTTCTAAGTTAGAAGCAATTATAGGTTTTTTATGTGCCATGTATTCAAACATCTTTAATGGTGATGTAAAGTCTCCTATATTTGAGCCTTCTTTTTTACCATCATTATATGTTTTTACGATTTTCTGATTTGGCAATATGCAAATATCTAAAGAATTAATATAACTACTTACTTCTTTCTGCGAAACAAAACCATAAAAATATACATTCTTCGAAGTTATCTTAGATTTCCAGTAGTCTATATCTTTTATTAACCCTCCAATTATATGAAAATCAACATCAATTGGAACTTTATCTGCAATTTCTTCTATTACTTCCATTCCTTTGCCTTGATAAAGATGCCCTACATAGCCTATTTTTAAATTATTTTCGTTTCCATTAAGCTCAGCTTTTATATTAAAATCATTTACTTCATCTGCTCCATCATGGGCGACCTGAATTCTTTTTTCATTTAAATATCCATATTTAAGATAAATATTCTTTAAAGCTTGCGATATAACTACAAGCTTATTGAAATTTTTTCCTTCTATTAGCTTGCTAAAAAGCTTTACTTCTAAAGTGCTTCTTTCCCAAATCGGGGAATGAGATTCAAATATTGTATTAAACCCTAAAAGCGAGGATAAATAACAGCCATTAACAAATCTACCATATACTAAATCAGCCTTGTTAAATGATAAATAGATTAATATTCCTATTGTATAAATAATACTTCGGCCTTTAATTTTAGGCGTGAATATTTTTTTAATCTTAAAACTATTTCTAACACCATAAAAATCAAAAACATCATTAATACCTTTTTCATTCTGCTCTTTATAGTCAGGTGCCAACAAAAGCACTTCATGCCCATTATCAGCAAAAGCCTGGCACATTTTCATCACATGAATACTATTTGCTGTTCTTGACGGGATGATTGAATTTGAAATATATATGATATTCAA
>ERZ807291.8906-NODE-8906-length-11028-cov-5.566664_pt1 | contig 11028 bp, 5 predicted proteins | sample MGYA00521257_ERZ807291 | MGnify/ENA primary metagenome ERZ807291 (study PRJEB31413, sample SAMN03169783) | marine metagenome | biome: Marine; feature: Water; material: Subsurface seawater | place: North Sea | collected 2011-04-28 | depth 1 m m ...
TTGCGAATCTGCTCGCCTACGCCAATGAGGAATCTATGGCGGATCAAAATCTAACCATCGTAACCGCGATCATTGCAGGAGTTTTTCTGCTTATTCAAATCGTAATTTTCATGATTTGTATGTCCCGCGTATCACAAATTAAAAACGAGGAGCTCAGGGCTGGACTAAAACTCGGTCTGCTCGACAACGAGGAAAACTTATTTGATCTCGGATTGTACATAGGTCTTGGAGGAACCGTTCTTTCTCTCATCCTCCTCCTTGTGCTCGATGTTAAACAGGATGCACTCATTGGTGCTTACACCTCCACTTTGTTTGGAATTCTCTTTGTTGCGGCATTGAAAATTGTTATAGTCCGGCCATACCGCAATCACTTGTTGGTCAAGCAATCTGAAGACAAAGGGGCATGAACCGCAGTCTGCTGCTCGTAGTCTGCGACTTTCTGCTTCTTAGCATTCTCGCACTGGCACGCTTTGATGTGCCCAAGAATGCGTTGATTGCTCAGGATGGTCAAAAAGTCGTTTCCAAGGAAGTTGTCGAACGAATATCTGATGGTGAAAATTACGACGATGTGGTTGCTGAATTGGAGGCAACAAATGAGACTTTGCTCGAAAATCTAAGCAGCGACAAAGATGCACTGCTTGAACAAAAACTCAATTTGGAAGCTGAAATTGCTCAAAAACAAAAGGTTCTTGATCAAAAAGAACAGGAAATTGCCTCCAAGGACGCTGTAATTGAAGGTAATGAGGAAGCCCTTGACCAAGCTAGAAAAGAAGCCGAAGAATTGGCAGCCCAACGCAGTGACATCGAACGTAAGAGGGAAGAATTGTTGCAAAGTAATGCGGCGTCTCAAAAAGAACTTGAATTACTGGCCAAAAACTTGGAGCAAGCTAAAAAGAAATCAGAAGAACTAACCATTCTGAAATCCAAAAAGGAAAAGGAAGCAGAAGCGGCTCGTTTGGAATTAGCGGCTTCGGTAGAAAGAGCGAAAGCCCAAGAACTTGCTGCCTCCGAAGCTAAAGCTTTGCTGATGGATGAAAAGAAACGTTCGGATGAACTGCTCGCCTCTACTGCCAAAATTAATAGCAAAATAGACAGCTTGAACAAAGGCCTTGATGGGGTTGGTCAAGATCTTAAATCCGTGGGTGAGGGGTTAGTCGGAGTAGGGGACAAAATTTCCACTGTTTCTCAGGATGTAAGTTCGGTAAAAGAGGGAGTATCCAAAGTTGGTAAGAATGTGCAGGAATCCGTCGATGTACAAAAAGAAAATTTCCGGAAACTTAATGAAAGACAAACTCGTTCGGTTAATGAAATCTTTACTCGGTACGAACAAAATAAGGTTACTCTTGAGCTTAACTACACTCACAAAACTGGAATCATGCAAACCAACAAGGAAGATAAATTCTCTATGGATTCCATCCTTATGGTTGACGGAAAATTTGTCTATGCGTTGGTGCACGCCAAGGACAGTCCATTCAGGGTAGATTACAGACCTCGTAAACTCGTTGCTGTGAGCGGTCAAATTTCAGGTTCCAAACTCAAGGCTCCTTTGCCTGTTAAAGAAATAGCTTTCATGGATGATCCTAGGATCATTATTGTTCCTTTGTACGCAAAACCAGAAGAATTGATTGCATCCTCTGGGTTGGAGCTTTTTCAGGCACCGGCTAATCCATTTCTTTTTGACGATGCCGTGGTTGTGGATGTTAAAAATGGCAAGTTTGGCCAAACCAAATGTTTGCGTGATGAGAAGGACGGTCGTTACATTGAGGTGGATGAAAGACACTTTTCTTTTCTTACCGGAGCCTTCAACCCTGGAAAAGGTGACTTGGTTTTCTCACAAAAAGCGGAACTGTTAGGCATTATGGTCAATGGTGATTACGCCTTTCATGTTAAGAACTTGGGAAGTCGCATTCATGGTGGATCTCGGACACTTCTCGGTTCCTCATTTGATGCTGATAAGACTAATTTACTTTTAAAAGATATGAACAGGAAGCTTTCTGGACTCGGTAAGAAGTTCAAATATTGATCTTTAAACGCCGACGGTCATTCGATTGATCGTAAAAAACAATAATTCGACAAGGCAGAGCAACTATATGCTAATCAATGCGATAAAAGAAAGAGGGTTTGCGAAAGGGATTTTGGATTTGCCAGACACCAAGGTTCCATGGCTTGCCACACTTGGATTGATTATTGTTGTCTATCTTTTGAGTTTCTGGGTTCGCCTGGAATGGATAGACTTCGCTCAGGCGAGTTATCTTGACGAGCAAGGTGAAAGAAACTTTTTGCGTCCCAATATGGTTAAGGACGGGGTTGCTTTACCCAACACCCACGATAGCTTTTATTTTGGTAGCATTGTGCAGAAGGCTGCTCTGGGTATGCATAAGGAAAATAACTTACTTCCTGGTGTTTATCAAAATGGCATGATCACAGCCCTGCCTTATTGGTTGATCAATCTATTTCCACATCTTTCGATTGAACATCTGCTTTTGTGGTTACCTGTATATATCTCGGGACTTGTTTGTATTCCCATTGTTTTGATTGGCAATCTTTACAGGTGTACGCTTTGGGGTTTTGCTGCTGCATGTTTGGCTGTAATAACTCACAGTTATTACAATCGTACTCTTGCAGGGTATTATGATACCGATATTTTTGCCATTACATCACCGGCGTTCTCAGTTTTCTTTCTTTTAGCAGCTTCCCGTAAACAATCGATACGATATTTACTCGCTGGTGCCATTTCCTTAATTCTAGGTAGGTTCTTTTATGGATCGATCCAAGCAATTACCTGTTCGCTGTGCTTGGGCTTCATGGGTTACCGCATTGGACTTTTAATTTTTGATACATGGATTCATCGTGAGGACAATTCCAGCCTTTTAGATAAACTGAGCAAGGGATTGATGGAACCTTTTAGCTTTTCATCTTTTTTTATCATTTCTTGGGTTTTATACGTGGAGGGTTGGTCTTTTGGTGTGCTGGTTGAACAAAACCCTAAACTATTATTTCTTGCATTGGTTTTACCAGTAACTTTACTGCTCGCATCTTTCACATCGATAAGATTCAAAATTTCTGATTTGCATATATCATTTATGCAATCGAAGTTGTTGCCGTTCTTGGTTTTATCAACTTTGGTTACCGTAGGAGTTGGGGTTATCCCTTTCACTAATTTTGGCCCATTTGCAGGGACTTGGTCAAAAATTACCGGAAAATTACAAAGCTATTCAGTGGTTGGGAAAACTGGAACAACCATGGCATCTGAAGTAGGAGCTCTCAAGTTTTTGGATGTCAAAACAACCATTCGTGAGGCTAGTAAAATTCCGCATGAAGTCGTACGAAACCGTATCCTCGCAGATACGCCGACTTGTTCCTGTCCCCGTTGTATGCCGGGAGGCCTAAAAAATGCTGGATTTGTGGTGCCTGCATCTATCCTTGGTTTAATCGGCATGGGTTTGCTTATTTTAAGGTATTGGGAATTTTGTATCACTCTTCCTTTCCTTACGATTGCATACAATTGTTTCAAAGGAGCTGTTGGCTTGAGGTTTACCGTGCATGTTGGGAATTATGCCGCCATTGGGTTAGTTTTTTTGCTAACTGTTTTAGTTTGGGGGGGCATAAGGCTTCTTGCAAAGAAACGCTTGCAGAATGATTTGTACAGACAAAGAGCAGGTTGGGTGAGTTGGGGAGTGGTGGTACTTTTGGTTGCTTGGTTTGCCACCCCAAATTTACAACATGCTGCTAATTATCATTCCCATGTGGTTTATCCAATCAAAACCATGGAGGTACTTGAGGAACTAAATAAAGCATCAGAACCCGAGGACTTTGTTGTTACTTGGTGGGATTATGGTTCTGGGTGTTGGTACTACGGCAATACCCGAACTTTTACATCTCCCGCGCATCAAACTGTGGACAATTTTCTAAGCTCAGAAATTCTTCGATCCACTTCAGATTCCCGAGCTTATAATCTTTCACGATTAAAGACAGAGTCTTATGTTCGTTTACAGGAGGAACGTAGTCGAGAGGGAACGAGCGATTATTCAACGGCAGTCCAGGCAATGTTTCAGGACGGTTCTCCCCAACAGGTTTTTTACCAAGGATTTTTGGCAGATGCTGCTAAACCTGAATTTCTTCTTCCTCCCAAAACTCGGGATACTTTCCTGTTTTTACCTTATGAAATTTTAAGGATTTTTCCTACCATTCTTAGCTTCAGTTCTCGAAACCTTTATTTTTCCGGCAATTCAGGGAGTAATGCTTCCAATATCAGTGAACCACCAATGAAAATTATTCGAGGAGGCAGAAGGGAAGGAACATCATATGTTTTTGATGGGGGCTATCGATTGAACCGAAGAGGTGACTTGCTCGTTGATGGTGCTCAAAAAGGAATTATTTCTTATGGTCAAGTGTTCGAAGTTGATCCACAAGGCGGACCTGCTCGAGCAGTTGATTCAGTCTCCATTGATGGTTTGAAAATTGCATTAAAGTATAATTCCTCGGTCGGTCGACGATTGGTTCATATTCCTCACCTCAATGAGTTGATTATTCTTTCAGCAGATACCTTTCGCTCATCTTTTGCACGGCGCTACCTACTTTCCCGGTTTGTTTCTGAAGTTTATGAACATCCTTTGTTTGCAAAAGGAGCAGACCCAAGAAAGCAGCCCTTTTTCGCACAGGCAGACTGGGTGACCAGTCAAGGGTCCAAAATTTTCCTAAACATGAGAGGAGGTTACCGTATTGAAGCCGATCTGACTAAGAATTCTGCTATTTTGCCCGGAGTTTCTAAACCCGTTGAATTTTCCTTTCATCGGAAATTGCATGATCAGACAAATTACAAGCTTATGAATATCCCTTCCGTGGAAAAGCAAAATGCTCGTTTTCACTTGATTCAGACAAGTTTGCCTTTTTTTAGCTCAGATCGAGATCAAACAATATCGAGTGATGGACAAACTGTCGCAGAATTTGCTAAAACTCATAATATTCCCCCACATGCATTGGCTCAATACAATGATCTTAAACTAGACCATGTCTTTGCCAAAGGCGATAAAGTAAGGATTCCTGGAAAGGGCTATCAACTTGGACAAGCTTGGTTTTTTATGGACGAAGAAGCTTTTAGAAGTGTACTTGTCCAAGGATACTTTATGGAGGATTTAAACAATAAATATTTTGAAAAGGTTTTCGCAAATGCGTGGGGAAAGGTTTTTAAATTGAAGTAAGTAATTTGCGGAATCTTAATTTTATCAATTATCATATAACTTATTGATGTATTTTTTTTGTTGTTAGCGCTAATGTTAGTTGGGTAAGATAAAATTATGCACCAATTCAGACGATTTTTCATTCTGGCTGTCTTGCAGCTTCTAAGTTCTGTGTGCTTGTTTGGTATTGATTCCAAGGGGGCTATCATTATTGCCAACATTGTCGGAGAGGTTGAGGTTCTGAACAACGCTACCCAAACACCATTGTCTCCGGATAAAGTTATTACCGGGGGAGTTTTGTTTGATGGGCACACCATCAAAGCTGGAAAGGGTTCAAAAGCCATTTTACTGATGTCAAGTGGAACCATTCTCACAGTCCGTGAAAACTCCTCCATTAACTTGAAAAAGTTCGCCCAGGAACCTTTCACTCCTGGGGATAAAAAACTTTCTGAACTCAAATCGGAGCCTAGCCCATCTGAAACCACCGTTGAAGTTGAGAAAGGCGATTTGATTTTTAACATCAAAAAGTTGGATAAGAACTCGAATTTCGATATAGAATCTCCCTTGGGAACCGCGGGAATTCGCGGAACTGCCGGTTCTGCTGGTACTGATAAACTAACTCTTACCGAAGGTGCTGTACAAATCACACCCATCGGAGGCGGAGTCCCTGTTCCTTTGGGCGCGGGCCAAACCATCGCACCAGCACCAGGAGGAGGATTGAACACTCAGCCTGCGAGTGCTGAGGACATGAATAGTATTAACTCAGAAAATGCAGAAGCAGAGTCTAACACAGCAGATGTCTCTATGGAGGATGCTGCATCCGCTCAATCGGAGGTAGAGGAAGAGTCTGCTGCGGAAGAAGAACCTGCTGCGGAAGAAGAACCTGCGGAAGAAGAGGCGGAAGAAGAGGCTGCTGAAGAAGAAGCTGTAGCAGAAGAAGAGGAGGCTGCTGAGGAGGAAGCCCCCGCTGAGGAAGAAGCTGCCGCTGAGGAAGAAGCTGCCCCCGCTGAGGAGGAAGCCCCTGCTGAAGAACCCGAATCTGCACCTGAAGAAGAAGCCCCCGCTGATGAACCAGCTCCTGTTTCGGAAGAAGAAGCCCCTGCAGAAGAGCCATCTGCTCCAGCCGAACCAGAACCGGCAGCTGAACCAGAACCCACTGCTCCAGAAGAAGCCCCTCCTGCTGAACAAGCTTCTGGACCTGTAGAACCTGAAGCTGCTCCGGTAAGTGAACAAGCTCCTGTAGAGGTAGCCGCACCTTCTTCAGAATCCATTCGGGAGTCTGACCCCACAATGAGAGAAAAGCAGAAAGGTAATGATGACCTTGATGCTAAGGAAGCAGCAATTAAATCAGCCTTGATGGCAGCTGGTGTCGATGAAGACCAAGCCTCTGCTGGAGCTTCCTTTATTGGTGAATCTTCTGATACTGATAATTTCCAAATTAACCTCGATGATATTAAAAATAGTACTGCTGATGAGTTAAAAGAAGCAGCTGAAAATGTTTCTTCTGGGATTGATCCTGCTGTTGCTGATGCTTTAAAGAGACTCAAGAGGGACTTCCCCTCCTTTTCTTCCCTTTTCGAAAAGTACAAAGACCATGCCATAGGTATTCTTGAACTTGTCTCATCACAATCCACAAAAGCTCGGCAAGTCGCTTCTTTAAATGATCAAGTTTTTGCCTTATATACAGATGCGGAGAATAGTGCTTTTTTTGAGGAGGAGATTGGGGTTGATGATGGTGATGCCTTTCGTGATCTACTGATTGATGATCCTGTCTTTTTCTCCAAGTTTTTACCAGCACTCAAAAAGAACCCTAGTCTCCCACCTCTCCTATTCGCTGAGTTATCTAAGTTATCCCTGACCGATTCTGAATTAAATGAAGTCCTCTCTGATGTCGGCGAAGGTCCCGGTGATGCCTCTCCATCTGGTAACCCCCCTGCAACATCTTCGCTCAATCTTTCTCAGGAAGCTGAAATGCTTCACCTATTGCAAGATCATAAGATCTCTCCTGAGACCCTAGACGAAACCTTATTCATTTCATCTAACAATTTTGTGGCGAGTGTGTTTTTTGATGATGTTGTACAAGCTTATGCAGCGATGAGCCAATTGGAGGATTCTTTAACTAAGGACACTGCCGATCCTGTCATCCTTGATAGCATCGACTCCATTCAGAATTTCTCCAAGGTGTCAACAGACTCGCAGAGCGACTCAACTGACGATGAAACTTTTATCTTCGGCGGTCGTAATGTTAGTTTATCTGGAGGTAAATATCCGGTGCTCAAAACCCCCGCTTTAATTGCTGCGTCCGAAAAACTTACCCTTGTTGGAGATTTGGTGTTCCAAGGAGATGAGAAGAGTGAACTGACCTTCCTCTCATCCGGTTCAATTGATACTACTGATTTAACCAGTATTTCTCACCCTGGAAAACTAGGCTTTGGTTCCTTTGCCTCCCTGAATATTGAAAATGTTAGCCTAACTGCCTCTGAGATACATCTCCGGTCTTTGGATAGTATTATTCTAAAAAACACAAACCTCGTTACTAACTCTACTGGTGTGGATTTTATTCATTTAATGGCTGTCAGTGAAATAAATGCAGAGCAGTTGTCTATCCAGACTAGAGAAATCATCATGTCTGCAATGACGATTAATCTGATTGGTGTTAATTTTCCATCAGATTCGATTGTTGAGTTGAATAGTGCTTATGGAGGCATTGGTGGTAAATATCCTAATTTTGGATCAAAGCAATATGGGAGAGTTAATTTCATCGAGGGTGTAAGATACGGTGAAAGTTTGATCAACAGTGCATCTGCATTTGATGCTACTGGAGTAAATATTTCCATAGGGAAATTGCAGTAAAACTAGCCCAATTTCTTTTAGGAATTGCCGACATGCTGCTGTTTATAAAGAATACAAGAATGCTTAGGAGTCTTTTCTTTTTTTGTTATCTATTATGCTGGTTAAATGTTGTGGGGCAGGAATCGTCCAACACATCAAACAAATCTGATTCTCAAGAAAGTGTTCTTCCATCGGATTTCTTTGCTGGTGCTTTAGCGGATGCTACATCTATTAGTGAAGAATCAAGCAAGCAGAGATTAATAGATGTGAAAAGCACCACACTTTCACCAGCTTTAGCGTTTGGGTCATCATTTAAATATATCAATAATCCTGAAAAAAATTCTCTTTTATCTAGAAAAAGAGATGGTTCAGCATTGGATGTAAGCCTTACCTTTACTATGGGCTTGGGTGAGTATGGACTTTCTGATTTTGCGGTTACAGCACCATCTTTTATGTTTATGAAGATGAGGACCTACAATGATCCTAACAAAGACTTTGGTCGGGAAATGGAAGCATATGATGTGGCAGTTCAAATAGCAGGCTTATCAATCCCATTTGTATTACCCTATGATTTTACGGCAACTCTTGGGCATACCTATGTGGTTCCTTCACAGTTTCGTAATGCCGACAACACACTTTCTTATTCGAATACACCAAATTTCAACATTGCTCGCCCCATTGCTCTTCCAAATGGGGATGTACTAGCTATCACGACGGGCGTAAGCTATACTTTTTCTGAGGGTGATTCTTTAGAGGAGAGTTTGAAATCAGCCGGTTTGCCTGTTTCGTTAATCAATTCCATTGCAACCGTTGAGGCAAATTCTGCATCTCCTTACAACTTGCAAAATGGTTTTAGTCACAGTGTTGGTCTCTCCTACCCAAAACCGCTTAATGAAAAACTGACAGTTACACCCAGTCTGAATTACTCTAAAATGCATTATGACAAAGGATCCAATGATGGTCGGAAAGATACAACCTATGTTGCAGGGCTTACTGCAGCATATAAAGTCAATGAATGGATGAATGTTACCGGACTTGCGAATTATACGATTAAGAAGACCAATGGTAATCTGTCTCCCGAGTTTAAAGATTTTGTTGGTGGTATCAGCGTAGGGTTCAGTCATTCTTTCTAATTTGTGAAAATGAAAATGCCTCTTAAAGGCATTTACATATTATTTCTTGGGGTATTTTTTTTGCTTACTATTTCTTGTCGTCCAAGCGAAAAAAAAACCATCACTCTGGAGCAAGCAAATTCCCTAATCAAACAGGCAGATGGTGACTTGTCTGAACAAAACTATCTCGCCGCATTACAAGGCTTTGAGTCTGCTCTGGTTTACTATAAAAATTTTCAACCGAATGGTAGTAAAGTCGATGAATTAAGGGCAAAAATTAGGCAGACTAAGGCGATGTCCTTGGTAAGCCATTTTCAGGCAGTCGAAAATCAAAATGAGGATGATGCAGATAAACAACTTTTGCCTAAAACATTGGAAGCAAAAGATTTTAGAGTTTTACAACTTTATGGAAATCCAGTGTTAAAGAGAAAATGGACAGATCGTAAACTTCAAAAAAGCGGTGAGTTTGTGGGGAAAGGAAGAAAGTTCACCCTTTTTCTCAAAGATGGAGTGGAATTACTCTTAGATAATAAACATCATCAAACTCTACGATCTTGCGGACCAGCCGGTTTCACTCTTTGGGAAAATTCAGTTACTGAAATATCTTCGGGAATTTATTTGATCTCGGGGAAAAATCTTCCCGCAGAAGGATGGTTTTTTTCCTATCCTATTGGTCAATTTTACTTAAGAACAGATGAAGCTTTTGCTGTTATGATTGAAACAACAACGAATGGTGGTTGTAAAATCATTAGTTTAGTTGGCACCACTGAGTTGATTATGGACAGTGGAGTGCGATCTATAATCTCTCCAGGAGAACTTACTTTTTTGATGAGGGATGAATTTAGTGTAAAGATGAATATCGAACTATCCACTTTTATAGGTACTTCTAAACTTTTTTCAGAGTTTGCTTTTCCTCCCCCGATGCACAAGAAAATGAGACAACACGCATTAATTCAAGCATTGCGTACAAAGAAACATTATCGGGCGTTGGTGGGTGATGCAAAAACGCTTGATGATTTTGAGGTACAAATTTTAAAGGAGGAAGATGCTTTTAAAGATTCAGGAGATTGATTGCATGGTTGACCATGAGTTGGTCAAAGAAGAAGCTATCGAACAGTAAAAATGTTTTTCCGAACTTTCAGGCACCCTCTTTTTATTCTTTCATTTCTTGGGCTTTTCTTTTTTTTGCCCTTGATTGGATTGGCCAACCCTGAACGGGATGCTCTCATCGAAGATCATTACCAAAGAGGATATGATCTTTCGGAGAGCAAGGAATTCTCACGGGCTCTTTTGGAACTTAATCTGGCAATGAGGCACATGCGGCATCTCCCTAGGCATCCCCGTAGAATAGAGGTAGAGAAGTTAATTTTAAGGACAAAGGAACGCATGGTGTTGGAGCGATATTTGCAATCAAATGAATCCTCTACCAAAAAAGATGATCATTTACTCCCCCTGAAATTTGAACCCGATCATTTTCGTGTCCGGCAAATTTATGGAAAGGTGTACATCCGCAAGATTTGGAAAGATCGAGAAAGAATTACAACAAAAGAATATATTGGAGAAGGCAGGCAGGTTTCCACACTTCCCCATGCTGGTATCGAATTGGAAGAATCTCGCACCCAGGGTTTTATTTTACGTGCAGTAGATGCTGCCGGATTATCTCTTCTATCCTCTAATTCACTGGAATTACATTCCGGTTGCTTTTCAATATGTTCGAATAAATATATTCCTGAACTCATGCTCAAGTCGAGTTCAGCAAACCTTTCAGTCTCGAGCAGACAGCCTTTTGCATTGTTTGTTGAGGTGGGAACAGATGGTCATTTGCACGCCACCTCTTTATTGGGGAAAATTAAACTACAAAATGGTGATGATCTGGTGCAGATTCTTCCCGGCGAAAGATGTGA
>ERZ807291.8911-NODE-8911-length-11024-cov-8.046768_pt1 | contig 11024 bp, 11 predicted proteins | sample MGYA00521257_ERZ807291 | MGnify/ENA primary metagenome ERZ807291 (study PRJEB31413, sample SAMN03169783) | marine metagenome | biome: Marine; feature: Water; material: Subsurface seawater | place: North Sea | collected 2011-04-28 | depth 1 m m ...
AGAGATCAACCTTGGGGCACTGAAGCCACAACAGCACTACGCCAATGGTCAATGTCCAAGCCAGCTAGGATCGAAGTAGTAGACACAGACCGCTATGGACGCTTAGTAGCTACCCTTTGGGTGGATGATGAAAATATTAACCGAAGGCTAGTAAAGGAAGGTCATGCTTGGGTCTACCGAAAGTACCTACGCGATACTTCTCTTATAAGGCTTGAAGCCAGAGCCATATCAGCCAAAGCAGGTTTGTGGTCTTCGAATAACGTGATAGAGCCATCAGAGTGGCGAAAACATCGGAAGAAAAAGTAGTAGTTTTAATTTCTTCGTTATGCGAATTTATTAAGGATGGGCGAATTAAAAATAATGACCGGTATTTTTCTGTTAACTATAGCTGCATATGCTTTATCGAGTTTGTACTCCAATGAATACAAGAAAGAGAGAGCTATTAGCGATGCCGGAAGAAATGAAGGGAGCACGCCTCGATCTTTTATTTTGCCAGCAACACCTGCAGTAGCTTTGATCCAAGAGGAAAAAGTTCGCCTCAAGGAAAATGAACTACTGATAAAACGGTGCCTTTTAGCTCTGCATGATCTCGGGTATTTTATTAGGGACTTAGATGACATCTATGATGACAATATTCCGGTCGTTCTCTTGCGTTATCAAATGCAGAAAAAGATAGAGAAAACGGCTAAGTTGGACCCAACTACAATTTCTAATTTGGAGTGTGGATGAAATCCTATTTTCTAATTGGTTTAAACGTAATCGCCGCGTTTTCTTGCATTTTGTTGGCTGGAAAACTCGTTGTTGCACCTCAAATTGCTAAATGGTCGTTAAAAACAGAATATCAACAGCTGATGTTCGCTTGTGATAACGTCATGAGAGATCATTTGATCGCTAAAACTAGGGTAACCTTTGAGAAATCTGAAATGTCTTTAAGGCAATTAAAGTCAGCTGAAATGGGTTTGGTTACCTGTCATGATTATGACGTGATGCGAAAACAGCTCAGATTTTGGGGCGTATCCAATCCCGAACTTTCCCTTCTGGGTTTAGAAGTAATTGAAAAAAAATCTGTCGATTTAGAGCGTTTTGTAGATATCCATGAAATTAAGTATTAGAGACCTATTTCTGGCCTTTTTCCTGTTTCTAGGGTTCATGCCGGTTAGCCACTCGGATGGGCGTGAAGCCTATATTCGCGCCGCAATTTTGGACAATGGCTTTACGGAAAACGAAAAACTTAACGACGGTTCAAAGAAAGAGCTAGCTCCGATAGGCGAGACATTTTTTAGAAGTGAACATCTGAGTTTGAACGGTAAAATTGCTTGCGCCACATGTCATATTGACGCGGAAGGGTCCTCTGATGGATTGCCGAATGCTGCTGGTGTAAGAGGATACGGCGAAGGCGTAAAGCGTTTCCGCTCTGGCGCTAAAATTGTTCCGCGGAATACCCTTGGTCTTTGGGGTGTTGGCTCTATTGGCCATGTGAATTTTTTTTGGGATGGTAAACTAGTGAAATCGGCAGAAGGTTCTGTAAGTCAGTTCGGGACCAATGCTCCTTCGAAAGATTTACTTGTAGTTGCTGCTCACCTACCTGCAGTAGAGATTAGGGAAACCTTAGAGGAAGACGCATTTATTCTGGCTAACAAAAATGAGAGCGTTGAGGGTGTTCAGGTCATATATCAAGCTATCGTTAAGAATCTCATAAAGCATGAGCCGCAAGCTGTATTTGAGTTGGCTGAGATTAAAAAGAAAACACCCGCCGATCTTTCTTTTACAGACATTGCAGAGGCTATAGCTGCCTTTATTCGAGAGGATTTTAAGATTCGAGAAACGCGGCTCGAGCGATTTGTATTCGGTGAGGAGAGGCTTACGACTGATGAGTTGAAAGGAGCAGAAATATTTTATGGGAAAGGGGGATGTTCCCTTTGTCATTCGGGGCCACTTTTTTCTGACCAACAGTTCCATACCGTGGTTTTTCCATCGTTAGGTTTCGGGAAAAATGGTTTTGGTGTTGATTATGGTCGCTATAATGTTACGTTCAATCCCGCAGATTTATATAAGTTTAGAACGCCCATTCTCTTTAATGTCGAAAAAACCAAACCGTATGGCCACTCGGGTTCGGTGAATACTATTCGTGGAGCTCTCATAAGTCATGTGGACCCCTTAAGGTTGATCGACTTAGAGAAAATGGACTCTTTAGGGCGCCACGAGCTGAGCAAAATAATGGCTAATAGCGACGTTATCGATAAAGTTTCATACGTTTCTGACGAGGAAATCGATAATTTAACAAGCTTTCTGAAAACTCTTAGTTACTAAATATGCGACTATCTATCGTCACTTTATTTTCGGTTACAGTTCTTTTCATTTGCGGCGCCCACGCAGAAAAGAGGGTCGTGGAAACTATGGTTAATGGCAAGAGGGTCGTTGCTACTTACGAAAATGGAGTTAAGTCCGGGCCCGAGTTGCACTATTACGATTCAGGGGAATTAGCGTTTGAAGTTGAGTTTGTAAATAATCTTCAGCAGGGTGTAGAGAGACATTATTATAAGAATGGCCAACGAAAAGGTGAAATTGATTTTCGAGACGGCGTGAAACATGGAGATATGTTTAGTTGGTATGAAAGTGGTCGTTTCTTAGGCTTGGCAAGTTTTAAAAATGGTCATCATGACGGTATTTCTCAAGCGTGGCATGAAAATGGCCACAGAAGGGCCGTAGCTTCCTTCGAGAACGGTCAACAAGAAGGTGAAGAGATTCAGTACCATGCCAACGGTCGAGTAAAACTCGTTGGTCTTTTTCGCGAGGGTAAGCTGCATGGCAAAGAAATGCAGTGGTATGCCTCTGGCGCGAAGAAGTCTGAGATCTTGTACGAAAACGGACGTATTACCGAAAATCAAAAATTTTGGGATGCTCAGGGAACGATGTTAGAGAAGATGGATCTCAAAACATTTAGCAAGAGGCCCGAATTCGAGCATTGATTAGTCACGGCAGTTATCGGTGTAGGTCAAAGAATTTCTACCTTTCTAACGCATGGATGTGGTCGCTCCGTTTCAAATCTGACGATTCGAAAAAACCACCACAGCTCGAGCGCTCGTAGCACCCTTCGCATTCCTCATAGTACTTATTTTTCCAATCTGAGATCGATTTCACAGATATTGGCCATAGTTCTTTTGGCAATAAACAACGCTGAAGGTTATATATGGACGTCACGATGCCAGCTTTTCTGAATATATCCACCGCTTTCCCCAACTCAGATTGGTAGTCTATTGGATCGATCCACAGTTCCTCTAAGTTGGCTCTGGTGAAACCAGTGATTTCCAAGCCCATAAGGGCCACTTGATCTACAAATTGTAAATTTCTCGATATGAATTGGGCGAGTTCTGGTAGCCGCTGATAAGTTTGTTTGTGAAGTACAACTCGTATTTCGACTTTCTGAGAAAGTGATTTTAGATTTAGTATCCCTCTTATAGTTTCATCAAAAGCGTTATCAGCTTGCACTACGAAGTCGTGGATATGCGGAAGGTCAGAATATAGAGGTATTCCAAAAACAAGGTCCGGGTGCTGAATTTTGGCTATTTCCTCAGCTAAACTTATATCCTGAAACGTTCTTCCGTTAGTGAGCACGTGCAGAGCGGCATGAGGGAGGTGGCTTTTAATTGTTCTGATTAAAGCAAGGAAGCGTTCTCCCAATAAAGTCGGTTCTCCTCCTGTTATGCCCAATTCCGGTGTAGATTTATCAAACAATGGTACCGCCGCTATCAACTCCTCTATCAGGTGACCGTCTGCAACGTCACGAGGAGGTTGTGAGCACATTAGGCAAAATGAATTACATCTTTCCGTGACGAATAAAAAGTTTGCGTTCGCATTCTTTCTGTAAATAGCCCGAACCATGTTTACTTTAGGGTCTATCCGGACGACATCTCCGTCTTCGAGGTGCCAAAGGTCTTCCGCAAGAGAAGCGCATCCGTCTTGTTGGACTTTAGAAAAAATTAACCCAAAGCCACTTGGTAGCGGGTGCTTAACATTCTCTAGTATCAGCGCTGCTTTCGGTCTTAAGATGGCAGGCAGGTCGGTATTTTCGGAAATTCTGAGCACAAGGGTACCCACATTTTCTGTTTGTATTAGATTCTTTGTTGACAGCAGCTTAACCATTACAACCAACTTTCCAGGACTCGCCGTTTTTTTGGATCTTCTAATGTTTCAAGAACGTGAGTAATAACTGCCATATTTTTCTTGCAGAAGAAGCTTAATGATTTCTTCCCGACTGAGTCGCCTTGCGTAGCATGGTGATATACTGGATCTGCTCCGCAAAAAGCCTGTAAGCCGCAGTCAGTACACATTGGAGCTGACTCTAGTATGGACTCTTCCAAAGATTCGAGTAACGGTTCGGATCCAAAAATTTCTTCATAGGAGTTCGTATGAAGGTTCCCTAGCTTAAAAGTTTCATCTCCCATTTCTTTAAGCATTCTTGCTTCGTCGCTCGCGTAAACATCACCATCATAATTGTAAACAACTACAGAAATACCGATTCCGGCTGGATTTTGCAAATCCACGTAACCAGGATTTTCATTACTAAAAAGCTTTCTCATTATTATGCGAGAGTACTGTTCTACCAGAAAGTAACCCGCTTGATTCAGCGAAATAATGTAATCCAGTCCAACTTTGAAGAAATCTATCCAGTTGTCCGCATTATATTTTTCGGTTTGCTTTGTTTTAATAGCGAAACCATAAGGTGAGAGCGGTCTCAAAAAGATGCTATGGAGATTTTGCTTAACGTATTCGTCGACGATTTGCTCTGGCTGCAGCAGCGATTCATTAGTGGTTGTCATCAGCGCGGATACTTTGTCGACTCCAATTTCAGATTGTATTCTCTTGATGCCTGCTACAGTTTTCTGGTACCCATCTTTTCCAGGCCGCGGGCGATTTTTATTGTGAAGTTCCTCTGGGCCATCCAAAGAGGTGGACAGATAAATGTCTTCGGCCCTGCAGAATTCTATTACCTCGTCATTCAAGTTGCTGAGATTTGTAGTAACAACAAACTGCAGTTCTTTATGCGCATATCGATTACTGAGCTGGGCTTGACGAACGATGTACCTTATCAATCCAAAGTTCAGAAGAGGTTCGCCACCTTGGAATTCGATTTTTAATGACTTGGCGGGGCTCATAAAAACAAGCTTTAACGCCGCGTCAGCAGACTTTTTGCTCATCTCGAAGGCACCGTCGTCCTCTTGCCGTCGAGATACTTGGCAATACTTGCACGTATAGTCGCACCTTAGCGTGACAACAAAGATATGTAGTGCTGTAAACTGAGATACCCTGTGGTGCTTCGTTCTTAATTTAAGTGCGAGAAGGTCTACAGCAACATTACTATCTGAGTCGTAAAGAAAATGTTTCGTTTTTAGTTCTAGATATTTCTCGTTGCTGCACTGAAGGTCACCATCAACGAATGCCCTCAATTCAGCTAGAGTCATATACAAATACTCTCCAACCAAGTTTGTACAAAGATATTTGTCAGTATTCAGCTTATGGAAATGGAAGGGTAGAAGTTTGTATCCAAGGGAAAGTGGCTGCTCGAATCGTGCCAGTTCTGAAAATCTTCTTGCAAGTGGCATAGTAAATGTAGTTTTTTAGACTAATCGAGTCTTAGAGAAAGCATTGGATAGGATAACGTTTCTAACGGCTTCCGTTTTTAGAGATATTGATTCTCTAAGAGAATAGTCTAAAAGCTCATCAAGCAGAAGTTCTTGAAGTTGAGGTATAGACTCAGCTGTTTCCTGATTTATCGATGCGTTAATGACAAGTTGCTTGCTCTCAACAGAGATCTTGCTGCTGAACAAGAACATTAATGCGTAGCAGGATTTCTTACAAACTTCTATTGAGTAGATTTCTGAATCGACACGGAGCTCAAATTGCCTCTTATCAGAGGCAATCAACACGTCTCCAGGCATAGCCCCCTAGTACCCGCTGCTCGAGTGGGATGAATGGCTGCTATGGCTGCTATGGCTGCTGTGGCTAGCGTGACTGGCATGAGCTAGGAAAGCGGAACCGCTTGTCTCAGCTGGTCTTAAAATAAAGTCTTGTCCTAGGTTCCAGCTCGGTGAGGTGCTCTCCAATCCGAGGTACTGTATGTTTTCACTCTTAGTCTCGGTGTTTTGATTTTCAGCACCGTCTAGCGATGAAGCGTTCGACGAAACCAGAGCAGCAGCCAGAAGGCTAACAGGTTGAAGGAATTTCTTTTTCATATGTTTCTCCTAGGGAAAATCTAATTGGTTTTTTTTGAGAAATCAACATGATTTTTGAATGAAAGCGCTGGGATTGAAGCGTTTGGCAAAAGCGAATCCCCTCAGTTAGCTTAGGTTTTCTCTTGTCAGCGTTCGGATTTTGTTACACATTATTAGCACAGGCCCCGCTGTCGCTTGTTGAAATGTATTAGCATTAAAACTATTGATGGCGGTACTGCGAGGTTAAATGCTGATTAGCAATCTAATGAAAAACTGACTGCCAAGTCATGAATTGTCCTTCGTCGCTCAAAGGCCTTTTCGCAGCGGACGATGGTGAGATCAAAGGTTTTTGCTACCTCCACTTATAATTTTTTAAAGCGGGAATACTTAGCCCTCAGTAAAAGAGCACTGATAAAAAACGAAACAGATGTTCTAAAAAGCTTAACACTAGATAGTTTTGTCTCCGCCCAATGTACGGGTATTTCTATAATTCGCTTATTCATCTTAAAGCAGGTGTACACTAATTCGGCGTCAAAGAAAAAGTCGTAGCTTTTTAGATATGGACGTATTTCGAAAAAAACACTTTGTTCCATGGCCTTGAATCCACATTGGACGTCCTTGACTGGAAGTCTCAACAGACCCCTAATCAAAACGCTATGATAAACGCGAGACAATGCATATCTCTTTAAAGAGCGCTCAAGTGTCGAAGTGCTCAGATATCTCGATCCGATACTAATACCTCCTCCATTTTTGACCTCGCAAAGGAGTTGTTCAAACGAGTCAAGGGAAGTGGCTAAATCAATGTCCATATATACTAGAATATCGGCAGCACTAACTTCCCAGGCTGATATTACCCCGTGTCCTTTTCCCTGTTTTTCCGTAAGGCTGTAAGAAACGTTTCTATTGTTTTCACAAATTGCGGTAACGACTGTTAGCAGTTCCGTTACTTCTCTTCCGTTAATAGACAGCGTGACCGTAAATGAGTACGGACCTTTTATTTTTTTTAAATGGTCAAGAAGTTTAATTGTCGAGCCTTCAACCTGAGCTATGTTCCCGGAAAAAATCGGCAACACAATTTCGACGGAGGAATTAGCTATCATTTAGCGACCCGGCGAATTCCCTCGCGTGGATTAGTGAAGCCTACTCCAAAAAGCTCGCCTGTGGCTTTCATCGAATAGGTTCTGTCGATGCCAAGATTATCTATCTGTGATTTTTGTAAAAAGGACCAACTTAATAGCCCAAAAAGTGTTGTGATTAAATAGGCTAAGGAAATTGGAATATGCAGTATCAATATTTTTTTGTCATAAGCTTTAGCGATAGTCTTAACAATATCAAGGTAGGTTATTGGGTCGCGTCCAGCAATTAAGTGTGTTCCTGTTATATCTCTGCTTAAACCGGCGGCTATACATTTAGTAATACTTTTCACACAGACAGGTTGGAGTAACTGACTACCATCGCCGATAACTGGAACAACGCGCGAATACTTAATTAATTGGGCCAACAAACCGATGTTGGAGGAGTCGCCATCTCCGTAGACAACGGTGGGTCTCAGAATAAGATGGTGATCATATTTTCTTACTTCTTGCTCAGCGCGCGCCTTAGATTGTGAATACCTATCAGATCCTGGCAGCAGCACGGTTTCGCTACTCATATAAAAGAACTTCAAAACTCCGTTTCTTTTAGCGACGTTTACCAAGGACCTTGTGAAATCAACATTTACAGTCCAGATGTCTTGGTCGTTGGAGTGTTTTACTGATAGCAGGTGAATTACTGCAAAAACATTCTTAAAAAACGCGTCCTGAAGGTTTGGCCTCATGAAATCTATAACGGTATATTCGATGTTAGGCCTGTCGAGTTGTTTTGAGCTTGCACGAACTAGACAGAGCAACCTATATTCTTTAGAAAGTTTTAGGATTAATTGGTTCCCTATAAATCCAGAGCCTCCTGTGATTATTAATTTTTTCATGTCTGGAATAAGGCGTCCTGAAGGGTTAACAAGTGTGTCGGCGTAATGAAAGTAACAAGGATTCCTTTTGCACACTACTAGATTATTAGCGGAACAATGCGGATTGCCAAAACAAAGTTAATGCGCGTGAACGCCAAGGCGCGGGTGATAGTCTAAGATTAGTTAGCTTTTCAACTTCTACTTTTCGCATGTAGTTGTTAGAACAGCGCTTGGAACTACCCAGAGTGATGCAATGCTTTCGATATCGCGCGGTTCGGCTCCGAAGTATGCTTGAAATTCATCTTCACTCAGTTGAGTTATTGATCGTTGCCGACCTTCGGCTAGCAATTTGACCTCATCATGCCAAAGGCGAGCAGGGCCATCAGCGGTCCATGAGGCATCTGGCGTGTAGTGTAGGTGTTCTGCATTTATTCCTTGGTTCAGAATTGCAGAGAAAGGGGGTGATGTGATCCCATCGAAAAATGCGGCATGAATACCTAGGGCAATGACTAACCCACCGGCTAGCCTGCTTTTAAGGCCTATTTGAAAAAGTGCAAAAAAGGAAAAAATCGTTAGTACCAAGAATCCGTGAAACTGATGGTCGGGTGATCCACCAATTCTGATTACGAACATGCCTCCCCACAATAATGTTAAATAAAGGAGAAGTGCATTAGCGGAAAACTTTACGCTAGGTCCATTCTGTTGTAAAAAATTTTGGATCCAAACAAAAATCGGAAGAAAAAACTTTAAAAATGTATAGGTTAAAAAGAGGGTTACAATCCAATAGTTTAAAGCTGAGCCCTCGACCTGATATTGATTCTGAAGAGTGTCGATAAAACTAAAAAACATATGCGTAACGCTGCTGGGTAGGACCCAATCACTGATCGCGCTCAAATCTGTTATTGCATCGAGAGATAGCGGGTTAACTATTTTGAGTCTTGCCTCACTGCATAAAAAAGCAGCTGAGGCGATAAGTGGCTTGGGTAAAAAAAGCCATGTGGCAACATTTATTGCAACCACCACTGCGACCAGCCATATTTCTCGTCCAAGCCTATTTTTGAGGTGCCAGGCCAATATTCCGGAAGCTCCCATAGCGGCAAAAGACAGTGACGCTCTTGCTGCAATCAAAACAAGAAAGAATATAAGCACTAGCTTTAAATTGATTCGGCTAGCAGCCAACAGTACAACGAGTTCTAAAAGAATTATTTCATAAATGAAGGAGCTAACCATTAAGTTGTAGCCCAGTTCGCTCTCAAAAATGAAGATCAGGCTTACGAAAAGTGATATCGCAAAAGCTAATGTTTTTCTGTCAGCTTCGGCTAAAAGAAACCATCCTGCCCTCCAAAAAAATAGTAAAACAACAAGATGTTTTACTACGATGACATTTATGAGTGTTAACGTTGGTAGATAGGCAAGGAGCGTTGTTAAGCTCATCATTGGAAGTACATGAGTTACTGGTAGTGGCAGCGGCGCAAGAATCGGTGATCTGATCGGTCCAGAGTAGTCTGCATGCAAAGACTCAAAGACATATCCCCAGTAGACAGAGTCATGACTATTAAAGGGATATTCGTGGAGGGTGAATGAATTTGCAAAAATCAGAGCTAGGAGAAAGCCAGCGTACATGGATGGCTGAACTAGACCCTTTCGAACAATCTCGGCGTGTTCCAATAGCGACGCTTTCTTCTGAAAGATGACAAACAGCACGGAGCTAAGCTGAATTGAAGCTAGAATCCAGCTGGTAGCGCCTGGTAAAAACCAAACGGTAACTCCAAGAATCAATCCTTGGCTCAATACGCCAATTATGAAAGATTGGACCGGCCCTGTTTTGCATAAAGCTGTGCCAACAGCATAAGAGCCGAAAACGCTCATGGAAAAGAAAATATAGTCGAAAATACTCATGTCTTGGTAAATTCCAGTCTTATCCAGTTGTGCGGCTAAGTAACAGTTGAGTTATCAAATTCAGCTCTTGCGGAATTGATAATTTCGGCGGACCCATTGAGAACAAAACAAGGATCATCTCATTCACTGCAGTATACTTATACAATATATCCAGACATTTCAGCGTTCGCTAAAAGGATTTTCGATATCATTCGATCAGAAATTATTTGTGCCGAAGTTGGTCATTTTTTGAGTTTGGCTGATTTACTTTGTTTTTGCCTCGGGATTGATTTTGATTCGAGTAAAAAGGCCTAATTCTTAGCAATGTTTTCTCTGTGCCTCAAGGTTGTAGTGTTGAAACGTTTTGTGGCAAGGAGTAGAGGAGATTGGCAAGATTAGGATGAAAAATTGCTACATCTGCCACCTCATCACCATGAAAGACTTGCCCGTAGGACTATTATTCACCTAGAAATGCCGTTAAGTCTTGCGAAACAGAGGGAGCGTCGTGCGATTAAATATAGTCTTGTGTGAAATAGAGAAGACTTTATGCATGAACCTCAGGTTGCGGATTGGTTTTGTTCTCAAAGAATTTTTGCAACCGGCAAGCGCTAATGGCTCGTAAAAAAGTTGGTGGATTTCGATGTAGTTAATTCCCTTATTTCTATCCTCCAATAAAAAAGCCTGTCGTAAACCCCCAGCAGAAGTGAAGAACTATCTTCCATGCTGGCAGTGCTTCCGACTCTTTTTTCTCTAAATTAGTTTGTTCTTTAACGTCGTTCATGATCAATCTTTTTTGTTTTCATAAATTGTAAGCTGTCAGTTGACATTGTCAACTGACAGTATACAGTATACAAATATTCTATTGAGTTGAGTTGTATACAGATGAGTGAACTAAGATTTGGCGAAAGAGTTGCAGGTTTAAGGTCTGATAAGAAGATGGGACTTCGCGAGCTTGGGCGGGCTGTTGATATTTCAGCCATGCATATATC
>ERZ807291.8914-NODE-8914-length-11021-cov-3.770746_pt1 | contig 11021 bp, 8 predicted proteins | sample MGYA00521257_ERZ807291 | MGnify/ENA primary metagenome ERZ807291 (study PRJEB31413, sample SAMN03169783) | marine metagenome | biome: Marine; feature: Water; material: Subsurface seawater | place: North Sea | collected 2011-04-28 | depth 1 m m ...
ACGGAGGCACCAACGGCGGCACCAACGGAGGCGCCGGCAGATGTGGCTGTTAGCGACGGCAGTGCCACACCGGCGTCAGCGTCTTTAAAGCCTCAAGAAGCGGGCCATGCGAACACAAGCTCGCCGGCATCTACTGACGCAGGTAACCTCAGCGAAAGCGACGAAGCACTAGCCAAGCAATTAGAAACGCGTGTTGAAAAGTTGGATGATAAGATTGATTCAATACACGGTAAAATGAATGAAATTCACCAGACTCGCTCTCCTAGCTACGACATGGCTTCGGGGACTCTCAAAAGACTGATGAATAAGATTGATTCAATGGATAAAAAGTTGCGCAGTGTTCACTCTTTAGTTGTCAGCATTCATGCCGGGAAACATGGCTTGAAGAATGCCGTTTCCGATGATGAAAGTGGGGTTGTGTTAGCAACGCTTCCTGGTGGGACGGACTAATTTTTTTATTTGTTATTTAATAATATGATACTTCGTAGATTGATAAGTAATACAAAAAAATAGTAAAAAAAAACTGTATTTAATTAAAGTGCTCATCATGCAGTTATCCAGTATTGTTTGGACTACAGTACTACCATGACCGGACGGACTACGACAGGTATGTCTATGTTGGAAAGTCTATTAAGAACAAGACCACACGATAACACTTAGGGAAATACCACACATCATTACAAGGAGTCATGACACACGATGAACTTCACGTCAGATAATAGAAAGCAATCAGGCACAAGTGGCACGAAAGCCTTGTGTTAGGAACTCAGAAGAAGAGCCTTGCAAAACAAACCAAAGACGTGACAACCACTCATTTAACAGACTGACGTGGCAGTGGTCATTATGGCAAATGGAGCATGGTTTATCGCTTCGGTCTTCTGGCATGTAGCAGAACCCTTGGGACATTGTCATTCGCCACGGGGGAAATGGATTCTTTCAAAACTTCGTGTAAATATATGGCAAATCACCATCAAGCAAAGGCGTAATCTAAATCTTTGATCAGGTCTTCCAAATTTTCAATTCCTACAGACAATCGCAAAACATCGTCACCGGCACCGCATACATTCCTTTGGTCGACAGTTAGTTGCCGGTGTGTGGTTGAGGCAGGATGTAGAATTAAAGACCGTGTGTCGCCAATATTCGCCAAATGACTAAATAATTGGCATCGCTCAACTGCTTGTACACCGGCATCATACCCACCTTTTAGCCCAATCGTAAAGACACTGCCAGGGCCTTTTGGTAAATACTTTCGCGCTAAATCATAGTAGGGACTTGTTTCCAAACCAGCATAGGACACCCAACTCACTTTCTCGTGCTTAGATAAATACTTCGCAAGCGCGCACGCGTTGGCGACATGCCTATCCATCCTCAGCGGCAAACTCTCGACACCTGTTAACGTCAACGAGGCATTCATTGGAGCCATTGTTGGACCCAAGTCACGCAAACCCACTGCGTGCGCAAACGTTGTGAATGCGAGATCCCCAAAAGTCTCGTAAAATTTCAAGCCATGGTACGCTGGTTCAGGTTGCGAGAGGGAAGGAAATTTATCGTTTTGGGCCCAGTCAAATCCGCCAGAATCCACGACGCAACCGCCCATTGCATTTCCATGGCCAGATATAAATTTTGTCGTACTATGAACTATCAAATCTGCTCCATGTTCAAATGGTTGGCATAGATATGGTGTTGCCATAGTGTTATCGCAAATCAGTGGAACCCCTGCCTCGTGAGCTGCATTCGCCAAATTATCCAAATCGGAAACGACACCCCCAGGATTAGCCAAGCTTTCGCACCATAGTGCCTTTACATTTTCTTCCGCCAAGGCCGCGCGGACAGCCTCTATATCGTCAGCGTCTACAAATATGCAGTTCCACCCAAACTTTGCAATAGTCTTCCCAAATTGAGTGATGGAGCCACCGTACAATTTATTGGAGGATACTAATGCATCGCCAGGACCCATTAACGCAAACAATGCTAACAATTGCGCGGCGTGTCCACTCGCAGTGCAGGTCGCCCCTCGCCCATTTTCTAAATTTGCAATACGCTCTTCCAATACTGCAGTTGTTGGGTTAGACAATCGGCCGTAAATATTTCCAAACGTTTGCAAATTAAAGAGCGACGCTGCGTGGTCAACATCATCAAAAACATAGGACGTGTTCTGATACACAGGTGTCACACGAGCGCCTGTAGTTGGGCACGGACTCGCCCCGGCATGGATGGCCCTTGTCGAAAATCCATCAAACACAGGAGGCAGAACATGCGTTTCTTCCACTGCTGAGGATGACTTAGGAATCACACTACCACCTATAGGGCGTCGTTTGCTAGAGATGACCTTTGAGTTAAACCCGTGCCACCCAAGTTCACCAAACAATCTACTAAACTCAATTTTTGGGCAACGGTCCATCACAACGTCCAAGCCAGCAGTTTCTGCTCGCTGTGCACTCTCCTCGCAAACCACGTCCAGCTGCATCCATATGGTGTTTGCGCCGATTCGGATAGCATCGTCGACAATAGCGCTTGCTTCGGAAGGTTTCCGAAAAATGTCAACCATGTCGATCGTATCTCGCAGCTTTTTTGGGACCTTGCCCAACGAAGGATACACCGTTTCCCCAAGAAGTTCCTCGCCGTTTGCAGCGGCAATAGGGTTGATTGGAATCACACGGTATCCTTTGGCAATCAAATACTTCATCGCAAAGAAGGACGGACGGTTCCAATTTGTCGATGCACCGACCATGGCAATGACTTTCGTGTTTTGCAAAACGCGCTTGATGTATTCGTCCTGATAAACAATGGGCTCTCGCGCCGTCGAGAATGCAGCCCTTCCAAGCATCACCCGGGCGCGAGAGGCGCTGCATAAGAGGCTCCGCCGTAACATCAGTGATCCCTTGAAAAAAGTCGTGGTCGATCCGAAACGCCAATGTCTTCTTTGCGGTGATGAAATCGGCGAAAATGTGAACACGTGTTCTGTACGTGATTGCTCGCGTGGCTGGATACAATGTTCGTGCACAACGAACACGACGGCGTGGGGAAACGATGCCTCAAAAAAGAAGCGGGGGGGGCTATCGCAACATCGCAACATCGCAACATCGCAACGAAATTGTAATTATGACATTATGACCGACCGGTCGGGTTAGGAACACATTAAAAGTACACATTTTTGTATACTCTACCAAAACTCTTTTTGATGGATACCGGCGCGCGCGATCGCGATACGTACCGGATGCGATCTCAAGATCTCAAGTCTCAAGTTGTGAGGTTGCCACCAGTCGATATGTGATTTCTGATTTCTACTTGTATCGTCGATTCAACGATTTTAGCCCACGCGAACATTCGCCATTTCCTTCAATGCGTCTATCGCATTAAGCCACACAGGCTGAGCTGGTTACTGCTATCGACGGTATACTTTGACCAAGGCCTTGGTACTACCGGTCGGATGACTTCGACAGAGCCGAACGATCGCACCAGACGTCTGGCGCCTCGTGAGGCAGATGTGCTGAAAGCTGCTGATTCTCGCCCTGGAAAAATGGATCGTGGTGGCGAGGAAAAGCAAAAGGTCGGCGCGTCATATTTGTGGGTTGGAGAGTGGGAAGATCCTCCGTCTGAAGGTCCAGACGAATTTGGACCCGATCTATTTGTGAGGCCTACGAAGAAGAAGAAATTGATGGGAACTGCAGAGAGCAAGCTCGGAACGAGCGCGCCCGAGGGAGCCGTGAATACAGCGATAGATGCCGAAGCTACGAGCACCGGGCGCCCGCACGTATCTGCATTTATAAAAAGGGGGAAGCGATCCGTCCGCAACCCTGCAGCACTCAAAGCAAAACGTGATGAGCAAGCATTGAAGAATAGAGAGATGAGTAAAACGAGTCGCATCAGGAAGGAAAAGAGGTTTCAATTGCTCGAAGCCGAAATTAGTCGACTGCAAGATGACCAGCAACGAGTGACAGCACTAAATGAAAGTAGTAGTGACACAAAGGCACGTGCAGCTTATGATTTGCTACTGGCACATCACGATTTTTGGAACCGTCACACTGGAAGGGCTGAAACGCACGTTATACCGTCGAATGCAGTCATTCACAGAGATGGTTTGGTGTTTCTGCCGAGCAAGACATTAGACAAGAGAGATGGCTCAAAAAAGCGACCATTTGTGTCTCCTGTGTGGCTTTCAAATTTACGTATGCAACGAAATCAGTGGAAGAGCAAGCTAAAGAAAAAATGTAGTAGCGAAAGTGCAGACTCGACTGACATGCTGTATTGCAAAGTGCTCAACAGATCCATTCAGGACTTGTTGACGTCCATGAAGGAAGAAATGACGTTTTTGACCTTACTGTCACTTGGCAAGAAGGAGTGCACTGGGGGAAAGCGCGAGGCGGCGTCAGCCGATACAGCAGCCATGGCAACTGCGAGTAGCGAGGACAAAACAATGCCATTGCTTCAAGATTTATTCCATACGCTTCAGTTGACCGAAAAACAAGTAGAAGATTTTCACCGTTTGAAGGACGAAGCAATCAGCGAGCTTTCCCGCATGAAAGTGATAGAGGACTGCCATTCAGCACTAGGCGATCACTTGGAACACGTATATCCAGCGATCCGTGGAATGGAACAGAAAATGTTTGGGCTATTGCCGGACAGTAAAATGAACGCCCTGCTTAAATTGACACAGGCGAATATTGACTTGATTGGGTTCCTCGATTTAGGCGGGAATGGCAATACGACATAGAATAGCGAGGCAAAACACTACTACTTGTACGTACTTCTATACTCGTACGTACCATCTTGGCATGAATTCATCAGCAAATATTATATTGCGATTGTATGCGACAGTCCAACCACGCAAAACCAAAGCATGCTCATAACACCCCCAGCATCCGCTTCATTGCAAATGGGTTCAAGACGCCTCGTTCCCTTTCCTCTCCAATAGTAGTGAATGGTCCACTGTAAGCATGCCCACCATACACTTTCAAAGAGTCGATGAGTGTGGCGTCTGTCGAGAGACGCATCAACGATTGCATCATGTGTCGACTATTGCTTTCAGGCAAATCGGTCCGACCACAGCTCCCAGGGAAGATAGTATCACCAGATATAAGCAAATCAGGTGTCTGTCCTCCATCGCGAGTTACCAATAAACAAACGCTACCACCCGAATGCCCTGGCGTGTGGATAACCCGAAGGTGGGTCTTACCCACCATGATGATTTGGTCTTGTTTCATTTTCCTAAGTGCGTCCCGTGGCACACCCGTGTCGTCACTCAATTTTTTCAATTCCAATGAATGGATGTACACAGGTGCACCCATGTCATGAATTTCTTTCACCCCAGGAACAATTGAGGGAGTGTCTGAGTGCCCTTGAAATACTCGTCGTTTCATCCACTTTGGAACTCGCCCACCGACGTGATCAAAATGGTAATGGGTTGCAAGCCCTGCGACTATATTCATACCGTCGAACTTACTTGCTTGCACTATTCCCTCTACGTCCCAGCACGGGTCAATCACCACGCACTCTTTCGTAATGGCATCCCCAACCAAATACTGGTAGTTTTGCATACTTTTGGCATACTGAAATATCATTTGTTGGTGTGGCTTCGAAGGGTCCGGATTGGTACAGTGATCACGACCACTCAGCAACTGCCGGAAATAAAGCGGGTGGTGTGTGCCTGCGAACGATGGCGTCGAAGGGTCCGCCGTGGTCACAAGGCTGGCCATCTCCTCTGGGACTAGCGTTAGCAGGCCTAAGTTTTATGGGCGCGCGTAAATGGCGAGCAGATTTGACCAGTGCGCGAATCTCAGTGTAGACTCTACTATAGGCAATAACACATCGTGGTGGTTCAACTTTCCTGTTGCAAATGAGTGCGCGAGCTCGCGTTCCACTATCGTCGCGAAAGAATTCGACCGTGGTCAAATGTTGCATGATAGTCTACGCTGTAATGCTGTAATATTGTACTGTAATACTAGTTACTATGCTACAATGCTATGAATAAGTACGTTCATTCGTTTTTTATTGACAAGATCGAAGAAATTGAGGAACACCTCTCTACCTTCGTAAAGCACCCACGAACGTACCTGTCCTTGATTCTTTCGACTGGTTCTGTTCGTGCGTGCATCGTCATGGTCCCCACCAACAGGTGGGGAAAGGGTGGCTACCGGGTTGATTGAACGCTAGCGGTGTGGCAGACTTTGGATCGTAGGCTGCACCGATCAGAAAAAGTGCATTTCCGAGATCTGATGTGACATGGTAAGGAATCCACTTTCTTTCTTTATCCCGCAACCAAGGTTTGTAAAAATGGCCATGAACCTGTCCAACATAGTAAAACGCACCACTGCCTGCGAGCTGGAGCGCGGCACCCAATAGAACTACATTACACATTCCCGAACAATTGCCTTGGCACATTGCAAAGGATATCGCGACATAAGCGACACAAGTTTTAATCAATTCGCCGAGAAACTTTAGTTTGATCGTCAACAAAAATACCAGCAAGACACAACCGAAAACCCATGTTCCTATTCGAAACAGGTAAATCAACAGCACGATGTACCTTGAAATTCCAAACACAATGCCGCATATAATTCTCAAACATTTTCTATGTTCCATCCCATCCTTACTAGACCAGTTGGGCACAATGTGTACAATGGTGTGGAATATGAAATGGATTACTTTGAACGGTAAGGTCCAATAATCGAGCGACTCTGGGTTTTGAAAATATGCGTAGGCAGACAGAATGATCAGGCAGACGAGTGCAAACGAATTGATTGCCGCCTCAGCGGGGCTGCGAATAATAGTTTTATCCCCTAAGAAAAGAGGTTTAGAATAGTGATCGTTCAGGTCGTATAACTCATTGTCTACCGCAACGCTATAGTGACCAACGACCGCGCCACGGAAGTCTAAAGCCTTATTTTCTATCACGCGTACTGAACCAGGCGGCAGGTTTTCAACCACAACTAGATCGGGTGTTGGCAAGAGGGGGCTACTACTCTTCATACTATCGTTTCGTTCAAATTTGGTGGAGGTGTTACGTAGGTGGAACTTTGAATCCTTCAGATATCGAAGAAAAGGTATACTACATGGTTTGCACCCTTTGCACTGTCGTGAATATACAGTCAATGGTCCATTCCATAAATCGGATGTGATCACAATTGACTGAATTACTGAATTATTCATTCGACGAATATGGATTGCATTGTGCGTGGGATCGATTGTGGATTGTGGGTGATGGAGTGATGGAATGACTGATGATGTGAGAGTACCAAATGTATACTCTATCAAACCATACAGGTACAGTATTCTCACATTCTCACAAAAAATGACCACATAATGCCGGCGATGATTTTTGGAGTTAAACTTTTGAAGTCTATGACCGAGGCTCATTTTCGACCAGCTCTTCAACGCAAAGCTTCAATGTACAGCGCGATAAAAGCCCTCTGCCATTAATAGAAAACATCAGAGATCATGGTGGCAACAGAGGTGGCAACAGAAAGGGGGATATTGACGGGTATGACAATGTCAGAATTAAAGGCTCTTGCTCAGGAGAAGGGCATCGCACCTATTGGCAACAAATCGGCTAAACAAAGTTGGATCGACGCTCTATCAGGTACAGCGCTGCCAACTTCATTTCCAGTGAACACACAGGAGCCATTACCAAGCTCTAAGCGCACAAAGTTTAATGGCAGCGATGCGCGTGACGAATCTTCGGTACTTGCCTTTTTGTCCTGCGTGGCTGGGATCTATGGTTGCTTTTTGTACTGGGGTATTTTGCAAGAACGTATCATGACTGTCTCCCACTTTCCGTCCGCCCCTTTTTTGAACCTCACGCAAAATATTTTGGGGGCCCTTTGGAGCTTGCTGATCATTTATCGCTTTGGGACAGGTTTTGGAGACGCGCCAATATCGTGGTACGTACGCATCGCGTTCACAGGCGCGACAGGATCTGCGTGTGGGTATGCTGCTCTAAAATATATTTCTTTTCCGATGAAAGAATTGGGAAAATCGGCAAAATGCATACCTACTATGTTGATTGGGTCAGTATTGTATAACAAGAAGTATGCTCTTTCAGAATACGCGTTTGTGATGATGGTATGTATAGGGTGTGCTTTGTTTATGCTGTTGAAGCCTTCCAGAAAGATCGGTGGTGCCTCGAATAGTTTGATTGGCATTGGATTGGTAGCTGCAAACTTAGTGTTGGATGGGTTCACCAACTCATCGCAAGATGAAATGAAACGCAAATTTAATGTTACTCCATTTCAATTAATGTTTGGGATGCAAGTTTGTAGTGCTATTTTAGGCGCAATTTACATATGCTTCGCACCGTGGGGTAAACTTGATGAAATAATGCATGCATTTGAAAACTCTGGCGGGCTTGAAGGTTCGTTGGCTCGTGATATTTTGCTATTTGGCGTGCTAGGTGCATTAGGCCAAACAGCAATTTTTTATACAATAGTTCATTTTTCCAGCTTAACCCTTACACTCGTGACGACAACACGGAAATTATTCACCGTCATTGCATCGATTGTTCTTTTCAATCACCATGTCTCCATCCCACAGTGGATAGGTGTGGCTCTTGTATTTGGGGGATTGGGCGGGAAAATTTTCATGGACACGCGGAGGAAGAAACAGAAAATACTCTAAATCGTAACTTACGTATCATAGCTAGTCTTATCACATACGAATATGCATGATAAAAATCATTTCCATAAACACGGTATGGAACACGAAATGGTTTTACTTCCATTTTCAACGTTTCATCATTTCATTTCCCCCTCTTTCTCAATTTTAGAAAGCGTTGGACGTCACGAAAGGGGGCCTGTTTCCGAACATCGCGGAGCAAAGTTTGGTCAATGATGACATGGTTGTGTCCCTCCACTGTTCCCTTACAGACCAGGATGTCTGAATTTCGTGTGGTCCCACCGTCAACAGAGGCAACGCTCCCAACCCAAGGTGGACAAATAATGCTATCGCCAAAGTTGCTGCCCGCGTAATTGGCACTGACTACGTACACTCCATTTTCTACTGCCCGGGTCGTTACAAAAGAATGCCACGTGGAAAATGTAGTATCACGCGAAAATGCACACGGATGTAAAATAACGTCACAATGTTTCGACCACGCCAATAACCTCCAAAGCTCTGGGAAACGCAAGTCGTAGCAGATGCAGAGGCCCACACGAACTCCTTTGACTTCAAATGTCGTTGAAATTCTCTGGTTCAATTCGCCCGGAGTTATCCCATACGCCACTTCCGAGCAGTCTCCAACTGAACACAAATGAATCTTATCATATTTAGCCACCGGTCGATTCCGACCCGGTTTAACGACTACGTGCGAAATGGTCACCTTCTTGCGCCGACGACACAGGATTCCGTACGCAATGCAGCAACCGCATTCCAATGATAACTTCGAGTAAAACTGAAAAGACGGGCCAGTGAGTGGATCTTCGGCATATTTCTCTTTGTTCTGTAGCACTGCATGGGAATAGCCAGTGGATGACAATTCTGGGAGGAGCACAATATCTGGTTTCTTTTCAAGTTTACGAAGGAGCTTACGAATCTGTGTTGCCGAGTGAGCGAGATTGGCAGTTACGTTGCCCGGCGAACTTCGACTTTGCAATGAAACAATCGATACGTCGTTCTGGGCAGATACTCCCGGGGTAATTTCTGCATACCCGCGCTTCATTCTCGCGCACTGAGCTGTATGCGGATGCGAGTCGTAAGTAGCCCCAAGTCCATCGCCATCTAAGTAAAATTGTGCAGTTGAATAAGGTCCAGATGGGGGATCTTGGCGTGCAAGGTGGGGGTCGGTGTCCTTGGATATTTTCTAGCCGTATCTTGTATCTTCACATCTTCACATCTTCAGATTAGATCTATTTCCATCCTGGAGCCCTGGAGCGAGGATTGAAACTTTTCCTATGAAAAAGATATTGACACAGTAAGACTTTGAGACTGTGAGGAGTGAGGAGTAGATGTTTTTGTTTTTGTGTTTTTTTTGATAGGTATACTTTACATAGATACGACTACGACTACAGAGAAAATACCCCAACCTTGTTATTACGGTACAACTAACTACAGTACTAATAAACGGACGTTGCAACATTGCAACATTGCGATGTGAATAGCAGTACGGATGTGACTTCGAACGACGCAACGACGCAATTCAATTTTCACCCTTGACACGTAACGATTATCGCTTCCGTCCACGGATGGGTGGATGGATGGATACATGTCCCTCGGCTAGTTGAGAAACATGATCGTTGCAGTGGAGTAATCTGGACTATATTTGATGAAGCACGCAAACGGGCATTTACTCAAGGGATCCGCACTGTGTCCTGCTCGCGATGTCGTCTTCGAAGAAAAAGAAAAGAGGTGGAAGGGACCCCCAGGCAAAGCTTCAGGTGGAATTTTTTGATATTTCGAGGAGGGCGGCGGCATTGCGCGAACCTGGTACGTCTGACAAAAAGCTTACGGGGCTAGCAAAAATGATGGCAGACAAGAAAGGCGATAGTATGCCGCTTCCACCTGGGAAAAAGCAAAATATTGACGAGTCCATAAAACTGTACGAGGAAGCATTAGCGCTGTACCGGGACAAGGTCACCACCAAAAACCCATCTTATTTTGCAGGCGCTTATCAAAATGTAGCGACTGCTATGATGGAAGCACGGCGATATGTCGAAGCCGAAGAGTATTTCGAACAAGCGGAAAAGATCTCGCTGGCCGCGGGCTTACAAAATAGTCAGAACCATGCCAGTATTTTAGAAAATATGGTTGTCTTGCACATAAAAGCTAGAAATTGGGAAAAAGCAGAGCGTGCTGCTCGCGACTCTCTCCGACATTACCCGGAAGATTCTGCTGCTGCCCAAAAGGCTGGACTCAAGCTTTTAGATAAAAAAGCCAGACATGCTAAGCTGTGCACCATGGTCGGTAAATTCCAGGACGCTATCGAGTTGTGCAGTGTTGTCCTGGACAAGTCTTCAAACAAAAAAGTTAGAAAATCTGAAATGAGCTTGGTGCAAAGCATAGCAAAGTCAGAGCTTGCTATTCTAAAACGG
>ERZ807291.8921-NODE-8921-length-11013-cov-173.726227_pt1 | contig 11013 bp, 8 predicted proteins | sample MGYA00521257_ERZ807291 | MGnify/ENA primary metagenome ERZ807291 (study PRJEB31413, sample SAMN03169783) | marine metagenome | biome: Marine; feature: Water; material: Subsurface seawater | place: North Sea | collected 2011-04-28 | depth 1 m m ...
AAAATTCACGCGGGGCGCATTTCCGCGAAGATTTCCCCGATGCTGGCTCGCTTGATGATTCTTATTTTACTATTGCCACGTCGGGCGATAAGGGCATTGAAGTAAACCGCAAGACGGTGAAATTCACCATTGTCAAACCCGGTGAATCACTGCTTGGGGCCGATGAGGCTGAGACGCTGGTGGAGGCTGCGCAATGATCAATATTGAGCTGATTCAAAAAACCGCCGAAAGCCTGATGGCAAAAGCGGCGATTGAAATTCCGGATGATTATCTAACCGGTTTGCAAAAGGCGGCTAATGACGAAGATGGTGATCTGTCCAGCTTTGTTCTTGAGGCGATGCTCGAAAATTATGTTGCCGCCAAGGAAGATCGCCGCGCCATGTGTGGTGATACTGGCTGTCCTAGATGGTATGTGAAAATGGGCAATGAGGCGCAGATTGATGGCGGGCCAATCGCGCTTGAGGCGGCGTTGCGCCGTGCGACGGCAAATGCCACCAAATCAGTGCCGCTTCGCCCGAACCGCGTTCACCCCCTATGGCGAACCGACCATGATAATAATGTTGGCATTGGGGCACCGGAAATCGAATATGGTTTTGAACCTGATGGCAATTGGATTGACCTTGTCACGGTTCATAAAGGTGGTCTTTTCGGCACTGATTACCGGATGCTGTTTCCAAGTGACGGGATTGAGGGCATTAAACGGTTTTATCTTGATTCGCTTGTCGCTTTTGGCAAGCGCGGCCTTGCCTGCCAGCCAGCGATTATTGGCATTGGTCTTGGTGGTTCGAAAGATAGCTGTATGGTTCTTGGAAAACGCGCTGCCTGTCTTCGCATGGTTGGCGATCGCAACCCCGATCCGAAAATTGCCGCGCTTGAAGATGAATTCAAAGAATTGGGAAATAATATCGGCATGGGCGCGATGGGATTTGTTGGCAAATCCATGGTGATTGATTGCAATATCGAGGTTGGCTATTGCCATACGGGTGGCATGCAGATGAGTGTTCATGCGTTTTGTTTGTCATCACGCCGTGCGGTGGCGCGGATTTATGATGATGGGCGCGTTGAATTCCGAACAGATCCGGCTTGGTTCACCGACTATCAGCGGCGGGAGACAGTCGAATGGTAAAAGACAATAAACCGCGCAAAATTCGTCTAAGCGCAAACCCAACGGCCGAAGCGCTTGCCGATCTTCGCATTGGCGATATTGTTTATCTTGATGGCACGGTCTATACGGCGCGCGAAGGTGTTTATAAACGCGTTCTTGAAGATGGCATTGCCATGCCAATGGATTTACCGGCCGATAGTGCTGCCAATTTTCACTGTTCGCCAGCCGCCACCCAGCATGATGATGGCAGCTTTGATCTTGGCGCGGTAACGGCAACGGCGTCGTTTCGCTTTTCCAAATGGATTGGCCCATGGCTGGCCGCATCAGGTGCCAAATTGATCATTGGCAAAGGCGGCATGAGTTCCAAGGATTACCGCGAACATTTCGTTCCGCATGGCGCAATTTATCTGACCACGGTTGGCTATGGCACGGGTGCGCTTTTGGGGCGTGGTGTCAAACAGGTTAGCAATCTTCATTGGAAAAAAGAACTTGGACTGGCTCAAGCCATGTGGGTTCTTGATGTTGAAAATTTCGGGCCTTTCATTGTTGAAAGTGATCTTGACGGCAACAGCCTGTTCGAGCGTGAAAATGCCCGCATCTCGGCCTCGCTTGACAAGGTCTATGAGGGAACAAGGCCAGCGGTTCTGAAACGGTTTGGCGAAACCGATGACCGAAGCGATGAAATGATCTGATCACGCCGATATCAGGCTGAAAGGCAATAAAGGGACTTGGCCGTGACAGATCAAAAAATTCTGATAATTGGCAGTGGCTTTGCCGCCGCGGCAAATCTGATTCATCTTGTCGAGGCGGGCATCAAGCCATCACAAATCACAATTGTTGGGCCGGGCCAGCTTGGCAGGGGCAATGCCTATGGTTGTGATGATGATGATTTCCGGTTGAATGTGCGCGCCAATCTGATGTGGATATGGCCTGACCGGCGTGATGATTTCGGCAATTGGGCAAAAACCCATATCACCGATGATAAAGACGCGATGCGCCGCAGCGGCATGTTTTACCGCCGCCGTGATTTTGGGCGCTATGTGGCAAGCCGTGTTGATGCCGTCTTGGCCGGTGCTGGCGACCAAGATCATGCCATCACCCATTATCCGCAAATTGTCACAAAGCTTGGCAAGATTGATCAAGGCGGCTGGCAGGCCGAATGTTCAGACGGGCGTTTGATCAAGGCTGATCTGGTGCTGTTGGCAACGGGGAATCCGCCGCCGCAATGGCCATGCCCGATCCATGGCGAAATGGCGCAATTACCCAAACTGGAAAACCGGCTTGTGCAAAATCCGTGGAATGGTCAATGGCTTGATCATTTGCCAGCGCAATCACGCCTTGCCATTATTGGCGGCGGGTTGACCGCGCTTGATGCCGTCACTGCCTTGGCACGGCGAGATCATCAGGGGTCGGTTTTCTTGCTGGCACCGCATGGCAGCTTGCCACCCGAACAGGCCGATTGGGTGAAACAGGCACCGCCAACATGGCCAGATGCGCCGCGCCCGTCAAAAATTTTGCGCCGGTTTCGAAGCTATCTTCCCGATTTGCCACCCGAAGATCCCGTTTGGCAGCAGGCATTTGAAGAATTGCGCATTGATATCAACCAACAATGGCAAGCCTTAAGCGATCGCGACCGGCGGCGGCTGATGCGGCGGCTTGGCTGGCTATGGTCGCGCTATCGCTTTCGGGCGGCACCGCAAACGATTGCTGCGGCAAACCGGTTACAGCAAACTGGCATTCTTGAAATCTGCCATGCCAGACTTGCTGCCATTCATCTGGAAATGGCTGGTGATGATGCGTCTTTGCGGCTGGAGTTGCATGATGCCAAAACCGGCGCACGCCACCTCACTGTCGATCATGTGATTAATTGCACCGGTGTTGGGCATGACCCGCTTTTTGCCAATCTTGTGGCAGATGGCATTGGCCTGCCCGATGCGTTTGGACAGGGGCTTCGGGTGAATCACCAAAATGAAGTGATTGATCCCGAAGGTCAGGCGATTGCAACGCTGTTACTGGTTGGCCCCGCAATGGCAAGCAGTCTTGGTGATGTTGTTGCAGCGAGTGAAATTTCACTCGCTGGCATGCGGGTGGCGGCACGGCTTGCCAACCAGATTTTCTAGCTGATTAGATATTTTTGCCAGCCCGATTTTTGCCAGCCCAATTTTTGATGCGCCCAATCTTTTGAAACCATTTTAATCGGCGGCGGCAAAGGTCATGATGGTAGCATCGACGCTCAGGATATCGCCTTCGCCTGAAAACAGCTTTTCGATTTTGCAACGTTTTTCGGCGATCAGCGCATTTTCCATTTTCATCGCTTCAACAATACATAGCGTTTGACCAGCCTCGACAATTTCGCCTTCGGCAACAAATAATTTAATCAGGCTTCCGGGCATGGGGCAAAGCAGCATATTGGATGTATCAGGCCGTTCAACCGGTTTCATGTGATGGGCAAGCGCGGCAATATGCGGCGCTCGGACATGCGCACAAAGGCTGATTCCCCGATAATAGAGATGCCAGCGATCCTGCTGCCGCCATAATTCACATAAATATTCACTCGTTTCGCCATCTTCGGTCAGTAAAATATGCAGGCGCGGATGGCTTGGGTCGCGGTCAAAAACCAGATGAATATTGGTTTCGGCCTCTGGCGGTGCGGTGATGTTAAAGCTGCCATCATCTGCCCTGATGATGCCAATCTCAAGATCTTCCTCCGCGTCATGCGCGCCGGTGTCGGCATTGGCAAATTGCACGATCTGGCGGTTTGAATTGTCATCATGGCGGGGATGTGTCGGGGCGGTTTCAAGACTGGCAAGCCGGTGCATCTCGTCACAGGCCGCCGCCGCCATGATCATGCCAAGATGGCGTTTGCGGGCAGGCGATGCGGTGACGCCGCGAAACCCGTCTTGATATTCTTCATCAATAAAGGCGGTGGTGATGTTTCCGCTGATAAAGCGGTCATGTTCCATCACGGCCGATAGAAACGGAATATTATGTCCTATACCGCGCATGGTAAACGCATCAAGCGCGGTTTGCATGCGGCCAATGGCGGCGTTGCGGTCATGCCCCCAGCTGCATAATTTGGCAATCATCGGATCATAATAGATTGAGATAACATCGCCTTCGCCAACGCCGGTATCATTGCGGGTGATCGTGCCATCATCATGCGTCTGTTCGGCAGGCGGGCGATACAGCGATAACCGGCCAATGGCTGGCATGAAATTACGATAGGGGTCTTCGGCATAAAGCCGGCTTTCCATCGCCCAGCCATGAATGCCGATATCGCTTTGCTTGTGGCGAAGGGGTTTCCCGGCGGCGACCATGATCATTTCTTCGACAAGATCAAGGCCGGTGATCATTTCGGTTACTGGATGTTCGACCTGAAGGCGGGTATTCATTTCCAGAAAATAGAAATTGCGATCACCATCAACGATAAATTCGACCGTACCGGCACTGTAATAGCCAACCGCCGCGGCAAGCCGGATCGCTTCGGCGCCCATTGCCTGACGGGTGGCATCATCCAGAAAAGGCGATGGTGCTTCTTCGATGATTTTCTGGTTGCGGCGCTGGATCGAACATTCGCGTTCGTTCAAATGGATACAATTGCCGGATTTATCGGCCAGAATTTGAATTTCGATATGGCGTGGGCTGGTGATGAATTTTTCGATAAACACGCGATCATCACCAAAGCTGGATGCAGCTTCGCGCATGGCGGTGGCGTAACCATCAGCCACTTCGCCAGATGAATGGGCAATCCGCATGCCTTTGCCGCCGCCGCCAGCGCTTGCCTTGATCATAACCGGATAGCCGATTTCATCGGCAATTTTGACCGCTTCTTCGGCGGTTGCGATCACCCCGATATGGCCGGGGACGGTGCTAACACCGGCAGCCTTGGCCAGTTTTTTGGATTCGATCTTGTCGCCCATTGCCGCAATCGCATTGGCTGGCGGCCCGATAAAGGCAATATCGGCTGTCTCAAGCGCAGTCGCAAAACCGGCTTGTTCAGACAGAAATCCATAGCCCGGATGCACCGCCTGTGCGCCGGTTTCGTGGCAGGCAGCGATAATCTTATCGGCCTGAAGATAGCTGTCTTGTGCGGTCATGCCGCCAAGGGCGACGGCTTCATCGGCAAGCTGCACATGTTTGGCTGCCCGATCAGCATCGGAATAGACAGCAACAGTGGCAATGCCCATTTTGCGGGCTGTATGGATGATCCGGCAGGCGATCTCGCCACGATTGGCAATCAGGATTTTTTTAAACATGGCGAACTCTCTAAACGAATTGCGCGGCAATCAACCACAGGTTAAAGCGGAATATTGCCAAATTTCTTGGCAGGATTTTGCTGGCGTTTGCCGCGCAGTTTTTCAAAGGCCTGAATGATGCGAAACCGGCTGTTCTGCGGAATGATAACATCATCAACAAAACCACGTTCAGCCGCGATAAAGGGATTGGCAAACCGCGTTTCATAATCAGCCGTACGCGCCGCAATTTTTTCGGCATCGCCAAGCTCGGATCGATAGAGAATTTCAACCGCACCTTTTGCCCCCATCACCGCAATTTCGGCGGTTGGCCATGCGTAATTTGCATCGCCGCGAAGATGTTTTGAACTCATCACATCATAGGCACCGCCATAGGCCTTGCGGGTGATCAAGGTCACTTTGGGAACGGTCGCTTCGGCATAGGCAAATAATAGCTTGGCACCATGTTTGATGATGCCGCCATATTCCTGCGCGGTTCCGGGCATGAATCCCGGAACATCGACAAGCGTAAGAATGGGAATGTTAAACGCATCACAAAACCGGACAAATCGCGCCGCTTTGCGGCTGGAATCAATATCCAGACAACCGGCAAGAACCATTGGCTGATTGGCAACAACACCAACTGGCGATCCGTTCAGCCGGACAAAACCGGTTAGAATATTTCTGGCAAAATCTTCCTGCAATTCAAAAAAATCACCATGATCGGCAAGGCTTGTCACAAGCTCGCGCATATCATAGGGCATATTTGCATTTTCGGGGATCAGGCTGTCGAGTGCTGGTGTGGTACGCGCCGGATCATCATCGCGTGCCAATTGCGGTAATCCGGCAGCGTTGTGCGACGGTAAAAACCCAACAAGGCGGCGAATTTCGGCAAGGGCTTCAAGATCATTGTCAAAGGCGCCATCGGCTACCGAAGATATGGTTGTATGGGTTTCAGCACCGCCAAGCTGTTCGGCAGTCACTTCTTCACTGGTCACGGTTTTGACAACATCGGGGCCGGTGACAAACATATAGCTGCTGCCCCGAACCATGAAGGTGAAATCGGTCATTGCCGGTGAATAGACAGCACCGCCAGCGCATGGCCCCATGATCACGGAAATTTGCGGCACAACGCCTGACGCCAGCGCATTTTGCAAAAACACATCAGCATAGCCGCCAAGTGAGTCAACACCTTCTTGAATCCGCGCCCCGCCACTGTCATTCAGCCCGATGACTGGCGCGCCATTCTGGATTGCCAATTTCAAAACCTTGACAATCTTGCTGGCATGGGCGGCCGACAGCGAGCCGCCAAAAACGGTAAAATCTTGCGAAAATACATAAATGAGGCGGCCATTGACGCGGCCTGATCCGGTAATCACACCATCACCGGCAATCGTGTTGCCATCCATGCCGAAATCGCGGGTGCGATGCACGACAAACATATCAATTTCTTCAAACGATCCGGGATCAAGCAAAACATCAATGCGCTCACGTGCGGTTAGCTTTCCGGCAGCGTGTTGGCGTTCAATGCGGGCGGTGCCACCGCCAAGCCGCGCCTGTTCGCGGCGATCTTGCAATTCCTTGATAATGTCCTGACCAGTATGTTTCATGCTCTATCCAATCGTTGCGCCTTGCGGCCATTGCATCACTGATGCGATGCCGGTCATTGATCACAATGAATTATGACAATACAAAGCCGAAAGCCAAACGTCACCAGCTTATATTCTGATTTTCCACCCTTTGGCCGATCAGACAGGGCAGATTGATTGATTTTCACCGGTAAAAGCGGCATTCTTGGCCGGTCTTTTGAGGAGCTGTTATGTTGCGATTTTCTGCCAATCTTGGGTTTTTATGGACTGAACTGCCGCTGCCAGCCGCCATTATGGCCGCGGCAAAGGCCGGATTTGACGCGGTTGAATGTCATTGGCCTTTTGACGTGCCGTCATCCGAAATTCTGGCGGCATTAACAGCGACAAAATTGCCGATGCTGGGGCTGAATACGCGGCGCGGCAATGTCGATGCTGGCGATTTTGGCCTTGCCGCCTGCGTTGGGCGCGAAGATGAGGCACGGCGCTATATTGACGAGGCGGTTGATTATGCTGCTGCGATTGGCGCTGGGTCGGTTCATGTGATGGCGGGGCGAACCGATGGCAATGTTGCGGCTGAAACCGCCTATTGCGATGCGCTTGCCTATGCTGGTGCTGCTGCTGCGCGCCATGATATGACGGTTTTAATTGAACCGATCAATCAGCGTGATGTTGCCAATTATCATCTTTCAACGGTCGAAGCTGGCGTTGCCACGATCAAACAGGTTGGGCTTGGCAATATCAAATTGATGTTTGATTGCTATCATATCCAGATCATGCAGGGCGATTTAATCCGCCGGATCGAGGCCAATCTGGATTTTATCGGCCATATCCAAATCGCCGCTGTACCTGACCGCGCCGAGCCGGATCATGGCGAACTTGCCTATAAGGATATTTTGCTGGCGCTTGATGCGGCAGGCTATGACGGTTTTATCGGTGCCGAATATCGTCCGGCACAGTCAACCGAGGCCGGACTTGGCTGGCTTGAAACGGCAAAAGGCTGGCAGAAATGAGACGGCTTATCGCTGATATTGGCGGCACATCGCTGCGGTTGGCGCATCAACATGGTGATGATCCTGCGCTTTGCGATCTGGCCATTATGGCCTGTGCTGACTTTGCCACAACCGAAGATGCGTTTGCCGGTTATTGCGCCAAACATCAGCTTGATATCGATATGCTTTGTCTGGCGGTTGCCGGCCCGGTAAATGGCGTAGAGGTCGATATCACCAATAATCATTGGCAATTTGATGCAGGCAAGCTGGCGGCGGCGATGAATCTTCGTGCCTATTTGCTGATCAATGATTTTACCGCGCAGGCAATGGCGCATCGCGATCTGTTGCAAAATAATAGATCAATGCCGGCAAACCGCCGGCAGATTTTGCGCGATGGAACGGCTGATCAAACCACGCCTTTGCTTGTGATTGGCCCTGGAACCGGTCTTGGGGTGGCGGCGCTGGTACCTGCCGGTGATGATGTTCAGGTGATCGAAGGCGAGGGTGGTCATGTGAGCTATGCCCCGCGCAACCCTGCCGAAGATATGGTTCTGGCGCATCTGGCAAAAGAATTCGGCCATGTTTCGGCTGAACGGATTGTCAGCGGGCCCGGCCTTGAAACGATTTATCACTGCCAGACAGGTGAGCACAAATCAGCGCCGGACATTGGCGCTCTGGCACTTGCTGGTGATGCGCCAGCTTTGTCGGCGGTGCGATTGATGCTGCAAAGTCTTGGTACCGTTGCAGCGAATGCGGCACTCAGCCTTGGCGCGCGTGCCGGCGTGGTGATTGCTGGCGGTATTGCTGGTAAATTATCGGCGCTTCTTGGCGATAGCGGGCTTATTGACCGGTTTGACGATCATGGTCGCCGCCGGTCTTATCTTCATGCATTGCCAATTTATCTGTCGATTGATCCGCTTGCCGGATTGCGCGGTGCAGCGGCGGCAATTGATAATCGCTATCTGGCGCGGCGTATCACCCTAGTCTAACGCAAATCGGTGATTTAAGCCAAATCTGCCAATCAGATCGCGCTTCTTATGGCGGCACGCTTTCCATGTCTTACCCGACTCCCTAGATTATACCCAACCTTCTTTTCTTAGGAAGGTTGGGCTTGTTAAAAGAAGGTTGGGCCTTCTGGCGATTGACGGCAATGTGATAAACCAAAACAGAGGTGATCATGTATAAAATCAGTGATGCGGCACGGCGCGCGGCTTTAACGGTGAAAACCGTTCGCTATTATGCCGATATCGGACTTGTGAAACCGGCAGGCCGATCAGCAGCCGGATACCGGCTTTATGCCGAATCAGACATTGCCAAGCTAGGATCTATCGGGCGGGCACGCCACTATAGCTTTTTGATTGAGTAATGCCGTGATCTTCTCAGCCTTTATGAAGATGATCAGCGGCCAAGTGCCGAGGTAAAGCGAATCACTCTTGAGAAAATTGCTGAAATTGATCGCAAGCTTGGTGAATTGCAGGAATTGCGTGACGAATTACGCCATTTAGCCGGAAACTGTCATGGCGATTCACGCCCTGATTGCCCGATTATTGGCAATCTTGCCAGCGGTTTGACGGTTCAATGATGGCACAATACAGCCAAGATAATATTTGAAGTTTGGCTTTTGTCATATTTCTATAACAATTCAGCAGCATGATATGATCAGATATCCGTCCACCAGAAATGTAACGAAATGAAAAGCAAAAAAACCGATCCGATCCTTGACGGGTCAACCGAAGATGAGAGCTTTTTTAACCGCGAGCTAAGCTGGCTTGCGTTTAATGAGCGTGTTTTATCTTTGGCCGAGGATGACGATAAACCGCTTGGGGAACGCATTCGGTTTCTGGCCATTTCGGCAGATAATCTAAATGAATTTTTCATGGTGCGCGTTGCCGGTCTTCGCCAGCTTGTGGATCGCGGTTTCAAGCGTTTGCCAAAAGATGATGTTGATATTGATCAATTGCTGACGCAGATCATGGCGCGAAGTGCCAAATTGATGGCGCGCCAAAATCAGGTTTTGCCCGAATTGATTGGCTGTCTTCGCGATGAAAATATCCATGTTCTTTCGGATATTCCCGATGATGAGCAAGACCGGCTTTGGCTTGAAGATTGGTTCATTGATAATGTTCTGCCATTGATCACCCCGACAACGCTTGACCCATCTCACCCATTTCCGTTTTTCCACAATGATGGCAAGGGGATGATGCTGGAATTGACCAGCCCAGACAGCAAGCCAATGCAAAGTGTGATTTTGCTACCGGCGAATTTGCCGCGTTTTGTCAAATTACCCGGTGATGGGTTGCGGCTGCTTCTGGTCGAGGCGGTGATTCGTGCCAGCATTGTCAAAATCTATCCACGTCATCAGCTTGTGTCGGCAGCGATGTTCAGCATTTTGCGTGATTCTGAAATCGAAATTGATGATGAGGCGAATGACCTGATTCATGAATTTGAAAATGCGCTTCGGGCGCGCCAACGTGGCAATGTGGTTTTATTGACCCTGTCAAAAGATGCGCCAAAACCGATCCGGCGCTTGCTGAAATCGGCAATGGGTATTGATGAAAATAATTTCTTTAATACCGATGGACCGGTGGCGTTGAATAATTTTTCGGAATTGCTGGATTACATTCCCAAACATTTGCTGTTTCCAGCTTTTGCGCCGCGCTTTCCCCAGCGGATCAGGGATTTCAATGGAGATTGCTTTGCCGCAATCCGCAATAAGGATATTATCGTTCATCATCCTTATGAAAGTTTTGAAGTGGTGGTGCGCTATCTCCAGCAGGCTGCAACCGATCCTGATGTTTTGGCAATTCGCCAGACGCTGTATCGAACCACGTCAAATTCACCAATTGTAAAGGCGCTGATCCAAGCGGCCGAAAATGGCAAGACGGTTACGGCCGTGATTGAATTAAAGGCACGGTTTGATGAGCGCAATAATATTCAACTAGCGCGGGCGCTTGGCCGTGCTGGTGTGCAGGTTGCCTATGGTCTGACCGATCTGAAAATCCATCTTAAAATGTCGCTTGTTGTGCGGCGCGAACATGGCAAACTGGTATCTTATACGCATGTCGGCACTGGCAATTACCACCCGATCACCGCTGGCA
>ERZ807291.8932-NODE-8932-length-10998-cov-6.242438_pt1 | contig 10998 bp, 9 predicted proteins | sample MGYA00521257_ERZ807291 | MGnify/ENA primary metagenome ERZ807291 (study PRJEB31413, sample SAMN03169783) | marine metagenome | biome: Marine; feature: Water; material: Subsurface seawater | place: North Sea | collected 2011-04-28 | depth 1 m m ...
CTATATACCTTGGTACTTTGGAGCGATAACTCACTGATAACTAGAAAGAAAATAGTTATTAGATAGCCTGTTGTTAGTGGTCATATTAGTAGGTCTAACAAAGTTGTCTATGGCTCCATTTTAACTACATTTGCCCCCGATTTACGGTATGTGGGAGAAAATTGCCAATACGATTCTAAGAAATAGACTTGCACTGATCATCTTCTTGGTGATTATGACAGGGCTAATGCTGTATAAAACCTTTCAGGTGCAGTTAGCTTATGACAACCCGAAGTTCATTCCTGATGACGACCAAGACATGGTAGCTTATCAGGATTTTAAAAAGACCTTTGGTGACGATGGCAGCGTGATGGTAGTTGGCATACATACGGCCAAACTGCGAGAATTGGACTTTTTCAATGAATGGTATGATCTCACTCTGGCCCTAGACACTACCGAGAATATAAAACAAGTCCTTTCCATTGCTAACCTTAAAGTCCTTGAGAAACGCGTCGTTGTAGATAGTTTCGAAGGACGTGCTGATACAAAAACACGCCTATTCCCGAAGAATTTCATTGCCTCTAGACCACAGACTCAGGCAGAATTGGACAGTATTTTCATACAAATCAAGGACCTACGGTTTTATGAAGGGCTTTTGTTTAAAGACAGTAGCGACTTCACCTTGATGGCTATTACTTTAGAAAAAGGAATCCTTGACACCAAAGAGCGCGTTCCGTTTGTCAACACGATTGAAACTAGAATAACGGATATATGTGCTAACTATGAGGTAGATGTTCATTTCTCTGGACTTCCATTTATACGCACCAAAATGTCTCAAATGATAAAGCAAGAGTTGGTCCGGTTCACGTTGGTCTCTATGGCACTTACTTCATTGATTCTACTTTTCTTCTTTAGAAGTTTTCCAACGTTAGCCTTTTCACTGCTTACCGTTATCGTAGGAGTAATTTGGTGTATGGGTATTTTAGTCCTCTTAGGATTTAAGATTACCATGTTCATTGGTCTTCTGCCACCTTTAATTGTAGTCATAGGTATAGCAAACTGTATATACTTACTGAATAAATATCACGAAGAATATCGAAATCACGAGAATCAAATAAAAGCACTGCAGCGAGTAATATCCAAAGTGGGGCGTGCTGTTCTATTTACAAACCTGACTACAGCTGTAGGATTTGGAGTATTCGTACTCACGGGCAGTTCTGTACTTCAGGAGTTTGGACTTACCGCATTCTTAGCGATAATGGCGGTATTCTTGATCTCTATCATACTAATACCTGTGCTGTTCAGCTATTTACCTGCACCAAAAGAACGGCATACAAAACACTTAGACTACAAATTTCTCAATACGCTTATCGACAAACTAGCTGTTTTAGTACAAACGAGAAGAAAAGCAGTATATGCATCTACCCTAGTCATCGTAGCATTATCCTTTATCGGAATGGCAATGCTTAAAAATGTAGGCTATATGGTAGATGACATCTCTAAGACAGATAAGTTATACCTAGACTTGAAGTTCTTCGAAAAAAACATCAATGGTGTAATGCCTTTTGAAATCGTGGTAGATACAGATAAACCACAAGGAATTTCAGATGTAAGAATGCTGCTCAATATTGACTTGCTCGAGCGTAAACTGATGGAATACCCAGTATTTAGTAAACCTGTAAGTATTTCCTCCACCATGAAATTTCTAAATCAGGCATATTACGATGGGGATCCAAGAAGATATAGACCTCCCAGTTTTTTAGATTTAGGCAGTATTATGGAAGCTGTTCCTCAGGGCAAGACAAACGCCAATATGATCAACAGCCTCGTCAATGAAGATAAAAGTAAGGCTAGAATAAGCGTCCAAATGGCTGATGTGGGGAGTGTTAGAATCAAAGAACTCAAAGAAGAAGTAAGCTTGCTCGCGGACACCATCTTTAATTTCCGCAAAAAAACTACCTATACTTTTACAGACTCGATTATTGCGATAGACCTACTTGATACACTCAATGCTATCTACGACACCACGTACTTTAGCACCCCATCAGTAAGCTATACAGCGCTTGACAGTAGCAATAAAACAGACCTATCCATAACCGGAACAAGTGTTATATTCTTAAAAGGAAATGATTACCTAATCAGCAATTTACTTATGAGTCTACTTATTGCTTTTTTAATCATATCGCTTCTGATGGCAAGTATATTCAAGTCGCTTCGGATGATACTAATCTCAATAATTCCTAACCTCATACCGTTGTTATTTACTGCAGGTATCATGGGTTTCTTTGGCGTTAATTTTAAGCCGAGTACGGTATTGGTATTTAGCGTAGCTTTTGGTATCGCAGTAGATTTTAGTATCCACTTTCTAACCAAGTATAAAATGGAACTGGCTCATTCATCTTCCATTGCTGAAGCTGTACGCAAAGTGCAAAAAGAAATCAGCACGAGTATGATATATACGGCGGTAATCCTCTTTTTTGGGTTCATCATTTTTGTGTTTTCAGATTTTGGCGGGACGATAGCACTAGGACTATTCACTGCACTCACACTCCTGATAGCATTGCTGAGTAACCTGATTTTATTGCCGTGTCTCCTACTCTCTTACGATATTGCTCAGGAGAAAAAGAAGTCGTAAGGAGCATTCTACCTTATTGTGAAATTATAGTATACTTGCAACACAATGGCAAAAGCGCAGCAACTAGATTCACATACCGCCATTCGTTCTTGGTTAGACAAGTACGGCGACGATATGTATTCTTGGGCATACTATAAGACCAGCAGCAAGGAGACCGCTGAAGACCTGGTATAAGATACGATGGTATCGGTTTATAAATCGTATGAAAAATACAAGCCCGGCAGCAATCCAAAGACATGGTTATTTACTATCCTAAACAATAAAATCATCGATTATTATCGAAGTAGCAATACCCAAAAGTCTGCAAATCAAACCACACTGCAGGGCAAACGGTTAGATGATGACAACTTCGACAGTAATGGCATATGGAATCGAGCTCCAGAGCCACTTTTGGGAAATACAGAAAACTCTTATTGGACAATCCTGAGTTTCTCACTGTACTAGAAGCATGCATCGAAAATTTACCTCCAAACTGGAAGGGAGTAGTGCTTGGGAAATACTTTCACAATAAAAAAGGCGCTCAAATAAGTAAGGAATTAAGTATTACTTCGTCTAACTTATGGCAGATGGCACATAGGGCCAAGTTACAGCTCAAAGAATGTTTAGATACCAATTGGAAAAAACAGTAAGATGAATCCTCTTCAAAAAATAGCAATTATTTCTTGTCGTCAAGCAGCGGTGCTTGGAGCGAAGGCTTCATTTAATGCACTTTCCCTGGTAGAGAAAATGAAGCTAAGAATGCACGCTAAAATGTGCACTACCTGCCGTGATTACCAAAAAGACAGCGCACTTATAGACCAAGCTATAGACAAAATAATTCGTCAAAAAGAACAACAAGGACATACGCTGAGTCCAACACAGCGAGACAAAATACTAGAAGCACTTCGCTAAGTTAATTTCTTTGTCAGTTTTCTGCTGTCGTTCGATTATTCCCCTATAATCTTACCATGACAAAAATATTTTCACTGCTCGTAATTGTAGTTGCTCTATCCAGCTGCAAAATCAAAACTCCAACTACCACTAGCAATCCAAATCCTGACAAAGGAATAGAATGGCTAAACACGGCGAGTCTTTCCGATGCCAAACAAAAATCAATGGAAGTTAACAAACTCATATTTGTGGATATAGAAACAGATTGGTGTGGCTATTGTAAGAAAATGAAGAAAAATGTATTCCCACAAGAGATGATTAGTACCGCTATAAATAGCAATTTTGTAGCCTTGTCTTTAGATGGTGAAAAAGGAGACGGAGCGAAACTTGTAAGCACTTTAAACCTTGAGGGATTTCCGACACAGTTAGTTCTAGATGCAAAAGGAAATGTAGTCAAAAGACACACGGGTTATCTAAGCACCAATCAGCTTCTTTCTTTTCTGAAATAAACTCACTGTAAGACACTTGAGATAAAAGAGTACTCTCCTTGCTACTGCTTCGTAATCCATTACTTTGGGTCCATACTGCTATTAGCTACTTAAGTATTTGCAGGCTTTGTAGACGCCTGATTGCTCCTTGGATTTTAGTCTGAGAATGGTTATTGAAGTAGCGTTGTGAGCTATGGATTATTCTGACTTCCCCATTAAATAGAAACTACTCCTATTTCATTACCTTTGCACACTTTATTTAAGACGAATGTCAGACAAAGCCCATACATATCCGCAATACAAGCAATTAGACGTACCAACTACTGAAAAAGACGTACTTCAGTTTTGGAAAGAAAACGATGTGTTTGAAAAAAGCGTATCGAATAGATCTGAAGACAATACCTACGTGTTTTATGAGGGACCTCCATCGGCGAATGGAATGCCTGGTATACACCACGTGATTAGCCGCTCACTCAAAGATGTTTTTTGCCGGTATAAAACCTTGCAAGGGTATAGAGTAGAGCGTAAGGCTGGCTGGGATACCCACGGACTTCCTGTAGAGCTTCAAGTAGAGAAAGCATTAGGGATTACTAAGGAAGACATCGGAACTAAAATAAGTGTAGAAGAGTACAATGCTGCATGCCGCGAAGATGTATTAAAGTATAAAGATAAGTGGGATGAACTCACTGAAAAAATAGGGTACTGGGTAGACTTAGATAATCCGTACATCACCTACGAAAATGAATACATCGAGTCTGTTTGGAACCTACTGAAAAGACTTCACGATAAAGGGTTTCTTTACAAAGGACATACCATACAACCGTTCTCTCCCGCTGCAGGTACAGGACTAAGTTCTCACGAACTCAACCAACCAGGGACATATAAAAACGTTAAAGACACGACCGTAGTAGCACAATTCAAGCTTAAGAACCCAGGTGCTGTCGACCTCGATCTTCAATGGGGAGACACCTACTGCATTGCTTGGACTACTACGCCTTGGACATTGCCAAGTAATACTGCTCTGGGTATTGGACCCAAAATAGACTACTCTGTAGTAAAAACATACAATCAATACACGTACGAGAAAATAACCGTCATCTTAGCCACTAAGCTGGTAGCTAAATATTTTCCGACCAAGAATGGAGAGCTTAACCTGGACGAGTATACTCCAGGAGATAAAGCCATACCATTTGAGATAGTAAAAGAACTGAAAGGTGCTGCATTAGTAGGTCAACAGTATGAGCAATTAATGCCTTATCAGCAACCCGAAGAAGGAAAAGCTTTTGAGCTAATCGCAGCAAATTTTGTAACTACAGAAGACGGAACAGGTATCGTACACTTGGCTCCAAGTTTTGGTAGTGATGATTACATAGCCGCCAAGCAAAATGGAATAGGTTTCCTCACTTTAGTAGATAGACAAGGTAAATTTATACCAGGAGTAGGTGAGTTCTCTGGGCTCTATGTAAAAAACTATAAGGGCGATGATGAATCTGCAGATGGCTATCAAAGTACGGACGTAAAGATTGCCATAAAGTTAAAGACAGAAAACAAAGCATTTAAAGTAGAGAAATACGAGCACAGCTATCCACACTGCTGGCGTACAGACAAGCCTATACTTTACTATCCCATGGAGAGTTGGTTTATAAAAACAACCGCTGTAAAGGATAGACTCATAGAACTCAATAAAACCATCAACTGGAAACCAGCAAGTACTGGCGAAGGTCGCTTTGGCAATTGGTTGGAAAACTTAGTAGATTGGAACCTGAGCAGAAGTCGCTACTGGGGTACTCCTCTCCCACTGTGGAGAACAGAAGATGGAGAACAAGAGATCTGCATTGGCTCTATCAGTGAGCTGAAGGAAGCTGTAGAAAAATCTGTAGCGGCTGGTTTTATGCCAAGCAATACAATAGATGATGACTTTGACTTGCACCGTCCATTTATAGATGACGTAGTTTTGGTGTCCCCAGATGGAAAACCAATGAAGCGCGAGACTGATCTTATCGATGTATGGTTTGACTCTGGAGCCATGCCCTACGCACAACTTCACTATCCTTTTGAAAACAAAGACAAAGTAGAAGATCGAACAAATTATCCTGCAGACTTTATAGCCGAAGGTGTAGATCAAACCAGAGGATGGTTCTTTACCCTCCACGCCATATCTGTCATGCTAAATGACTCGGTAGCCTACAAAAATGTAATGGCTAATGGACTTGTATTGGACAAGAATGGCAATAAAATGTCCAAACGTCTTGGGAATACTATTGATCCATTTATGGCCGTAGATAAGTACGGTGCAGATGTGATTCGCTGGTATATGCTTAGTAATGCTGCACCTTGGGACAACTTGAAGTTTGATTTAGAAGGTCTAGATGAAACCAAGCGAAAGTTCTTCGGTACACTGCATAACACGTACGGATTTTATGCGCTATATGCGAACATAGACTCGTTTACCAATGACTTCCCTATAGTTCCAATGGAAGAGCGCCAAGAGCTAGATAGATGGATACTTTCTAAGCTAAACTCTCTCGCCAAAGTAGTAGAGGAAGCAATGGATGACTATGAACCTACAAAAGCCACTCGTGCTATCCAAAGCTATGTAATAGATGACCTAAGCAACTGGTATGTAAGATTAAACCGCCGCCGTTTCTGGAAAGGAGAGATGAGTGAAGATAAAGCAGCTGCTTATCAAACACTTCATACTTGTCTTACCACTGTGGCTAAACTAATGTGCAGTTTTAGTCCTTTCTATGCAGACCAACTCTATAGAGACCTTACATTCACTAACGAGTCCATCCACCTTCAGGACTTTCCTAAGGCAGATACGACATTAATAGATACGGAGTTAGAAGCACAGATAGAAATTTCTCAGCGCATTACTTCTCTTATCTTAAGAATACGAAAACTAGAAGGCATCAAAGTTCGTCAACCACTCAGTAAAGCTATGATACCTGCACTTAGTGACTCTTTTGCCACCAATCTACAGAAGGTTCAAGATGTCATCAAATCTGAGGTGAATATCAAAGAGATAGAAATCATAGACCGTAACTCTAGTATCATTAAGAAATCGGCAAAACCGAATTTTAAAGTGCTAGGAAGCAAAGTAGGAAAAGACATGAAGGCGGTCACTGCTCCTATCTTTGCATTTACCAATGAGCAAATAGCTACACTGGAAAAAGGAGAAACAATCGCCATAGAAGCCAATGGCACTACCTACGATCTTGGCATAGAAGATATAGAAGTTAAAACTGCAGACATCCCAGGGTGGCAAATCATCAGCGATAATGACTATACTGTAGCTTTAGACCTAGAGATCTCTGACGAATTAAAAACAGAAGGAGTAGCTCGTGAATTAGTGAATAAAATTCAAAATCTTAGAAAAGACAAGGATTTTGAAGTAACGGATAAAATCACAGTAAAAATAGAGGAGCACTCCTACACTAGTAAAGCTATCCTCTCGTTTAATGAATATATTTGCGGAGAAATATTAGCAAGTTCACTGGAGGAAACAACTAATCCAACAGGTACGGACGTGCTAGATATAGACGGGAACACAATAAAAATAGAACTTTCTAAATAATATAATATGGCAGAATCATTGAGATACAGCGATGCAGACTTAGCAGAGTTTAAAGAGATTATCCTCAAAAAACTTGAAGCAGCAAAAGAAGAGTATAACTACCTCAGAAAGCAAATACGATCTGAAAATGAGAATGGTACGGATGACACGGCAAGTGCGTACGTATCTATAGATGATGGATCTGCTTCACAGCAAAAAGAAAATGCAGGCCAATTAGCCGCACGTCAGCAGAAGTATATTAAGAACCTAGAAACTGCATTGGTGCGCATAGGGAACAAAACCTACGGCATATGCAGAGTGACGGGTCAATTAATCGCTAGAGAAAGACTAAAAGCGGTACCACATACTACACAGAGTATGGAAGCCAAAAAAAATCAATACAAATAATAGGCACATTGGAAAATACGCAAGACTCCAAGCAGAGAACACAGATTATTTTAGTCATCCTCACTTTAGGGATCGTTATCTTTTTAGATCAATGGTTGAAATTCTATATCAAGACCAACTATACTCTTGGTCAAAGTGAGATGATGATAGGCAACTGGTTTGAATTAAACTTTACTGAGAATCCAGGAATGGCTTTTGGTCTAACCTTGGGTGGAGTCTGGGGTAAAATTGTGCTTACTGTATTTCGGTTAGTCGCATCTGGTGTCATCATCTATTATATTAAATCACTTATAAAAGAAAGAGCGCATACTATGATGGTAGTCTTGGTCGCTCTCATTTTAGCCGGTGCAGTAGGAAACATTATTGATTCTGTATTTTATGGCCGATTTTTCGGTGAGAGCACATATCATCAAGTGGCCCAATTCATGCCTTCTAACGGTGGATATGCTCCACTTTTTCAAGGTAAGGTCGTGGATATGCTCTACTTCCCATTGGTAGATACATTTTGGCCTGAATGGATACCATACTTGGGTGGCTCAAGATTCCAGTTTTTTAGACCTGTTTTTAACATTGCAGACGCTGCAATAAGTATTGGTGTATTCACTATCATAGCATTTCGGAATAGACTATTTAATCCAGTTACGCCTGAAGTAGATCTGGAAAGTACTATAGACTAAACGAGTCCTCTAAGCACAATAATTGCACTGTGATGGCAAAAGATGGATGCGAACGATCTTGAACAATAACGTTCTATTTGCCACCTAGTTTCACGAACGTTAAAACCTCAACGCTAGTACTCCTAAAGTATCCTTGCTTAAAGCGTATATCGCGGATATGGCTGGAACGCACGGTTATAACCAATTAGTCTAAGTTACGGCCCAATAGAAGCTGAGTTAATTGCTTCACGCAGAAGGCTATCACTCCTTCTCTTCTTTCTTATCCTTATTCTTACCTAAAACGGGTTTCAAAATGTAGTATACTCCTATAAAGATAACTGCGGTAATAACTACCTGAGATATAAACCAAAAACTAAATGTACTTTCTGGAGCACTGTTCGGTAACTTTTGAGAAACGTCTTGCAGCAGAATGGCTATGAAGGATATAAATGTCATACGTTATGATATCTTGGTCTTGATAGCTTCTAAATACCTTTTTAACTCTTCCTTTACTCTCGGGGCCAGTATCACTAGACCAACCATATTGGGCACCATCATAGCGAATATCATTGCATCTGAGAATCCTATAACAGACCCTAAACTAGCTGCTGAACCGACAATCACAAACAGACAGAAGATTAACTTATACGCATACTCCATTTTCTTAGAACGTCCAAATAAATATGCCCATCCTTGATACCCATAATAGGACCAAGAAATCATAGTACTAAATGCAAACAATACTACTGCCAGAGTTAATACATACGGGAACCAAGAAATCACGGACTCAAATGCCCCGGAGGTAAGTAGAATAGCTTGTGCATCATTTAGAGATGCATTATCCGCATTTACATTTCCAGTAATGATAAGCACCAATGCAGTCATAGTACACACGATAACTGTATCTATTAGTGGCTCTAACAGAGCTACTAAACCTTCAGAAGCTGCATACTTGGTCTTCACTGCAGAGTGAGCTATAGATGCCGATCCAACTCCAGCCTCGTTTGAAAATGCCGCTCGTCTAAAACCTTGCACCAACACTCCAATTGCGCCTCCTGCTACTCCTTCTGGACTAAAAGCACCATTGATAATTTCTGAGAATGCCCAGCCAATCATATCGTACTTCGCCACTAAAACGAAGATGGATGCAGCTACATAGGTTACCACCATAAACGGTACAATTTTATCTGTCACCTTTGCAATCTTCTGTATACCTCCAATGATTACAATACCTACCAGTACTGCCATCACTAATCCAAATAGCCATCCATTTCCCGCAAGCATGGAAGTATCACCTCCCGTTATATTCTGTACCAACTGAAATGCTTGGTTTACCTGGAACATATTACCTCCTCCAAAAGAACCACCTACCACGAATATGGCAAACAGTACTGCTAAAATTTTTCCTAGCTTCGTAAAACCTCTTGCCTTTAACCCTTTGGTGAGGTAGTACATGGGACCACCATATACCACTCCATTTTCATCTATATCTCGGTACTTAACACCGAGCGTACATTCTACGAACTTCGATGCCATTCCAAGAAATCCAGCTACAATCATCCAAAAAGTAGCTCCTGCACCTCCAATAGATACTGCAATGGCTACACCCGCTATATTCCCTAATCCTACTGTCGCTGAAAGAGCTGCTGTAAGTGCCTGAAAATGCGAAACCTCACCTTCATGTCCTTCTATTGCTATGGTCTCTATATTATCTCCTCCGGGAGTAGAGTCACCTGCTGCTGTTATAGATTCGTGATGGTCTAGTTCGTCGTATTTCCCGCGAACTATATTCACCGCTACACCAATTTTTCTGAAGATATTAAGATTGAAATAGAAGGAAAAATAGCCTGCTCCTAGTATCAAGGGGAACAGCACCCAATAGATGCTTACGTTTTCACTAAAAGGTATTTGATAAAATATTAAATCTACAAACCATCCTGTAAGGTCGCCAAATACTTTATCTATTTGCTGATCTAAACCTAACTCTTCTGCTTTACTCACTAATCCTAAGCAAAGGAGTGCTATTAATCCTAAAAATCTTGTTTCTATAAGGCGTCTTCTCATATGGCTGCAATATGAGAAAAAGCACAAGAACATGCAAACTTTATCTTAATCGCTTTGCAGAATGATAGCTATGCGACTGACTCATAGTGTCTGTATTTAAAATACCTGCTTTTGTAAGCGTATCTATTCGCACCATACCGTGTGCATGTATCACCAGACCTACGCCTATAACCATACCTACATGAGTGATGCGTTCCTTCTTTTCAAAGAAAACCAAGTCCCCGATAAATAAATCTTCGAAAGCTACTGGTTTACCCACTTTTTGCTGCTGAGAAGCATCTCGTGGTAAGTGAATACCAAGTACTTTATAAACAATCTGCACAAAACCACTGCAGTCTATAC
>ERZ807291.8933-NODE-8933-length-10997-cov-3.729666_pt1 | contig 10997 bp, 6 predicted proteins | sample MGYA00521257_ERZ807291 | MGnify/ENA primary metagenome ERZ807291 (study PRJEB31413, sample SAMN03169783) | marine metagenome | biome: Marine; feature: Water; material: Subsurface seawater | place: North Sea | collected 2011-04-28 | depth 1 m m ...
TCCACACGCCGGTCAATATTCCATGCATCGTAGCTGTCAATGGCGGTTTGTAACTTGCCTTGCTCTTCTAGCAACGTATCGAAGTCAGCGTCAGGCTCACCCATAGCGATAGACACGGCGTTGAACCGTTCCAATAGGCCCTGTTCCAACGCTAACCCGGTCATCACGTTTTCCCTCACACTTAGATCGGGGTCTATAGCTGGCTCCTGGGGTAGATAACCTATTTTTATGCCTTCCTTCTTCCACACAGTTCCGTCGAAATCAGTATCTTCACCACACAAAAGTTTCAAAAACGTTGACTTGCCGGACCCATTCAATCCAAGTACACCAACTTTTGCTCCTTCAAAAAATCCCAAGTTGACGTCGTCTAATATCGTTCGTGTACCAACTGACTTAGAAATTCCCGTAACTGACATGACGTAATCTCCTTGGGTGCCACGTCCAGAGTGAGCATTCTTCTTCTGCTTTTTCTTTCCACCCCCAGCAGACGAAGCGAGCGTTCTCAAAAAAATGTGGTTCTTGGAGACCCGCTGTGAAGAAATTAGAAAGCGCGAAAACGGACGGGATAAAATACTCATCGTGCAGATCACTTTCTGTGCTGCTTTTAATGGTACATCGTTCTTGCGCATGGGCGCTAGTGGTAACCGCCCCTTTCCATGCAGCATGGGCGTACACACTGCGACCAGGATTGATCTGGGAGAGCTCCACTCATGATGACCATTTTTTTCTGCATTTTTATTTATTATTTATTTCGCAACTTTCACGTTATCTTATTCCGTATCCTTGCTGATAGACTGATAGAGAGACAGTGCAATGATGATGAATGAATGGTGGGTGAGAAGTATGCCACAATTACGTACTGGCGAGTCCATTGTGCCTATCAACCCGGCAGGGCTACGAGCAAATCCATACACAATACAGTACACACAATCCACTCAGTCAGACACACAGTATTACAGTATTATATTTACAGTGTCGCAATCATCTCCACGCCTCCAGAACTCGTAATGAATGCAGTAGTGTAGGAACTAATAAATATGATATCATAAAAGAACAAACGGTACAAATTACAACTCAATCGTTGGGGGGCTTTCTCAGAGTTTCAAAAACTCTGATAGATAGTTATCCCTCCACCATTTCTTTCAGTAAAACCAAACTACTGACCGGTACGTTGCCAAAAGATATAGCCACGAGCTATAGCCAATCGACTTCCGTGGAAAATCGAATATCACGGCAAGTGGTTCTGGCGTTCTGGCCGTCTTTCCTACGTTGGATTTATGTATTTCGCAATCAGCGTATGCTTGTCCTCGTTAGTATATTCCGAAATAAAGACGCAGCGCTTATTGGTCCTTGAAAAAGACTTCAACATCAACACCTGGCTCGATAGAGATGCTGGTGATTTGCTTGACAATTTCAGACGGAGAGTGCAAATCAATGATACGCTTGTGGATGCGTAATTGAAATTTGTCCCAGGTGTTCGTACCTTCGCCGTTAGGTGCTTTGCGTGTAGTGATACGCAAGATCTTTGTCGGCATACGGACAGGACCGGAAACCTTCAGATTCTTTAACTTCGCTTTCTTCGTCAAATCAGAGCATACCTTTTCAAGGTTTTTCACATTTCTTGACGTCAAGGTGATACGGATACGAAAAATTTTAGATTCTTCAGACTCGAAAGTCTTCGCTTTCATCATATTTGCCATGGTTGTTGAGTAACTGGGAAGAGGGCTGAAAAATTAACAGACAATAACCTGATCCTTGTATAGTTTAAAATACTTGCGTTCGTTAGATACGATTCGTCTTGGTTGTGTAATACTGGTCCGATTCGCTTCTTCTGGATACGTTGCCACACTCCCATGAGCCCGAGACGTGTGAGGAGGGAGGGAGGCATTACGCATCCATCCCCACACAATTAATTACACATGACCATTGGTAAATGGTAGCAGCGTACACAACACAACAAATATATCCAAATAGTCTACTAACACATATAGTCATATTCCACCATAAAATGCTATCTTGTGCCTATACCACCTGCTTTATCATAGGTGTCCATGGCGACTTTCATCTACAGTGAATACGTGGAAAATGACTTCAGGAGACCATAAAGAATACATATATATATACTTGATGATGATAGATGAATTCAAAAGGTCGGAATAGCAACCATTCGATCGAGATCTCTTTCAATGGCTGTCATTCTTCCAGGTGCTGTTTCGATGTTCATAGGCGTACAGAGAAACACAATGCTGTCTCCCCAGGACCAACCACCAGAATTGATGAAGATAGAACCACCAACCATTTTGGACAATGATACGTCCATAGTATCCCCCACCCTCGTCCCATCCTAGTTGTGCACAAACAAGGAGAACAGACGCTGGATGCTGGTATGCTGGTGACTTGCCGAAGGATATATACTTAAAAGATCCATAGTAACTACATAGGTATATATTTCACCTCAGAACAAAGTTATGAAGAGATGGACGAACTCGATAGAGCACCAACATCACCAGTTTCATCCCCGGATCACACCATTTATTAGGACAACTTAATATGTAAGCACAATATTTACATATTCTTCGTCATTCACTTCTGATGTTTCGCACCGCCATGGCACACCAATGGCTAGCAGTCGCTCAAACTCAAGAATGTCGATAGACCAACCAAAACGATGTGATCGAACGGGTTTCGCGACTCGACGCTTGGGGACCACGGGAACTTCATGTTATTGGAGCCATGGGTACCGGAGCTGTCAGATCGAACCACTCATCGAGAAGAAAGAAATCTAGAAAACAATATCAACTACAATGACTGAACAACTTACTTACCGCGGCCAACTTGCCGGTCACGGCGGATGGGTCACTGCCATCGCCACGACTTCGGAAAACCCGGACATGATCTTGACTGCCTCCCGCGATAAATCGATTCTTGTATGGGACTTAAACCGCACCGAAGACTCTTATGGCAAGATGCGACGCCGTCTTATAGGCCATTCCCACTTTGTCCAGGATGTCATCATCTCTAGCGATGGTCAATTTGCACTTTCTGGAAGTTGGGACGGTACCCTTCGCCTTTGGAACCTTGCCACCGGGCAAACTTCTCGCCGCTTCGAAGGTCACTCTAAAGATGTTCTGTCCGTCGCTTTTTCGTCAGATAACCGTCAAATTGTAAGTGGCTCCCGCGATAAAAGCATCAAGTTGTGGAACACTCTTGGCGAATGCAAATTCACCATCCCCGACGAAGATGGCCACAAGGAATGGGTCTCTTGCGTCCGTTTCTCCCCAAGCACTGCCAACCCTCTTATTGTTAGTTGTGGCTGGGATGGCCTTGTCAAGGTGTGGAACTTGACGAACTGCAAGCTACGCACCAACCTTGTTGGTCACACTGGCTACTTGAACACGGTTACTGTATCTCCCGACGGCTCTTTGTGTGCCTCTGGTGGTAAAGACGGTGTCGCCATGCTCTGGGATCTGAACGAAGGAAAACGTTTGTACAGTTTGGAAGCCAATGATATTATCCACAGTCTTGTATTCTCGCCGAACCGATACTGGTTGTGTGCAGCCACCGAGAAGTGCATCAAGATCTGGGATCTTGAATCGAAGATTGTCGTAGGAGAGCTTCAGCCAGACTTGCCCCCTGTTGGCCCTAAAGCAAAGGCTCATCACGCCGTTTCCTTGGCCTGGTCTGCCGACGGTGCCACCCTCTTCTCCGGGTACACCGACAATCTTGTTCGCATCTACACTGTTGGCTTGGTGTAATTCCACGGTTGGAAAGTTGCCGTGCGCGATCTTTCGAGCGCATGAATAATTTGCATCCAACCGTGCTGCGAATGAGAAATTATTCTTAAGAGCGAGTACGTTGTGTTGGCCAATTCACATATTTGTACTACTTCATCAAATATCATGTATCATAGTGATATAATAATATTATCATCTGTTACCATGTACTCATATAGACTGTGATCAATTTCGAACGGATTTGATGGGATGTGTCAGACTACTGTACAGGTACCTGTACTTGCAAATGTTGTGATACATGATGTGCTAGCAGGATACCCATACTCAGACAAACAGGAACACGGTAGTAAGAGTGTGCATGAAAAGTACGAAATATTGTGAGGAAATCCACGGATTGTCGGAAATAAATCGACATCGCACACGTTCCCGAAGATTTTCAGTCATTTTTCGCTATTTATGTGGCGAACTCGGTAGCATAAAGATGTGGCCGCCTCATACTATGGTCTGCAGCAACGGAGGAACAGGATTGGCAGCGTAGAAAGTCAGCACTTTTTTCGCGACGGTCTCGACTTGATCCGCGGTAAATCCAAAGTGGCGAAAGGCTTCCTTACCTGGTGCGGAGACACCAAACGTAGTCATGCCAATTTGATAATGCGAGTACCTGCTCCACCCAGTGACGGAACCAGCTTCCACACTAATAACGGGACAGCCGGTTGCTAACACGCTTTTTTTGTAATCATCAGACTGCGCTTCAAACAGTTCCCAGCATGGCATAGATACAATACGCACGTTGGTTCCGTCCAACAATTTTGCTGCTTCTACACAGAGGCTCACCTCAGAGCCCGTTGCGACAAAAGTCAGTTCTGGGGTGCCCGAGGCTGCTTCGGATAAGATGTAACCTCCAAATTGGACCTTTTCAAGCGAGGTCCCGGCAAGGATGGGCAGTCCTTGTCGGCTCAGGCAAATGGTAGATGGGGAAAACTTTTCCGAGAAAGCAGCCAGGTACGATCCTGATGTTTCATTGCCATCGCAAGGCCTGAACACGAAATGATTCGGCATCCCTCGAAGGCTGACTAATGTCTCGACAGGTTGATGCGTTGGACCATCTTCACCTAGTCCAATCGAATCGTGAGTCATAACATATATCGTTCGAAAATGACTTAGAGCGCTCACGCGTATGGCGCCCAATGCATAACCGACAAAGTTCAAAAAAGTGGCTCCAAACGGAATAAAACCGCCATATGCTGCCAAGCCATTGACGATGGCACACATTCCATGCTCGCGCACGCCAAATCTTAAATACCGTCCTTCTGGTGTCGATTTTTGAAAGTCGACTGCGCCGGACCAGTCTGTCAAATTTGATGGAGTCAAATCTGCTGAGCCACCGACCCATTCAGGCATCAAATCAGCGAATGCAGCGATAGCAAGCTGCGAATATTTTCGCGTCGCGAGGGTTTTGTCCCCTACATTATACCGCGGCAAAACAGTTGACAAGTTCTCTGGTATGTCTCCAGCCCATCTGCGTTTAAGCTCTGCTGCTTCGGACGAATATTTTGATCCATATGAATCCAAGAGAGCTTGCCACTTCTGCAGTACCAGCTCGCCAGCACTGGCTTTCTCTGAATAGAATTGTCTGACGGCATCAGGAACATGGAATGGACTGTTCGGGTCAAAACCTAGCTTCGATTTCACCGCCGCGACGTCCTCGTCGCCGAGGGGGGATCCGTGAACCTTGTGGGTTCCTGCTTTTGCGGCGTAGATACCAATGGTGGTCTTCACTTTGATGATCGTGGGCTTGTCCGTCGTCGCCTTGGCTTGGGAAATTAGGCCCTCTAGCACATTCGTATCGGTAGAGTTGCCATCCGCACAAGACAAGACTTGCCAACCATAGGCTTCAAACCTCTTCCCCACATCTTCCGTAAATGCCAATGATGTTGATCCATCGATTTGAATGTCATTATCATCGTACAAGACAATCAACTTTCCTAGGCCCAAGTGCCCTGCCAAGGAACAGGCTTCGGCTGCCACGCCTTCTTGGAGGCACCCATCGCCACAAATGACGAAGGTATAGTGATCAATAAGTGGAAATCCCTCACGGTTGTAACGAGCAGCTAGGTGAGCCTCGCCGATCGCCATTCCCACAGCGTTCGAAATACCTTGCCCTAATGGTCCTGTACTGACTTCAACCCCGGCCAGAAGGTGATTTTCTGGGTGCCCTGCGGTGACGCTGTTTAACTGACGAAAGCTTTTCAAGTCGTCAAGGGTGGGGCGCTTGTACCCAGTCAAGTGGAGCATTACGTACAGTAAGGCACATCCGTGGCCATTCGACAACACAAAACGATCCCTGTTCGGCCAGTCTGGCGTTGACGGTGCATATGTCATGGCAGAGCTCCACAAAGCATGCGCCATTGGGGCACATCCCATTGGAGCACCGGGGTGCCCACTTTTAGCTTTTTGTACGGTCTCGGCACTCAGGATGCGTACTGTGTTGATACAGTTTGTATTGATATCCATTTTAAGGCGTTTTGCTTGGTTTGACATTAGAGGGTGAAAATCCTGCGTTCACGTTCAATTGAAGTTTGAGCAATTTGGTGTCACTTGTTGTGGGGGGGTAGGCTAGGTTCCAAAAGAATGTAGTGCCCTCTCGGACGTCGACGCACGCGTACCTCAGTACCTCAGCCATTCGTTCATGCGCAAAGATTCGCAAGTCGTGGAGACGTGGATTATGGGATCGATCAATTCACGGTACTGTAGTGCTGTAATGATGTAATGATGGATGAGTTGTCACTCTATCGGTGACGCTCTGACTTCCTGCTTAAAGATCATCTCCTCCTGGAGTAAGTACAGTATTAAGGTTCTGTGCGAGTATTTTAATTAGACTCATAGTATCTATTTGTGATTTGTATTCGTTTACTTGGAAGAGAAGGCCATGATGCGAAAAACTTCAGGGTTTCGTCATCTCTTCTATTTTTTGATCCTTCTCTAAATTCTTCGCTGCCAGCTTACTCACTGCGTCCTTTTGCGCACTTAACTCGTTTTTCAATTTCTCATTTTCTGCCGACTTTTGCTCTATATCGTGTAATGCACCTTTATTATCGTCGCCGGCGAGGGAGTGGCCACGCAGTTTATGGACACCAACAACTTTTGAGACAGCTGCGTCGACAGCAGTAGAAACTTGAGTTTCTAGCTTCGACTTCGATACTTCGTCAGTATCCGCCTTGCTACTACTATCGTCTTTACTCTCGCTACTCTCGCCATCGTCGCTGCTGCCCCCACCACAGCCATTGCATTCTATGTGCAAAGTTGTGCCAGGTACAGCAACATTATTCCCACCTGGCCCCTTTACTTGGACACCAGCAGGAGCAGCCGCCGCTGGAGCAGGCTTAGCAACAGGGGTCTTTGGCAAGGTCGTAGCAAGTTTTGCCATAAACTCACTCATGACTCCTTTCATTGTGGCCACTTGTTTTTCTGCCGATGACTTGGCATGACTCGCAGCTTTCTTCCTAAACTCCTCGTGGCTTTTTTTAACCGCTGCTTCTGCACCTTTCATGTTCGAGGCCATCTGGGATTCGAGTGACATCTTTCTGCTCAATAACTCTGCTTTTTCCTTCATGATATTTGAAACATCGGCGCTTAATGATTTCATTTTCTCGTTGCCAAATTGTTCTTCCCTCTTCATATCAGCTTCTGCTCTTTTTAAGGATGCTTTGGCTGCATCCACGTCACCTTTCTTCTTGAGCAGAGAGGCTTCCACGGCTGTAAGTCTCTTCATTCCTTGCTCTTGTTTGGAAGAACTTTCGCTCCTTCGCTTTTGCTGCTCAAGAGATGCACGCTGTTTCGCCAACAAGTCCATTTTAGCACGCAAAAGCGCGGCATTTGCCGCCGCAATGTCTGCGGTCGATTTTGCATGCCTGCGCACGTACTCGGCTTTTCGGACATCCGCAGCAGCCTTTCTTTGCTTTTCCGACGCTCGTTTGGCCGCCGTTTGTGCAGCTTTTTCGGCTTCTTCATTCCTTTCATTCGCTGCCTTCTCTTCGGCCTCTTTTTGCTCAAGCTTTTGAGCTTCTTCGGCGGCAGTTCTGGATGCTAACTTTTCTTTCTCCTCTTTTGATGCTGCAGCCAAACGACTTTTACTTTCACTTTCCGCGATTCTCGCCGCCGCCCGTTTGCTTTCGGCCATTTTTTTCGCTTTTTCTTCCGTCACTCGTTGCGCAGATTGATCCAACTCCTTGAGGAGACCCGGCGAGTCTAGGTCTTCCAATTCGACCAATTCTCTTCGAAGCTTTTTCTTTTTTTCTGGCGATTTTTCTTTTTGAATCAAAATCCTCAACTGAGCCAATCTTGCCTTCTGCGCACTTGTAAGTTTTGATAAGTGATAATCTTGCATGGGCAAGTGAAACTTGTCTCGGATATGAGTAATCACACGATTGATAGCAATTTGGTCCAGCTCTTGTTTCTCTTTGTAGATTGTAATGCGTTTCTTGTCTCCTGCTTGTAAAGCCTTTTCTAATTCCTCGTTCACATCTTTATCGTTGTTAAGACCATGCGAAAGTAGTTTTTTGGAGTCAGACAACGAGGAGTACATTGTTCCCAATAAACTTTCCGCTTCTGCAGAGGACATCTGGAAACCACTCACGGTCAACAAAGTGAACGTAGACTTTATTCGCTCTTCTGAAACAATATTACTGGTCGCAGACGATGCGGCGCTGTTTTGTTTCGCTAACATATCTCTGGCACCCATATCCACTGTCTTCATTTTTTCGTGGGCCTTCATAGCTTCTTCTAAGCTCGTTTTCGGGACTCCTTGAGTCAAATCTTCCGCGGGCCCTCCCCGACGGTGCGCTGCTTCGCTTACAGCAGCCGCGCCGAAAAGAAAAAGAAGGAGCAGAGAGAGCTTCATGGCAACTTCTTGAAAATGCGATATACGTGGTGCCCGCTGCTTTCTGTGCCTTCCTTCAACTTTAAATCTGACCGAAATCGCGTGTGTACGCTTTCGAGCAACATAATGTAGCTCGGGTGTGGTGTGATGCAGGGGGGGAGGGGGGGAGGGACGAAGGCAAACGAGAAAACAAACAGAATTTGGCCGCTTTAGCAGTATCGTAGTACTAATAAGGAAGAACATAGTCCAACATGAAGGTGCTGGCAAAGAGAACAGAGCATTGATGCCCAGCGTCTCATAGCTGAAAAGCGAATACACAGTAAAGAAACTGATGGAAACAGGAAGAGACTTCCTCTTGCAGTGGCCCCTATGAAGATTATATATCCGCAATCATAGTTAAGGCAGACGAGTGCTCCTCGTCCCATGCCGTGAAGAAGAGGGATAGAGGATGGGACTCGCTGTGAAATATCGTCCCCCTCTTTTCACAAATCAGAAGAGGTATTAAAAACGCACTTCGTTTCTGTTTTAATGCTGTGCACCTGCCACGGCATGAAATTGAATGTGGCCCACAGGAATGAATAGATAGATCTTTGTTTGGTGTCTTCCGTGCTTATGTAATAATATTTCCGTAGTTACATGAATGGTTTCTTCCTATTCGTACCAAAAACACCGCAAGGATGAACTCAGGTATGACATGAGAAAAAAACAGTGCACAGACGTGCTTCCATTCCAGAGATTGCTTGCGCTGCAGCCAATGTTCGTGTGCATTGGGAGCTACACGATTCCATAGCGGGACTCATTGGAGAAGTGCAAGTGCGCAAAGTTAATTTCCACACTGCGTGCAGTAGCCATATTGTGCGAGACACTATGTTCGTGCGAACTTTTTGCCCAAAGCTCCTCGGACTGTTGCTCGTTTGGGCAACTGCCGCAGATGGACTTCAGCAGCGCCTCCGGTATGGTCGAGGAGAGTTTCAGCCGCGCCAAGCGTTTGAATCGTACAAGCATGTTAGCGAGAAAGTGCACGAGCCCCTTTTCGAAAGTGTTAGAGTCCACACAAATCTCCATTCGAGCAATTTGGATCAAATCAACAGCCGTTTGTATGAAGGCGGAGGACTGCAGACGACACTAGATTCGACTGCTCGCAACGCCACCAGAAAACAGATTGAGCAAGTGAAACAATTCGTCGCTTCAAGTGTCATGGCAAAGTTTGTTGAACCCGAAGCGAAAGATGGTGAGGATCAAGCTCCTTCTACAATTATTCAGCAGCGAAAGCGGAGCGTTACGAATGCCATTACGTTAGTTAAAGGCTATATCGCCGATATGCATCAAGTTGGGCAACGTGTTGTCTCTCTATTGAAGAAAGACCGCGCTACAACTCCAGGCTATGACGATAAAATAAGAGATGAGATGAAAAAAATGAACTCTAGCCATGGTGAATTCGATAGCACAGTTACCGTGCTGACCAAAATGTTTAACGAAAACCCAATGTACGGAGAAAACAGAGAGGCGGTTCTGAAACTTCGGGGACTACTAGAAGGTATCAACTCGGTATTTTCGAAGGTTCAAAATGCGCTCGACACTGATCAACAAATGTTACTCTTGGCTTCTGAAATTGCCAAAGGAGCAAACGGTAAGGGTGGTTCTTTTGATAAGAACAATTTTTTTTCGGTACAATCGTTCATTCAAGTGAGTGCTCTCTCGACTTATAGCCCAACTGAATTAACGAAGATGAAGATAGAGTACGACAGACTGAAATTCGGTGCCACGTCCAATGCAAAGAAGGCGGAGCTCATTGAAAACTTTCTTCAAGATAGCAACGGGCTGATAAATGTAGCGTCGATGATAGCGAAACAAGAGATACAGAAAATGAAATCTGGACGTTTCGATTCGAAAGGAAACATGGCGCGGAAGACATACGAGGCACTTGGCGCTGCCGAACTAATGGCTGATTTCACGAAAGATTTTAAGGACCCCGATAGTTTGGCCCACCAATTGATTCTTGCTCAACAACAATATGCCGATCGCGCGTTCGCGCTGAATGAGTCTACAACCGCCCAGGAAAGCGCTGATATTTTGGCACGCATAAGAAGCGCTGTAAATAAAGCTCGTGAACACGTTAAACAATTGGTGGTGAAGATAAAAGAAGGTTATCTGAGAGACCATGGAGGAATTAAAGGAATTGATGCCGGCAACAATAATGAAATGCAGCGCCCTCAGGCCTCACCCGTCGAGACCGAGAAAGATAAAGTCACTGAAAACGCCCAAGTCCAAGCTGAATTAATCCGTGCGGAAAAAAGTAATGAACTCGCGACAGTTTCGAAAAACAAGGCTCTGAAATCAGCTGAGCTTGACGAACAACAAGTCTTGCAACAAAAATCGATGGT
>ERZ807291.8936-NODE-8936-length-10991-cov-12.475037_pt1 | contig 10991 bp, 24 predicted proteins | sample MGYA00521257_ERZ807291 | MGnify/ENA primary metagenome ERZ807291 (study PRJEB31413, sample SAMN03169783) | marine metagenome | biome: Marine; feature: Water; material: Subsurface seawater | place: North Sea | collected 2011-04-28 | depth 1 m m ...
TTTTCATAAGCATCTTCTCTAATACAAATGTACTTGCGAAAGCACTTAGTACTAAGAAGCTAGTTGATACAGGCACGCCATAACGTGTTAGTACAACTAATACAGCCGGTGCCATAGCATGATACCATTGTACCTCTTGCCATGGGATCTTGTTTAGTCTGCCGTAACTGATGTCACCGCCGTTTACTGTCCAACCATACCACAGGGTAGCAAGTAATACTGCACTTGCCGCTCCCCATAATATTTTATAGTTGAATCTCTCATTGTTTGATGCCATCCATGTACCGAGAGTTTGTACTGAATCATTTGCTATTACTGCATATGCAGCGAATAAGAACCCTATTAGGCTCCATAGAGTGAGTGCGTCCATAATAATCTCCTTTGCTTGACAACTTTAACATTGTCGCTCACAAAGTAATACTTTTGTATTACGAGTTATTTACACGATTTGCTTCATCCCACGCTGCAACTCTTTCTGCACGAGTTTGACCTCGTTCTAGAAAATACGGATCTAAATTTAATCCTGCTGCTATTTCTGTGGCATCTTTCAACGAACGGCATGTACTAACTAGCATGTCTCCAGCCAACAGTACCTTCCACCGAAGGTCTCCGTGTTTATTAGTAGTCTCTACTACTCTGTAATCTGTGTGTACTTTTTTAATCATGATTAATCTCCACAAACTGTGCTAATGCTGGAGCAACCCAGCCTTCTGGTTTAAGTACTTTTCCATCTTCACGTTTGCGTACTTTGCCTGTAGTTGGATCAATCTTTGCAAAGTTCGTGTCCATTACTTCTTTCCAAGCCGCTTCGCCGTCCCAGCCAGCTGCACGAATAGCGCCCATAGTTACAACAAGAATATCTACTAGCGCATCAAGTTGTTCTACTTTGTCTTGTTCTGCCACAGCATCTAGTAACTCATCGTATTCTTCGTCAATGAGACTGAGGTACATTTTGTAGTTTGCTTCACTTGGTGGTTGGTCACATGCTGTGGCAAATGTTTCAATGTCTTTGAATGGGTTTGTCATTATAGATCTTCTCCTGCTTGTACTATCATTTTAATATTTTGTGCAAGGCGTTCATTGAACTCTTCATCAGTTTGTGTAACCAATAATCCTTCGCTTAGACCTCTACTGAAACTAGCAGTCATATCTGAGTTTTCACTTAAACGTCTGCATGCTTCTTCGGTTGTGTATCCGCCACTAAGACCAACAATCTTGTTTACTGCACTGTACATGTTTAAATCTTTGTACAGGTTGGATTCTTCTGGTAGCGTTAATTTCAGTATAACACTGCCATTAAATTCTTTCAAGTATTTTTTTAGATTTTTATTAAGTTGAAATTCTACATTCTTTTTGTCCAAATGATCGATAGGAACTTCAGGTTCCACAATAGGCATTAGTCCTGCATTACTAATTTCTTGCGCCATACTAAATTGCTGGTATAGGATATCGTCAAGCACCGATTGTGTTTTTACAATACTACGCATTTTAGTACCAACACAACCATTTAGTTTAGCATAGTCAATCATCGCTCTGACATCATAATCTTTGAGTGTGCCATCAGGTTCGCACCCACTGTCAATTTTTAAAATAGCTCTAATGCCTTTGGCACTTAATACATCCACCATACCTCTGTCAACTGTGTCTTTGTATAGGATAGCATGGCTAATGTTTTTATTGTTAAAGTCTGGGTGATTTACCATACGTAAACGCATCAAATGGATATCATCCATAACTACTTCATGCGGCAATTCGTGTGCGTCAGGATAACCGTAAAGCTCTAGTACGCCAGGGCTACTACCGCCACTGTGATCCATTGCTGCAATAAAATTATTCATATGTTTCTCCAGTTGCTCTAAAGAAGTTTTCACTCCAAAATGCTTTGTCGTCAATCCAAACATCATAGTGTTCTTTTTTGCCAACACTTAGTTCGTGATACTTTGCACCCCAGCTGTCTAGCTGACTTTTAGTAAGGTCATAGTAGTCCACCATACTTACTGCACCTCTGGCTGTCATATACTTGATTGTATGTCCTGCATCATATAGTGCATTTACTTTGGCAATACGATCCATCATAGGTTCGTGTAGTGCATAATTTTTCTTACCATCTGGTTCGAATACTTCGTTACAAATGGTACCGTCAATGTCTATAATATATCTCATTGGAATAAACTGCTCACACTTTCTTCGTTTGTAATTCTACGCATTGCTTCACCAAATAATGGTGCAAGGCTTACTTGCCGAATTTTACTACTTTTTCCTTCATAAGGAATACTGTCACTGATTACTAGCTCAACTAGTTGACTAGCGTCGATCTTTTTATTGGCGCCGTTACTTAGTACACCATGTGTAATGTATGCTCTAACACTTAGCGCACCTGCTTCTAGTATTGCATCTGCTGCCTTACACAATGTGCCGCCGCTGTCAACAATATCATCTACTAGAATAGCATGTTTACCTTTAACATCACCAATCAAGTTCATGACTTCGCTCTTGCCTGCTTCAGGGCGCATCTTATCTACAATAGCAATGTCCCCGTGGAACATGTCTGCAAACTTACGAGCTCTAACAGCACCGCCTGCATCCGGTGAAACAAATACAGTGTGTTCTTCTGTATTAATATTACGCTTAATATCTTTGGCAAATGTTACACGACTGGTTAAGTCGTCTACAGGAATATCAAAGAAGCCTTGAATTTGTCCTGCGTGTAAATCCATTGTGAGGATTCTATCTGCTCCAGCTTGTGTAAGTAAGTCCGCTACTAACTTTGCTGTAATTGGTGTACGACTTGCGCTTTTGCGATCTTGTCGTGCATAACCAAAATATGGTATGACTGCGGTAATACGTCTTGCACTGCTACGTTTTGCAGTGTCGATCATAATAAGTAATTCCATTAAACTTTCGTTTACAGGATTGCATGTGCTATTCACTAAAAAAACATCCTTACCCCGGATGTTTTCTTTTACTTCTATACATATTTCTCCATCGCTAAAACGATTTAAGTCTGCTGGTACAAGATCTGTAAAGCAGTGATCCGCAACCTTTTGTGCAAAAGGCTGGTTACTACTACCAGTAATAATTTTCATTTAGTCCTCCGTTAAACTGCGAAACTTTCCCCGCAGCCACATGAAGCAGTTGCGTTGGGATTCTTTACGGCCAGGTAACTACCACCTAACTCGTTAACATAGTCTACTGTGCAACCAAACACAAACATTTCTGCCATTGGGTCTAGTGCCAGTATATCTTCAATTACAGGACCTTGAGGATCGTCTGTAAAACTCCATTCGTATTGAAAGCCACTGCATCCGCCTCCTTTGACCGCTAAATTAACATATCTCTTTTTATGCTCTTCTGTCATAGTTGTCAAGTACTTTTTAGCTGATTCGGTGACTGTCAATAACATTATACTTTTCCTTGCTCTTTTAATAGTTCTCTGTTTTGCAAATGTTCAGCTTCGATATCGCTTTTCGCTTGACCATGATATCTTACCGCCATATGTTCGTCGATCATTTTACTGTTGATGTTAATACCTTCTGCCCATACTGTTCCGAGTACTCTGCCAAATTTGCCTTTTTCATTATCTAATTCAGTTGATATAATAATATCTTCAACGCCTTCTAGATGTTCAACAAGCCATTTTTTAGCTAGTAATCCAAACTTCTTTTCTTGTAGGTCTCGTGTTCTGCTTTCTTCGGTGTCTATTCCGTACATACGTACTCTTGCTTCCAACAACACATCGAACCCTAAGTCCATAATGCAATCAAATGTGTCACCGTCTATAATTTTAGTTATGCTTTTTACCCTGTAACTATAAGGACTAGGTTTGTCTGTCATAATACTCTCCTCTATAGAGTATTTATGGATACTAGTCTCCTTTACCTGGTGCCTCACTGAAATATTGCATTTTTCCTTCTACACCATGCCAATCTTCTGCATCCGGTGGGACATCCTCTGATCGCACAGTTGTAACAACTGGCCATAAATCTGCATACTTTTGATTGAAGTCAATCCATTCTTCTGCACCGGGTGCAGTATCTGGAAGAATTGCATCTGCAGGGCATTCAGGCTCACATACGCCGCAATCAATACATTCAATTGGATTTATGACCAACATGTTTTCACCTTCGTAAAAACAATCCACAGGACATACTTCTATACAATCCATATGCTTGCATTTAATACATGCATCGTTTACAATGTATGTCATTGCTTGTCCTCTAGTATTTTGTCTATCATACTCTGCTTGGTTAGTCGTCTATCTAACTCTATGCCATGTTCAGACTGAGCAAGTATCACTAGCTGATTTTTTGTTAGTTTATTTAAACTATCCTCTAAGACTTCTTCAGTATCTACTGTAGCGGTGTTAACATGGCTTATTACCAATGGACTTGTTTCAATTGCATCTTTAAACTTACCTTGTAGTTGTACATCTTCGTACACTTTCTTAGTAAAAATTTTACTTAACCAACTCATTCCCAAATTCCTAATATCATTTTTGCATCTTCACTCATCATGTCTGGTCCAAATTCAGGATCAAATGTTGTTATGATCTCTGCGTCCTCAACTCCATTAACAGATTTAACCGCATATGTAATGTCTGATATAATTTGATCAGCAAATGGACAAAAAGCACTTGTTAAAGTATGTGTTACGCTAACCATCGGTAAGTTATTCAAATCAATATTGTATATCAGCCCTAAGTCGTATACATTTATACTAATCTCAGGATCATAAACTTCTCTGAGATTTTGGATTATATCATTACTAATTTTTTCTCTATCCATTTTTTGCCAATAACTTTAATGTTAACATATCTTCTTTCTTTCTAAACCAACATTCGTAACCATAACGATTACTGTCGTATCTAAACGCACCATAGTCATTTCCAAAAAGGTCTTCGAGTAAATCTGAAAACCCTTTTGGTTTACTATAGGTGTTGCTCCGTATAAACATAGTACAATAGTATCTATTGTCTTGTGTCCAATTAGCACACCATTCTAAATCATTGGTTGTGATAGATGGCACTATTTGCTCCGTGTTCACTGCATTCAGCACTCACACAATAACAACGATTGTCTGTCGCTTCACGTATTAATTTATCTGCAAATTTACATGCATGTTCTGCAAACTTTTCTGCACCAACTCCGTCTAGCACTGTAACTTCACATAACCCCATATTCTCAAGTTCTGCAAACTTGTACAAGAACGGATCTTCACGATCAATAACTGTCTTGTGATCAAATGTATCTTCTAGCCATTTCTTTAGTGGCTTTAGTCCACCAAAGTCAACAGCCCAGTTTTTGTTGTCAAGTTCGTTGCATCCAAATGTAAACTTGAATGCCAAACTATATCCATGTAAAAACTTACAATGACTGTGATCTGCATGTGGTTGACGAAACACTGCACTAAGTCCAATGTTATGCCCGTATGTTTTTGTTGATTGATATTTTCCCATATTATACTCCTTGACTTATGGTAGGCGCGGAGTCTTTATAGTGGGTCGAACCTATAGTCCACTGCGAATATTTATCGTAAGCAATTTGAATTGCTTTTGCTTGATAGTAACTGTCAGCAAGTGCGTTGTGTAAATCTTGTTGCATAGTTTTACGTGGATCGCTTGGCAACATACTTAAAAATGTTCTGCCATCTTTTACTTGCCAAAAGTTCCAAGGAATAGGTGTAGCCATTTGACGATAGATATCTTCTACAATAGTAACGTCAAAGCCATATCCATGACCCCATAATACATCGACACCTACCATCCACTTGGTCAAGTGGTCTAGGAAGTGTTTCAGCCCGACTCTATCTTCTTCTGCAAAGGCTTCTTCTTTTACTTTGGGATCTTGTTTGGCCCACCATTCAATGGTATCGTCTGTAACTGTACGCCCAAGTTGATCTTGTTCATCTAAGTCCAAACGAAAGTAGAATTCACTGTGTGGTTCATCAAAGCTGTTGGGATTAAACTTAACACCTCCAATAGTTAGCACTGTACAGTGCGGATCTGTTGCTAGTGTTTCCAAATCAATCATTGCGTGAATTGGCATTTTTCCTCCAGTTTTCGTATTGTATCCATAGTATACAATGTATTGCTAAAGAGAGCAAGTTAAAAGATAACAAACTTAACCAAAGATTAAAGGCAAAAAATATGCAAACTGGATAGTCCCACCATTTCATTATCGTCTCATGCTCGCAATATCTTTGGCGTCTTCCTTTTTATCAGCAAAGACGGGAACCATATTACTTTTATGCATCGTGGCTATGCCTAGTAGTTGGCGCTCACCCGAGTAGATTTGTCGTTCCTTTTGTGAGGTTTCCCCACACGGAATAGCATCGCTAGTAGGCACACTTGGCCTATCAGTGCTATAATCAGGAATAGATAAAATAGAAATATCAGCATTTTTCTTCTTCTTCTTAGCCTCTAGTTGCTCAGGATGTATTCCTTTTTTGCGCAACCATTTTTCATGCTCTACATTAGCTCTTGCCTGCTTTGCATTAGGCTTTTTCTTCTTACGATTGTACTGAGTTGTGGTCATATAAGGACCAACTAAGTGCATACTCATTACTACTTACCTCCGTGAGTATTTTATTGACTCTTTAGGTCCCGAAGTAGTAAATTCCATACCACTTACGTTGCCTACATATACTTTACCGTTCCACCGCATTGGTATTTTGTTTGTGGCAATAAATGCATCCAAGTATTGTTCAAACTTAAAGTTGTCTATTTCTGCAACAACCTCTGTACCTGTTCGTGTGCTGGTGACTGTGGCCTCATTAGCATAAGTTACTTTATTATTCATTATATCCTCGGATTAGTTTAACATTTGATAGCGTACACGGAAACGTTTTGTTTGGCCGACCCATGCATTATTGCCTTGCGCACTGTTTACAACATAAGCTGATTCCATTCCATTTATATTATAAACTAAACGATATTGATTTACAACTGTGTTTTGTACATTTTTATATCTTGTTTCACAAACACGTTGTGTCTCGTACCCAATAATACGACGCTGCCCTTGTGATTTATCAGCACCAATAACACCGCCTAATATAGCACCTGCGGCTGCGCCTTTGTCATTACCGCCAAGTGCTTTACCTATAATGCCACCAATAATCATACCGCCAAGTGCATTGGCTCCGGCATCACCGCCGCCTGTGCGTCCATAAATCGGAACTTCTTGATTATTGCAATGTTTATATGGCTTCGAACTTGACACATTTGTATATATAGGCTCTTTGCGTACTAGTTTACCTGTGGTTACATAGCTGTTGTCGGCATATGCTGTACTACCTATTAAGACAATACTAACAGCAATTGCTAGTTTTTTAATGATTCCCATGATTCATTTCTCCTAATCCAAACTTCGAAAAATTCTCGTCGAGTTAACTGTGGGTCGTTAAACGACTCACGTTCGCTACAATTATTATAATAATCGTGTCTAAACTCATCTAAGGTTATTGCTTCCTGATATGTCATACTATTAATTTAACATCTTTATATGGTTTGTCAACCTTTATTTCTAATACAATGTTGTACTTCTATATATAGTTTCTTATAATTTTGTGTGTCTTTCAAAAAGTCAATGACAGTTAAAGCATTTTCTTCTGATGGAAGATTGCCCTCTACTACACAGCCCTGTTCGTCTACAACGAAATATGTATAAACTTTACCAGGCCATGGTTTATGCTCTTCAATTGGTATCCTACTTTTCATAATTTCCCTATCCAATGTGTTACATCATCGCATGGGTCATCGAAAGTGTTCAGCCAATCTTCACTGGGATCTTCCATGGTTTAATATTTATCGATAAATACCTCTAGTATAATAAACGTAGTTAATGGAGATACAAATGGCAGAAGCAGATGACAAAGGTAAATTAGAAGTCAGTGTAAGGATACTAGGCAATGAACTAGTAGCACTACGCATGGATGTAGACGACTTTAAAATGAAATGGCTAGTAATGGGAGTCGTTGCTATTGTGGCACTAGGATGGGCAGCTGGCTCATTTGGACCCGAACTTATAAACATGTTTGGAGAATAGTGTGACCACTGGTGTATTATTTCTTTTTCTATTACTGATTAAACATTCTGTAGCTGACCTATGGCTACAAGGAAGGTTTACTAACAAGTATGGAGATAAGAAAAACTTAACAGATCTTAAACTATGGGTACACAGTTTGGATCACGCTGTACTAACTGCGGCGATTACACTGTTATTCGCTGGATTGTGGTGGGCAATTATTATTGCTGTACTAGACTTTGTATTGCACAGTGTGATTGATTACGTAAAAAGAATCTACATACTGCGCAATAACATTACTGCCAAACAGCATTTGTATTGGAAAATACAAAGTGTAGATCAAGCACTACACTATACCTGTTACTTTGTGTATGTATTAATTATTTTTTAAAGCCCATTAGTTTAGCTTTCATTCGTTCAGCATCAGTTAGCTCTGCTTCTTCTTGGTTGGGTTTAGACTGTTGAGATACCTCTGGTCCTTGAGTAAGGCTTCTCCTGAGGTCAGAACTTTTGATACGGAGTCTTTCGATCTCTTTGGTATCGTCCATCCTCGGTGTGGGAAGAACTGGCTTCTGGGAATTTTGTGCTTCCCATATGCGTCTTCGTATATCACGTATTCGCTGTTCCAATCGTTCAATACTATCATTCCGGTCAATTGGTGTTGGTTTAAGCCAGTTGAACATAATTTGTGCTATTTGGATTCTGTACACCCATTTATTATTACAATCCTAGTGCCCAGTGTGTGTTGAGATACTGTTCAACATCGTCAGTTTCTTGCGCTGTTAATGCTCTGTTAAACACCAATACTTCTGCAATATCACCTGTAAAGAATTCTGCTCCAGCATCACAACCAAAACTCATAGCATTGTTTGTATTACTGGTTGTGCTTGCTGGTGTTCCTGTAAATGTTAATGCAGGTTGTGTTTTATCATAGAAATATTTTAATCTATTTACACCGCTTTGCTGTCCATCATAACAAATAACATGTATGTGGAAGTTGGTGTCTGCGGCTATAGATGTTGTAGGTTCTGCTGTAACTCCGCCCGCGGATCCTACTACAAAGTTTCCTGCTGTGTCAATAAACACATCCATGTCACCTTGATCTGTACTAATAATTGTTTGTTTGTTACCATTTGTTGGTGCGCTTGCTTTGGCAACTATAAACATTGTCACACCAAGTCTAGCTTGTAGCCAAGTAGCAGGATTGATGTCTAAACATTCGTCTACACCATCAAATCTCACAACACTTAGTCCGTTGAGTACAGCGGTTTGATATGTTGGTCTTGCACTTGGACCTGTCTGAGTTGGGTTAGCATTGTGTGCAAATGCTGATTTATCGTTCCACTGTGTAATGCCACTTCCGTTGCTTGGATTAGTTGGCTGGAACTGTGTGATATCACTACCATCATACCAAATCTCCAAGCTGGTTGCAGCATCAGCAATAATTACAGCGATTTCGTTAGCAGTGGTTATTTCATTTGTAGTTGTGTCTACTGTACCATCTGTATTCACTACAACATCATATGTTGTGTCAGAAGCAAGAGTTTGCGCACTTCCGCTGAGATCCAGTGTCCAATTGCCTCCTCCATCTACAGTAAGCTCAGGATTTACACCCAATGTGTATGTAACACCATCAATAGTTACTGTTAGTGCAGTTGCTAGTATATCATATGTACCAGTAATCGCAGGTTGTGTTTCTGCATCACTCAGTGTATTCACCGCTGGTACTGCTAGTGTGACACCACCAAAGTTACTAACCCAAGGTCTGTGGTCTAGACTATTTGTAGTTAGTGCTTCGTCTACGTTGTACGGACCTTGCAGTGTCAAACGGTCATGGGTATTCCAGTATCTAAAATAAGTTTTTGTACTGTCAGCTACACCACTGATAGTACCATCAACTGCAACAACTTGCCCTCTGCGTTTCGCTTGTGCAATATCAAGTTTTGCATTTTGCCTTGATTCTTTGTTTTGAATATCTGTGCCGCCGGTGATATGGGCAATGCCGTTTGCGCTCATGAATGTGACTCCTATAATACTATTTATATTATCAGGAGCCACATTGTTGTTTAGGATTCTCGCCGAATACCCAATGCTTTATCTTCAGGATACAAGTCAATACTTACACTGTTGTCTTGATTCCCTCCTAAGATTCTATAATAAACTATGTCATTCATTACTACAGTATCCAAGTAAAATCCAACATGTCCTTGCCATCCTTGATTGCCTCTTGGAAAGATAACCAAATCTCCTTGTTGAGGAGATGACACTTCTTGTCCCCAATCTAAAAATGCTCTAGCAGTCAATGGATACTTGTGATCATTATTACTAACTATTCCACTTTCTTCAAGTACTGCATTAACAAAGGCAGCACACCATTGTACACGTTTAGGATCAACACCAATATATTCTCGTAATACAGTTCTATGTTGGTATTCATTTAATCCTAATTTTTTTAATGCTTCATGTACTTGTTCTGGGGCCTTAGGTTTAATACGAATCGCATTAGTGTTTTCTAAATTAGCTGCTAGAACTATGCGTTCAGCTGTGCAAGCTGATAGTACTAGTATGAAAAATGTTGATACTAAAACTTTCATAATATTCGCTGTCCTGTTCATGACAACACCTGCAAATAAAGCGCAGGTGTTGTTCTTAATATACTTATGTCTTATCTCGAATCCGCTGTGGGTTCTTTTCGAACTATTTTTTTGTTAATTTGGCCCCAGCGACAATTTCCCCGTTATCGAGTACTTTAAGCATTCCGATACTGATCATGCCATCTAGTGCTGATTCAATTCCACTACGTTTACCTTTTGTATACCCTAACCAAGTGCAAAATAAACAAATTGCTGTGGCTACATAAGGCTCATATCCTGCTAACATCGCTGTCTCCTATCTTGTTATACTACTAATATAGTATACTTATCCATGAAAGTCAAGAGATAGTCGTAAAAAAAGGCTCCGAAGAGCCTT
>ERZ807291.8939-NODE-8939-length-10989-cov-4.506036_pt1 | contig 10989 bp, 4 predicted proteins | sample MGYA00521257_ERZ807291 | MGnify/ENA primary metagenome ERZ807291 (study PRJEB31413, sample SAMN03169783) | marine metagenome | biome: Marine; feature: Water; material: Subsurface seawater | place: North Sea | collected 2011-04-28 | depth 1 m m ...
GTAGTCGAATTAGATGAGGCCTGAATTGTTTAAGAGTGGCCGGGTTATGTCTTGAGAAACGGTAGAAGGGTTGACGCTCGTAGATCGAGAAATCTTATCAGTTGTATGATCACACAGTTCACGTATATGTCATTTGCCTCGGTTCCTGTGCAATTCTTTGTCATATGAATCAAATTTCTCCATCATATCAATAATATACTTTTTATCTTTTTATAAATAATACTGGCTGTTATTTACGTAAATAAACATAAATAGTTATATACAATAACAATATGATGATTTTATGTCAAGGTAGAGAAGACAATCCTTTACATACAGATGCTTTTAATGTACTGATCAAAAATCTGAAGGAAAAAAATCCAATTTGGAGTAAGACCACTCTTGATTGTGAACGTTCAGTTACAAGGACGCTTTTTATGGAAGAAAATAGCGATATGGAGATCGCTTAAATTGATATTTGAGACAGAAAACGTTTATATAGCCTTACTATTTATTTTATATTATATTAGTTTTTATGATACAGCCATTATAATAGTTTTTACAAAATTTATTGTTGTGAGCACTCAGGGTTTTCCTCGTCCCCTACCTCCATTGTTACTCCATCCAATCCTGTAACCTCCGCCAAAACCTCTGTCATATTGCTCACTGTGAAAGAATTTTCAACTGATAAAACATTTCGCTGTTCTTTCTCAAAGTGGGAAGCATTACCACCATCATCCAATGATGCCAGTGATGCTCGGGACATTTTTGTCTTTGTTTTAAATTCGTTTTGGAACGTGGTACTTCTTATGTTTGCATTAACATTGTTTTCTTTGTCCATTGTTTCAACTATACCGTCGTTTTGCTGCTCATTCTTAAGCAGTTTGGCTTCCATTTTTTCTAATATTGCTGATTTGGCCAAACATTGTTCTTTAATTTCTTCGTGTGCTATTTTCAGCTGCTCGAACTTGCCCTTCAGTTTGTAAAAATCGTCATTCTTCGACTCAACTTTTGCGGTTGCATGATTTAACTCGACCACCATGCCTAATGCTGATTCAAGTCGATCTACTATTTTCATGACTGCGGTTTCCATGGATACACCTTCAAATTCTGGGCCTTCAAAACATGGCAAATTTAAAATACGCTGGTGCTCATTTTTTGTTTCCTGAACGCTGTTGTAGTACTTGCGTAACTTTGCTTTCAATTTTTCGTTATCCGACATTGTTTTTCGCACATGTTCGTCCACAAGAGACATGTTCATGGAGAGGTCAGTATGATTGTGAGCATGCGCGGTCTTCCTCACAGCTTCTGCTTTGCATTGTTTCAATTCTTGCTCCAACGTAGACACTTGCGCACTCAGTTTTTTATTTGCAGCTTCCAATTTCGCTGAATCTTTTTTAATTTTTTTGATATTTTCAACGTGCGCCCGCGTCATTTTTACTTTTTCCAACTTCACAATACGCTCCTTTTGCATTTGAATTTCTTCGGTGGCTTTTGTTAATTTTTGCTGAAGTTCCTTTACCCCACAGTGAGTGGCAGTGTGCGATTCTTTTTCTCCTTCTGCTTGCAGGGCCATTAACTGCTTGTCCGCTTGCTGCCTCAGTTGACGCTCCAAGCATAGGACCTTATCTTCACTTTTTCGAAGCGCTTTTTCCAGTCGAAGTTTTTCAAAACCAAGAGGACCAACTTCGTTCAGTGCTTTCTCCATTTGCTCCTTCAAGGAGCGGCTGGTAACATTAAATGATGACTGCGCTTGCGCAGAGTCAAGCTTGCTTCGCAAATCTGCTGCACAATCGTTGCTTTCTTCGATCTCCAACTTAAGTGCCTTGATTTTATGCTCCAGTTTACAAATAGCCGTAGTCATGGATTCACACTTAAATGACAAGTCCGTATTTTCTTTTCTGCACTTGGTCAACTGCTCTTGCAAACGATCTGTCGCCATGGATGATGTGTTTGACGAATTGTTTGCTGCATTTAAGTCCGCGTGCAATCTTTCGACTTGACGGTGCAGCTTATCATTCATTTGTTCCAAGAGCTCATGTTTTCCTTCTAGAACTTTTAGCTTTTCTTTGTGGTCGTGTACTTCATCTTCTGTCACAGCTTCCGTTTGTGTGGAAGCTTCCTCAACACCTGGCTTGCTTTCATGCTTGTCTTTAATGGCTTTCAACTCGCTCGAAAGTGATTCTTTTTCTGTTCGCAGTGTTTTTAACGTTTCTTCAAAGTCTTTGATTTGCTTTGCAGCGGCCGCCAAAGATTCTGAATGAATTGTTCTCCCCTGTGTTTGCTCTTGTTTCATCGATTTGAGTTGTTCGCATGTTGATGACAGCTCATCGTGTGTTGTTTTCAGTTGATTTTGCAATGCGTCGACTTGTTGCTCAAGCATCAGAGCTTTTTCTTCCTCCGATTTGTCTTCAACTTGAACAGAAAAATCACTAGTTGGAATGACAACTTCGTAGGCTGCTAATGAAGTTTTCAAAGCTTTTATAGTTTCGTTCTTTGTCGTTTGTAGTTCAACAAAAGAATCCTCCATTTCATGTTGTTGTTCTCTAGCAGACAATAGCTCTTTTTTTGTATTTTTTAATTCATCTGAAAGCGCTTGCAGCTTCTGTTCGTTTTCTTCGATGCGAATTTGTCCCTCACTAATTCTTGTGGATGATTCTTTTCGTGTACGTGCCAAATTTTCTCGCATCGATTCAATTGCGTTGAGTTTTGTCTGAAGAGAGTCTGTGTGTGTTTTTAGCTCTTCCGTTTCTTTTCGTGTTATTGAATGTACGTGATTCTCCAGATTCACGATGCGATTGTTTAATTGGAAGACCATGTTTTCGTGTTCAAGCTTCTTCTTAGTTTGCAAGTCTTTAAGAGTCTCAGCCTCCGCTACTTGTTTTCCAATCACTTCGTTGGCTTCGCGTAACGCTTCCTCTCTAGCTGCCAAGGCCAGTTCGGCTACCTCTGCCCTTTTCTTCGTTGCCTTCAATTGCAAATCTAAGTATGCAGAATGCTCTTTTTCATTTTTGATTTCATTCATTAATTGTTCCGCTTTGATCATATGTGCTTCCTTTAACTTTTCGATGGCTTCAGTGGCCAATTTTTTCTCCTCCACCGTTTCCAAAAGCTGGCTTTCTAGACCATTGATTTTGGAATCTTTCTTCGCTATAGTGCTTTTCGCAAATCCATGAGACTTGCGCCTGCTGCTCTTCGTATTAAACCCTTTGGCACTGCTTCCAAGAGACGCCCGTCGGGGATTTCGAGTTGCACGGCGTGATTGAAATGAAGATATAGGTTGCAGCAAACTCAATCCTTCGACAACACGGCTTTCTTCATTTTCCTCGTCACTGTCGCTACCATCGTTTTCCGCAATGCCCGAAAGTAGCCCAGTTGCAATTGACGACGGTAAATCCATTTCTCCCGGGCACCACGTCTCACGTTTTTTTCGTCTAGACATCCGTTTATCTTTGCCAGACACTGATTTTTCCAGCCTCATCGTCGATGACGTAGAAGACGTAGCACCTGGGTTAGACCCACAAATGATGTGGGCCGTCAATTCCTTTAATCGTTTCATTTTCATTTCACTTTCCTCGGCTTGGCGTTTCGATTCGAGGGCAACTTCTTCCGCCTGCCGTAATGCAAACTCTTGGCGATTTTTTGCCTCTTGGAGCACTGCATATTGTTCGGAACCAGTGCCTCCATCCAGATTTTGTTGTTTGCGCAAAAAGTGCAGTTGTTTCTTTAACCGCTTGATCATCGATGCATCGTCCAATACCTCGTTGACACTCGTTTTTGTGATCAACGTTTTGGCGCTGCTGGCAAAGCGGAGCGTACTCCTGGTTTCATCCAAATGTGCCGCAGCAGGGGTCACACAGCAAATGACAGCTGTTTTACAATTTCCAACCAATGATGGCTGTAGAATACGCGTTAATTTACTATCACGAAAACGCACATGAACTTCTTTGTTTTTTGCGGTGGCCAATGTTTTGATGACACCAGAGAGTGTCAACAAGCTTTTGTTAATGTTTCCCCCTTCCCGCAACGTTTTTCCAGATGCTCCGGTATTGCGAACATTCTCTGAACCGGCCAAGTCGACAAGCGACAGGGCTCCCACTAAGACTGCCCCGTCCAAATCATGCAAACTGTCCACTGACTCTTCCGACAAACGTCGATCCTCCAGCATACGACTTTCTTTACTTTCTACGGTAATGCGAAAGATTGTGTGAGAACGACTACTGCGATCGTTCATGTTCGTGGACGCGACATGACGGTTCTTATTACCCAAAGTAAACATACCTATCAAGTCGTCAAATGTTCCAATAATTTTTTCCTCAGCTTCAACATACACACCCTTTTCTCTAGATTCACGAATTTTGACCGGGCCTTTCTGCGGGTTGAACAAATCTGTCACGATTTCATTGTAAATTTCTACAAAGGACACGCGTAAGAGGTACTCCTTGTGGACCGATTTCTCAATCGTGTCAAAAATATGAAGGGCCGACAACGGGAGTAAACCTGGAAAATTTCCATCTTCGTCACCGTTCATTGTAAATGTTTTACCCGACGAAGTCTGTCCATAAGCAAATATCGTTCCATTTATTCCTTCCATGCATGAGTCAACGACACTCCTCGCAACTTTATCGAAAATATCTTCTGTCGAAGAGTCGGTGTTAAAGACGTTGTCAAAATCGAGTGTCGTTTTTGGATTGGGCAATCCCAGCTTTGAATATTCTGTAATGGAGTTTGTAGATTCTTCCGATCGTATTGCTTCAAACGCATCAGGATCACTCTTTTCTCGCCCATTTAAAGGGCGCATACGAATGGAAACAGAGATCTTTTCATCGCCGCCCATCGACGAGTTGACTTTGTCGTGTTTGCCGACCTTCACTGGCGACAATTTGTAGGAGTCGCCCATGCTGACTATGCGAATCTGAAGAAAAAGAGAAGGACGATGTAGGAAACAGAGGTGCTTGAAACTGTTAAATCCCTGCTTGTTTTGCTCCCGGTAGTTACGCCGATCACGTTGACAATGCCGTGACAATGTCGTGCACAGAACTACGAGAGGATGTGGAAGGGAGGCAGAACGTGCAGTGTGAGTTTGACTGATCATTGGACCCATAGGGAAGTCACGACACACACACGACACCACAGGCGTCGAAGATGTGAAGATAGATGTGCACAGTCATCATTTCGCGGAGTTCGAGAAGAAAATATATACGCACAGCATTGCGTCGCGCCCCACGTCAAGTTGCCACGACAGAACATATATTGACATACCACATGAACGATTCCATGCTCAATATCTCAATACCACACGGGGCAACGTTAAGATTTTGGTGTGCATCTCTGTATTTGATAGGTATTGTATGTATACTAATATCATGATAAACTAACCTTTCCTTTGTGTAATCTGAATGCTCTATATATATACACGTCATATAACATCGTCTAACAAATTTAATATACTCGTTCCTTAATAAATGTACGCGGCCGTTATTTTCAAAGAAAAAATGAAAACGAAACCATCGCATTCCTTCCATGATGTGCGTCTATTAATTATCATGGTGTCCTTCCTGGCTTGTCCCCTTCCTTCCTTCGCATCCCCCATTTCACCGCCCGCGCCTTCTTCCCCTCCTATGCGTGAGAATCGGTCGCGGTACTCACACACGGAACTCTGTTCGTTTGGAATGCTGATCGAATAGTTGTGTCGGTAGAAGTCGGGTTGTGTCCGTGGGGTTTGCACTGGACAATCGCTGAGAGAGCAGACAATGGCTTCGAAGAAGAAAAAGAGGTCAAGCGGGAGGCCTCCGTTATCAGAAGTTACGATGGAACCAGAAGCGAAGGAAATGCTAAGGAAAGTTCAATGGAAATCGAGCACCGTCTTCACGACCAACGATAAAAAATTAGGGCATGACGTTGCTGATTTGCTGCTCGAGTCAGTCATCTCTGCCTGTGACGTGGTGCGGGAAGAAGAAGCATTTGTAGGCTTCGAAGATCCAGACTTTGGACCCCCCCTCTCCGAACTAGGCACGCAAGTGAAAGATCGGTTGTTTGAATGGGGGATGAAGTCGGACCCTAAAATGTGGGGGCAGAAATTAAGAAATGCTTTAGAAAAAAGAGTTGTGGCATTACAAGGACTTAATAAACATGGGGAATCTGCCGTGTACGCGTTGGTCAAAGAGGAGGAGGAGGAGGAAGATTCAGACGAAGAAATCCCAGAAAACGTGTTATACAACAGGCGACAAATCGCACACTGGAAAAGCAAGCTCAGTCCGAAACAGTTTTGGCGTTGGGAACGCGTTCAAGATGCAGAAACGCGGACAAGTACGCTGTTTACTGAGGGAGCTCTTCCTTCTGCCCCCTTCCAGGGTTCCCTAAACGATGGCTGGCTCATTGATGCGCTGGCCTTGATGGCCACACGCGCGCATGCTCTCATGGGAGTACGCGGTGTGTACCAAAGTCCGTTCCATTATCCGTCTGATTCGAAAACAAATTTTGAGGCACGAAAGCTTGGGGTGTTTGTCCTCCGCTTTTTTTTCAATTTCAAATGGCATTTTGTCTTGCTTGATGATCGATTTATCTACACAGACGAAGCCAGTGGTAACAAGCGATGCTTGTTTGCTAGCAATATGAATACCAAAGAAATGTGGGCGGCCTTATGTGAAAAAGCATTCGCAAAGGTATGCGGCAGTTACGAGGCGCTTAATTTTGGGTACGTTGAAGAAGCCTTGCAGCATCTAACTGGTGGAATGATTGAAAACTTTGAAATGCCGTATGCAGAAACTACCCCTAGCCTTCTTAGAGAGAACATCAAAAATAGCTTCTGGAAGGCTTTGGTCGGTAAGCTCTCGAAACCAAATCATGTTGTCGCCTGTGCCGCAGCACCCAAGAACGAGGAACAAGCTGTTGTAAAGTACGATGGGAAGCCTGTGATCGACGACGCCACGGGCTTAATCATTCAAAAACCATATCTAATTGTGGATGCACGTGAAGTAAAAGTTGCAAAAAAGGCCAATGCAACAAATCCAGACAAACAAACAGTTCGCCTACTTCGTTTGCGGAATCCATCTGGACCTTCCAATTGGCGACAAAGATGGAGCGACGACAGTGACTTAGTCAATGAAGAGAGAAAAACGTTGCAAAAAACTTTTGGCAAAGAGTTTTCACTTCAGCTACACGGAGTCGCGACCAAATACATCGAACCGTATCAATTTGAAAACTCTCCTTCTGATTTTTTGATCGCTTTGGAAGATTTCAAAGAGCATTTTCAGCAGACATTTGTAGCCCAAGATGGGGATGATGGGGAGAAGCAAAATGAGAACACCGGGTTTGTTCAAGTCGTTGCAAGTGAGGCAAAGGGTGGGTGGGCACAATCCTTCGTGTTGAAACTGGAAAACAAGATACTAGACGAGCAAGAACGTGTACGACGCAAACTGTCAGTAACAGGTCAAGAAATGACAGAATATGCATCTGTCACAATAACTCTATGGCAAGAAGATAAACGCGTAGAAGGTTATGGGCAAGAAAGTTTGCTGTCACGACGCCAAATGAAACTGGTGGTCACAAAAAAAGGAAGTGATTCCGGCATTATTCCGGCAGGCACAATCAATGGCACAAAACCACCATGCAATCAGCCGAATATCATCGATGGAAAATCATTCTTGTCTTCGTTTCAAACCATGGAAACAAACCAATCGTATATTCTGAGTCCAGTTTTGATCGCAAAAGAAAAGGGTGCTCAAAAAGCGTGCCCCATTTGGATGACTGTTGAATCTGAGGCCCCGTTTACGCTCTTGGCAGCGCCGAAGGCAAAGGGAGGAGCTAAAGCCTCCAAATTTGTGCCTATGACGACAACGTGCAAAGCAAATGAAGGTTTTGAGATTCTAATGAGTCCCCGATCGGCACCAATGCAAGGGCTTGAAAAATATTTGCAAACTGACGCCTCGCGACGTCAAGCATCCTTCGAAAAAATACAGGATCTCAGTGAAAATCTACCTGCGTGGCAAATTCCCATCACCGATATCACTGCAGAGCTGTATGCCCTGGAGAAGACAAGGCAGGAGAATGAAGATTCAGACGATGACACCGGATTAAATAGTGCACATCAAGATGATGAGCGCATAAAACTATGGAAATCTATTCGCAAAGAGCAGTGGGAATCAGAGCCGCCTGCGTTTGATGATGATATCGAACGAAATGTATCGCCACGAAAAAAACCTGGGATCGAGGCTCCACCCTCTTACGAAGATGATCGATTCATTGTAGACCCAGAAAAAGAGATGGACGCCAAGAAGACCGCCATGATGATGTCCCTTCCGTATTCAGAAGTGGAAAATGCAGACGGAACCATGTCTCCCCCTCGATCTCCATTTCGCTCGATGCAAAATCTTGCGGGCGAATCAGCAGTCGTGTTTCGTGGGATGTCGATCATGAACGTCGTCATGCAAGAAGGAGAAACGTCCTCCAGCGATACGTTTGTCTTGGTTACCGTCACTGAAAATGTAGAGCCGTACTCGATGGTTTTCGAGGTAACTCATCCAGGTAGCAGCACAACTGCCTCACGAACTTTTGCGACTCAAAATATGGAGACCATTTTGGCGACAAAACCACGTTCGATGCGATCCGTGGACGAAGAGGCGGATCGAAAATATGCCGATTCGGAGGATGCCGTCCAGCAATGGATAGACACGGGTGACTTGCCGGAGCACGAACACTTGGTCACTTGGCTTATTGGGCGTATGAAATTTTATATAAAAGACTGCTCTTTGATTATTCCTGCCATTGACAAAGTGCACGAAGGAAAAAAAGAGGAAGATGACTCGGACGAAGAAATAGAAATGAGTGTCAATGATGAAGACGAAGATCTCTCGGACGCAGAAAGTTGGGGTCCGATTATGGATGAAATGGCTGACCAAGCCATGCCTGCGGATGAAGGAGAAGAGGCTGAAGAGTCCTCTAGCGAAGAAGAGGAAGAAGAGTCTTGGGACGAACACGAACTCGAATCAGGTCAAACAGTGGCCAAGAAAATAAAAGGCTTAACTGCTGGTGAAATGATTACTAGTGCAGGAATTTATCTGAAACCTGCTGATCCATTCGCTGCGGCCAGCTTTGCCGCCGAACAAGATTTACGGCGCACTAGGGAGTTAGAGAAGGAGCGCATTCGCATTGCAAAGCAGCGAGAAGAAACAATATATCGAAAAGCCAGAGAAAAACGAGCGCATAATGCGTATGTTAAACATATGAAACATTTGCAATCGAAAGAATTAGGAAGAGCAATTATGATGCAAGAAATGGCTGAAACTATTGAAACCCAGGCCAAACGGCAAGTCGCACGTGACTTGCGCTTAAAGCGGTCCATGCGAAGCCAAACCAACCCGTACAAGCATAATGGAGAGAAATCGATCAAAGGTCCGGTTATCGGCCCTGGTCCCATCAGTGCCGATGTAACAGACAAAAATGGTGCAATACGGTATGCTAGAGAAAACAGCAAATATGTATTTGACGAAAATGGACGGCGTCATAAACGCAAAGATATGGGGGCTCAAGATGAAGGTCCACCCGTTGAACGAGTGATTAAAAGGATTCAGAAGATGTCTGAGGTACGAGACGCAGGGTGGCACCTCGATTTAAGAAAACCGTTTGCTCAATTTGACAAAAATGGTGATGGTCGTTTGAATCACGAAGAGTTCCAGCAAGGGATTGCGTCTATTGGTGTAAAAGTTTCAAAGGAGGAAATGGATGCCCTTTTAGCGCACTTTGACCACGATAACAGTGGGTACATTGAATTTCAAGAGTTCGTTTGGCAATTTTTCAATCGGCGGAAACTCGTCTCACAATGGAGGTTGCAACGTGGTCCTGGAAAACGCAGCGAGAATGCAATGTTAAATTCTTTTTACAAATATGACATAGATGGGTCAGGAAAGCTTGGGCGGACGGAATTTCGGCTGGCCATTGAAGATGTTGGTCTCAAACTTGCAGAATGGGAAGTTATGAGCCTTGCGGATCGTTTTGATGCTGATGGGGATGGACTTATATCACCCACGGAATTTTTGGCATTCATGGACTCTATGCAACAGGAGTTTCAGCAAGAAAAAGAACGTGCAATGCAAAGTGCTAGGGATACTGCAATTAAATCAAAATCCAAGAATCCCAAAACCGTAAAAAAGTCTAGCGAAAAGTTACAATATGAAATCTTAAAAGTCAGAGTTAACGCCCAACGTGATAAAATACGCCGTTTAAAGGCATTCATTGAAGCGAAAGAACGCGAGATGCAAAAGAAACCAAGTGCCCAAAAAACTAAATTTAGATCGAGCCGTAGATCGAAACAGAGTAGCAGTGACAGTGAAAATGAATTAGATGTGAGCAACATTAATCCTGAATTATCAGAGGGCGATAGCGAATATTAACGCGAGACGTTCGCTGTATTTATGCACGATGATTTACAGACAATCAACAAAATAAATTACTTTTTATTTTAGTTGTGATGGTACAAAAGAACGAACTCTATTTAGGAAAGATACTATGGCAGCACTTGGAAACCATTCCTTTCGTGTTCTTGCTGTATTACCAGTATATGTGTTACGTTTATGAACCAATTCGGTTCATTTACTTTTTTCCTTTTCATGTATCACTGATACGACGCATCATACCATGAATATCGCACACGGGGGATATTTAGGCTAAAGAGTGCTCCCTGCGGTAGATGATATTACTCATCCTCGTCACTGGAGTCGATTTCAATAACATCTTGCCCTCGTGTTTTTGTTAACGTGTGCCGATGGTTCTCAATGGATTCTTGTGTTGCATCGGGACACCATGCGCTCGGTTCTGCTGCCCGTGGTGAGGTCGATTCTTCCTCCACTTCTGCTGCAGATGATGTGGGCACTTCTTTGTTTGTTAACATGTGCTGATGGTTCTTAATGGATCCTTGCGTTGCATTGGGATACCATGCGCTCGGTTCTCCTGCCCTTGGTGGGATCGATTCTTCCTCCGCTTCTGCTGCAGGTAATGTGGGCCGTTCTTGGG
>ERZ807291.8940-NODE-8940-length-10988-cov-5.812220_pt1 | contig 10988 bp, 9 predicted proteins | sample MGYA00521257_ERZ807291 | MGnify/ENA primary metagenome ERZ807291 (study PRJEB31413, sample SAMN03169783) | marine metagenome | biome: Marine; feature: Water; material: Subsurface seawater | place: North Sea | collected 2011-04-28 | depth 1 m m ...
GCACCACATCTTGCAGGCCATAGACCATCCAGGCATCGGCGGGCTGACCATCGCGCCCTGCTCTGCCGGTTTCCTGATAATAGGCTTCGATGCTTTTCGGTAAGTCGAGATGCGCGACAAAACGCACATCGGGTTTGTCGATACCCATACCAAAGGCGATAGTCGCGACAATAATGACGCCATCTTCGCGCAGAAATCGATTCTGGTGAGTTTGTCTCAGCTGCGAGGGTAAGCCGGCATGATAGGGCAAGGCATTGAAGCCCTGCTGGGTCAGCCATTCAGCGGTGTCTTCAACTTTTTTGCGGGACAGACAGTAGACAATGCCCGCTTCGCTTTTGCGCTGTTGTAAAAAAGCTAACAGCTGTTTTTTTGGAGTGGTTTTGTTGGCGATGGCATAGCGAATATTGGGTCGGTCAAAGCCGCTGATATAGGCCTTGGCGCCGGTCAGGGAGAGTCGCTCAATAATCTCCTGGCGGGTGCGAATATCCGCCGTGGCGGTGAGAGCGATGCGCGGTATCGCCGGGAAGCGCTCGGCGAGTACACTAAGGGACAGGTAGTCTGATCGAAAGTCATGCCCCCATTGGGAGACACAGTGGGCTTCATCGATGGCAAAAAGTGCCAATCGGCAGCGCCCCAACATATCGAGAACATAGGGCTGAATAAGCCTTTCTGGGGCGACATAGAGCAGGTCCAACTGCCCTGCCATCAGCTGCTGCTCAATATCACTCTGTTCGCTGCGGGACAGACTGGAGTTTAAAAATGCTGCTTTGACCCCCAGCTGCTGCATGGCTCCGACCTGGTCGTGCATCAGCGCGATTAGCGGCGAGATGATAACTCCAACACCCTCTCGCAGCAGGGAGGGGATCTGATAGCAAAGTGATTTACCGCCGCCGGTAGGCATTAATACCAGTGCATTATGACCCTCAGTGACATGGTCGATAATGTCCGCCTGATGACCACGAAAGCTGTCGTAGCCATATAGGTGGTTTAAAATCTCTAGTGCATTTTGCGTCATGAAGTTCTTACTATTAATGTTGAACCGGAGCCTATTGAAAGCGGGCTTAGGGACATTGGAGATGGGCCCCGATTGTATAGGGCCAACTGCGCTGTGGCCACCAACCATTACGGGTCTACTGTGACGAACAATCGACAAAAAAGGGCCTGCACTAGCAGACCCTTTTAATCTCTAAAACCAGCCTTCGCTGGCATGACTCAACGACCTTAAGCCATCGACAAAATCACTTTACCTTTGGCGCGACGCTCCGTTATCGAAGCAAATGCCGCTTTGTAATCATCCAGCGGATAGACTTCGGTAACCAGCGGTGAGAACTTGCCGCTGTCGACCATGTCAATCAACTCCTGAAAGTTTTGTCGCGACTCAAGCGGGAATCTTGCGGCCCAGGCACCCCAGAATACGCCAACCATCGACGCCCCTTTGAGCAATGCGAGATTCAGCGGTATGGCTGGAATCGGACCCGAGGCAAAACCAATCACCAAAAATCGACCATCCCAGGCAATCGATCGAAATGCCTGCTCAGAATAATCGCCGCCGACCGGATCGTAAACGACATCGACGCCTTTGCCGCCAGTCAGTTCTTTAACCCGTTCTTTGAGATTTTCGGTTGAGTAGTTGATACGCAGATCAGCTCCGGCTTGACAGGCAAAGTCCAGTTTGTCTTCGCTGCTGGCTGCAGCGATCACCGTGACACCCATGGCTTTGGCAATCTGAATGGTAGCAATGCCAACACCGCCTGCTGCACCCAACACCAACAGGGTTTCGCCTGGTTGAATCTTGGCGCGCTGTTTTAACGCATAATAAGAGGTGCCATAGGTAATCGAAAAACCAGCCCCCTGCTCAAATGACATGCTCTTGCCCATTTCATAGGCCGAGTGCTCGGAGGCCACACACTGCTCCGAAAAAGCACCAATTGGCAGCGTTGAAATCACTTTGTCGCCAACTTTTCGGCTGCTGACACCCTCGCCCACTGCAGTGACAATACCCGCCACTTCGGTGCCCGGTGTAAATGGCAGCGGTGGCTTAAATTGGTACTTGCCCTGCACGGTCAGTACGTCAGGAAAATTGATACCGGCGGCCTTCACGTCGACTAAGATCTCGCCTTTACCTGGGGTTGGTGCGTCACTCTCTTGTAGAGCTAGATCGTCGGTCGACCCAAGCTCATTGCATACTATTGCTCTCATTCTGATGTCCTAGACTATTGTTATTATTGTTTAGCCGTCAGATGCGCGACGGCTTTTTCAACAAACTTGTTGGTCTGCTGGAAACCGCCAATCAGTACCTGCTCACCCTCAGGGTTGTCGATTGCATCAATCTGCGCACGCACGTTCTCTGGCGTTTGCTGCTCTGGCGGTAGATAAATACCGTCTGTTTCATAAATGTGCGTGCGCGCATAACCGCCAGCACCAGCACATAAAATCGAGCGGTTTGGCGCGTCTGCATCACAGAGAGTTAACAGACCAGCGGTGACCGCTTCTACCGTCATAATCTCAGACTGCTGTTCTGTAACCAGCCCCTCCAACATACGCGTACCGGCTGTTGGCGAGAGGCAATTGACCTTAATGTTGTACTTGTCGCCTTCGATAACCAGGGTATTCATCAAGCCAACCACGGCCATTTTCGCGGCACCGTAGTTTGCCTGGCCAAAGTTACCGTACATACCACTGGATGATGTGGTCATAACAATACGGCCATAGCCCTGCTCGCGCATCAGCTCCCAAACCGCTTTCGAACAGTTAGCTGAGCCCATTAGATGCACATCAACAACCAGCTGAAAATCATCCATGCCCATTTTGACAAAACTTTTGTCACGCAAGATACCGGCGTTGTTGACCAAAATATCAACTCGGCCCCATTGCTCAACCGCCTGCGCGACCATGGCTTGCACTTCATCCATCTTCGCCACATTAGCGCCATTGGCAATGGCTTCGCCGCCAGCGGCTTCGATCATGGCAACGGTTTCCAGCGCCGCATCACTTGAACCGCCGACGCCATTGACTGAACCGCCAAGATCATTGACAACAACTTTGGCACCGCGAGCGGCCAATGCCAGCGCATGCGAGCGGCCTAAACCATTTCCAGCGCCAGTGACGATGGCAACCTGATTATCGTATCTAATGGACATTTTCTATTTCCTTACATGTATTGTTTAAGTTCGCGACGGCCAATCACCATGCGATGAACTGCATCGGGGCCATCAGCAAAGCGGAGAACGCGCTGACCACCGTACCAGTTCGCCAGAGGCGTATCCTGAGACAGGCCTAATCCGCCGTACATTTGCATGGCTTCATCAATAATTTTCAATGACATATTCGGCGCTGCTACTTTAATCATTGAGATAAATGGCTGTGCCGCATCAGTGCCGACATTGTCCATTAACCAAGCCGCTTTCAGGCACAGCAAACGGGTCATTTCAATATCGATACGCGCCTGAGCAATAATATCCACGTTGCCACCCAGTTTCGCCAGTGGACGACCAAAGGCTTCACGCTCTAAAGAACGCTCACACATTAATTTCAGTGCCGCTTCGGCCAGACCAATGGAACGCATGCAGTGGTGAATACGACCAGGCCCTAAACGACCCTGAGCCACTTCAAAACCACGGCCTTCACCAAGGATCATATTTTCTTTCGGCACGCGCACATCGCTAAAGCGCATATGCATATGGCCATGGGGTGCATCATCGATATTGAAGATTTCCATCGGGCGCAAATTCTTTACACCAGGTGTTTCAAACGGAACCAGCACTTGCGAGTGACGGGAATGACGCGGCGCATTGGGGTTGGTGTTACACATCACAATCATGATTTTGCAGCGCGGGTCACCGGCACCGGAGATCCAGATCTTCTCGCCGTTGAGCACCCACTCATCACCATCGGCAACGCAGGACATGGAAATATTAGTCGCATCCGATGAGGCAACATCAGGCTCAGTCATGGCGTAAGCCGAACGAATTTCGCCGGCCAGCAGTGGCTTGAGCCAGGTCTCTTTCTGCTCTTCAGTGCAGTAACGCGCTAACACTTCCATATTGCCGGTATCCGGCGCGGCGCAGTTAAATACCTCAGGCGCCAGATGCGAGCGACCGGTCTCTTCGGCAATATAAGCATATTCAACAGTATTGAGACCGTGGCCACCTTCAAAATGGGTAAGAAAGAAATTCCACAGGTTTTTGGCCTTGGCTTTGGATTTTAATCCTTCGAGGATTTCGCTCTGACGCTCGGTATAGGTCCAGCGATCCCCTTTAGCGACCTCCGCGTGATACTCTTTTTCTAAAGGCAAAATTTCGCTGTCAATAAAGTGTTTTACTTCTTCTAGAATTGGCTTGACCTTGTCACTGATGCCTAAATCCATTGTCTTTTCCTTCTTATTGTCGGTATGGTTTTAATTCTGATGTCATTCTAATACAGCCAGATAGCAAAACGGGGCATCATTTCTGACCGCCCCGTATTGCAATAACTCTCCTAGCTTAGTAACCGCAGAGCTGTGCGAAACGATCACCGTGGTAGTTGTAGTCGCCGAACAACATAGCCGCCGGACGCGCGCGCTTGATAAAGAAGCCGATCTCATATTCGTCAGTCATGCCAATACCACCGTGCATTTGAATCGCCTCATTGGTCGCCAGCTCTACCACTTCGCAGAGTTTGGCTTTGGCAATACTGACCAAGACCGGGCTTTTCGCATCGCCCTTATCGAGTGACTTCAATGCTTTAAGCACTATGGACTTACACAGTTCAACCTCACTCCACCAGTGCGCAGCGCGGTGCTGCAGAGACTGGAAGGAACCAATCAACACACCAAATTGCTTGCGCTCTTTCAAGTATTGCAGTGTACGGTCAAAGCTCTCCTGAGCGATGCCGAGCATCTCGGCAGCGAGGTAAGCATTGCCAATATCCAGCGCAGCGGACAGTGCTTTAAAGCCGTCTCCCTCAGCACCCAACAGATCTGCTGAACTCACGGTAACATCAGTCAATCTAATAATCGCTGCATTGCGGGTATCGACCATATCCGTGCGCTCGATCTCAACACCAGCGGCACTCGGATCAAGCATAAATAAGCTGATACCTGTTTGATCACCGGCACTACCAGAAGTCCGCGCCGCGACAATCAATTTATCCGCACTGTAACCGTCGACAACAAAGCGTTTCTCGCCATTTAGCAGATAGTGATCACCTTGTTGAACGGCCGTCATGCTGATCTGCGTCGGCGCGTGATGAATCTTTTCATCCACTGCTAGTGCCGTGGTTAGCTCACCGCCAGCAATGGCGCCGAGCAGTTCAGTCTTTTGCTCTTCGCTGCCGGCCAGATTAATCAGGCTGACGCCGACAATCGCCGTGGAAAACAACGGTGATGCTGTCAGCGTGCGGCCAGTTTGTTCAACAATCTGTCCCATACCCACGTGACCAAATTCCAAGCCACCATAGGCTTCAGGAACTAAGATTGCGGCCCAACCCATGTCGACCATTTGTCGCCAGAGGTTGTCACTAAAGCCTGTTTCACTGCCCTGATCGCGTAACTTTCGCAGCTCAGAAACTGGTGCGAACTCAGCCAGAAAACCCTGAGCTGACTCTTTGAGCATCTGCTGCTCTTCGTTTATTACCATTGCCATAATTGTTACCTTTAAGTCTGTAAAACTAGCCTGTTAGCCCAAGCCGAGGATATTTTTGGCGATGATATTCAACTGGACCTCTGAGGTCCCGCCTTCAATCGAGTTGCCCTTGGTTCGCAACCAGGTGCGCGGCACTGCGCCACCATTGGAATTGGCGCCATCCCATATCATCGCGTCGCTGCCTTTGATTTTCATCAGCACTTCAAAGCGGCGTTTGTTCAGTTCAGTACCGTAGTACTTAAGCATCGCGGAAGTCGCACCCACACCCTGCCCTGACTTGACCTCATCGGTAACCCGCTCAGCGGTCGCGGCAAAGGCCGCAGCATCGATTTCCCACTTCAGCACATCCGCGCGCAGTAGCGGGCTGTTCATGCGGCCGTGCTCCAAACCCAATGCCTTGACAGCAGTCTGGCCCAAGGTATCGGAACCCGCATTGGTAAGACCGAAACCACCGATCATTTCGCGCTCGTGGGTCAGCAGGTACTTGGCGATGGTCCAGCCTTTGTTCACCTCACCAACGACCTGATTCTTTTCAACCCGAACATTATCGAGGAAGGTTTCGCAGAATGGTGAGCTGCCAGAAATCAGCTTGATAGGCTTGGGTGTGACACCGGGAGTCGTCATATCAAACAGTACCAAACTAATACCCATCTGCTTTTTCGCATCAGGGTCGGTGCGCAGCAAGCAGAACATCCAATCGGCTTTGTCGCCGTAAGAGGTCCAGACTTTTTGACCATTGGCGATAAAGTGATCGCCCCTATCTTCGCCCTTAGACTGCAGACCGGCGAGGTCAGAACCTGCACCAGGCTCACTGTAGCCCTGACACCAGCGAATCTCGCCGCGAACAATCGGTGGCAGATGCTGCTGCTTGAGTTCCTCGGAGCCAAACTCTAATAGCGCTGGACCAATCATCCAGATGCCAAAGCTGTCGAGTGGCGAACGTGCATTAATATGCGCCAGCTCTTCCTTTAATACTTTTGCTTGCGCTTTATCGAGCCCGCCACCGCCATACTCTGTTGGCCAGGTTGGAGCTGTCCAGCCTTTGGCTGCCATACGCTCCAACCATTGTTTCTGCTCGTCGCTCTTAAACGTCCAATTGCGACCACCCCAACAGGCATCGTCAGAATTGGTCACTGGAAAACGCATTGATGGCGGGCAGTTATCCTCTAACCAGTCCCGGGTTTCCTGCCTAAAAGCTTGTAGATCACTCACATCGGTCTCCTACTTTTCACTGACATAAATAGTCGCACAACAGCAAGTCACGATTTGCTGCACGGACAGTGTTTTTAAAGAAATTGAACTTACAGTATGTTATTCTCACTTTCAAGTATTGCCATTTATTTTAACTATCACCAGTGCTTATTGTTGCTAGTGTCGGCAGCCATCACAGGCGGCTAGCAAAAGACCCCATAACAAACCACTATACCTTAAAGCGGCACAGCCAAAAAAAGAGGGATAATAATGCGTCAGTACCACAACAAAAGCATCGTTTTAGCCAGCCGTCCTGTCGGTGAGCCGACAGCGGGTAACTTCCGACTGGAGACCTCAGCTATCGAGCCAATCACTGAGGGGCAGATTGTTATCAAGACGCTATACCTCTCTCTCGATCCCTATATGCGTGGTCGCATGAGCGACGCCAAATCCTACGCCGATCCAGTTGCGATTGGCGAAGTGATGGCAGCGGAAACGGCTGGTGTGGTAGTGGAATCAAAGTCTGCTCTCTACACAGTGGGTGATCATGTTTGCTGTCGCTCTGGCTGGCAGGAATATTTTGTCAGCAATGAAAAAGATCCAATGACCTATAAGGTTGATGCCTCAAAAGTACCACTGTCGACCTATTTAGGGGTCTGCGGCATGCCCGGTCGCACGGCTTACTTTGGTTTAAAAGGTGAAGGCAAACCTCAGACTGGTGAGACGCTAGTGGTATCCGCAGCCTCTGGTGCAGTGGGTTCAGTGGTCGGTCAAATCGGCAAAAAGCTGGGCCTACATGTGGTCGGTGTGGCCGGTGGCCCAGACAAATGTGCCTATGTAAAAGACGAGTTGGGTTTTGATGCAGTGGTCGACTACAAAGCCGGCAACCTAGAGGCAGATCTAGCGGCAGCCTGCCCCAATGGCATTGATATCTATTTTGAATCGGTCGGTGGTGCCTTAACCGAAGCCGTGGCCAAGCAGTTAAATGCCGGCGCGCGCGTACCGATCTGCGGCTACATTTCCAACTACAACTCCACCGATATCAGCAAAGAACGCACGCCATTTCAAATCTTCGGTGAATTGGAAACACCACCGGCGCACAAGTTCTTTTTGGTATTTGATTACTACAGTGATTTTGCCGAAGCTAACAGTGCACTGACCGATTGGGTGGCCAATGGTGAACTAAAGTATCAAGAAACCATGGTTGAAGGTCTCGAAAAGGCACCGGAATATTTTACCTGGCTGTTTAGTGGCAAGAACTTCGGTAAGCTAGTGGTTAAAATTGCTGAACAATAACCAGCAGTATTAAACTTAGGTCCAAGGGACAAAGACTCTATGAGCGAAGCACTACAACAACTATTGGATATTCTCGAGCTGGAAAAAATTGACGAGACTATTTATCGCGGCGAAACCCCGGAAACAACGAACAAACGTGTCTTTGGCGGTCAGGTATTTGCTCAGGCGATGCGTGCTGCTCAAGATACCGTGCCACAGGATCGCATGGTGCACTCACAGCATGCCTATTTTTTACGTCCGGGCGACCCCAGTGTGCCGATTCTCTATCAGGTTGACGGCATTCGCGACGGCGGCTCTTTTACCACTCGTCGAGTTGTTGCGTCGCAGCGCGGCAAAGCTATCTTTAGTACCGAACTTTCCTTTCAAGTTGTCGAGCCTGGCCTGTCTCACCAAGCCGATATGCCCGACTGTGTCGGACCGGAAGGACTTGAGGATGACAGTATCCGCTGGGCCGCTTTGAGCAAAGCGATGGCAGACAAAGTGAAAACCGGGGCGGCGGCTCACCGCCCGTCGCTGCGCCCGGTTGAAATGCGCTCGGTTAACCCAATCGACTATATGAATCCTGAGCCTCGCGCTGCGCAGCAATTAATCTGGATCAAAGCATCAGGATCACTGCAAGCACAGGCTGAAGACGGCGGTTTGCATCGCGCTATTTTGGCTTATGCCTCCGATTTCAATCTTATGGGAACCTCACTATTACCTCACGCAGTGGGTTTTATGAACAGCAAACTGCAAGCTGCGTCTCTCGATCACTGCATCTGGTTTCATGATGAATTCAGAGTCGATGAATGGCTGCTCTACAGCATGGACAGCCCGCGCAGCAGTCACAGTCGCGGGCTCAGCCGCGGGTCGTTTTTCTCACGCGATGGCAGGCTGGTTGCTAGCACTATTCAAGAGGGGTTGATCCGTCTCCACAGCGACTAATTACCCCTTCCCATATAGCCATAATCGGGTACACTGCGCGCCGCAAGCAACGGGCGAATAAGTATGCAGACGCAATCTGCTAACGCCGCCAATTCAACACTGTTAAATAACCTTTTTTTTGTAACGTAACATGCTATGACTGTTTTGTTATTCATCACAAAACCGCTGCGGGAACTCCTATGAATATTGCTATTTTATCGAGAAAAAAATCACTCTACTCTACCAGCCGACTGATCGAAGCCGCACAGGCTCGAGGCCACAGTGTTAGAGTGCTGGACCATTTGCACTGCTTTATGGATATCACTAGCAATAAACCGAGCATTCATTACAAAACTGAAGAGTTTGATCGCAACGAATTTGACGCGGTGATTCCACGTATTGGCGCATCGGTGACGTTCTATGGAACCGCTGTGGTACGCCAGTTTGAAATGATGGATGTCTACTGCGTTAACGAATCAGTGGCTATCTCTAGGTCCCGTGACAAGCTGCGCTCGCTGCAACTGCTGTCGAGAAAAAACATCGGTATTCCGGCCACCGCTTTTGCCCACTCACCCGATGACATCAACGGTCTACTGCGCGAAGTTGGCGGTACACCTTGCGTGATCAAACTACTTGAAGGCACCCAAGGTATTGGCGTGGTATTGGCTGAAACCAAAAAAGCCGCAGAGAGTGTGATTCAGGCGTTTATGGGGCTTAAGTCGAATATTTTGGTACAGGAATTTATTGCCGAAGCCGGCGGTGCCGATATCCGCTGTTTTGTCGTCGGTGGCAAAGTGATCGCCGCCATGCAGCGACAGGCACCTGAGGGCGAGTTTCGCTCCAATATTCACCGCGGCGGCACCGCAAAATTGGTTAAATTAAGCGCCGCTGAGCGACGTACCGCCATCAACGCTGCCAAGGCGATGGGCTTAAATGTCTGTGGTGTCGATCTGTTGCGTTCAGCGCGCGGACCACTGGTGATGGAGGTTAACTCATCACCCGGTTTGGAAGGCATTGAAAAGGCCACAGGCAAAGATATCGCCGGCCTGATAATTGAGTTTATTGAGAATAACGCCTCGCCAAAGAAAACTAAAACCAAGGGCAAAGGCTGATTGTTATCCGCTGCTGACAATCTTTTCTAGGGCATTTCTAATTTGCGCTGGAATCGCCACCGACTTATCGCTGGCGCGGTCGACAAACACATGGGTAAAGGTGCCGACGGCTGAAGCGGTCTCGGCGCCCTGCTTAAAGATCGCAATACCGTATTCCACTGAGCTGTTACCCAGTTTATTGACCCGAAAGCCGGCATCGATTTTGTCCGGATAGGCGATTGGCGATCTATATTGGCAGCTCGATGCCACAACAAAGCCAATGACCTCAGCGCGGTGAATGTCCAGACCGCCCTCTTCGATTAAAAATTTATTCGCCACCGAATCAAAGTAGCTGTAGTAAACAACATTGTTCACATGCCCATAGATGTCATTGTCCATCCAGCGCGTGGTGATATCGGTAAAGTATTTGTAATTGTCACGTTGATCGCTGTTATCACTCATCACTTAAAACGCCTGCTGGTAGATTGAAAGCGCATCATCAAAACTGACCTCGCGCGGATTATTAATTAACAGTCGCTGCTGCAACATCGCCTCTTCTGCCAGCATCGGCAAATCGGGCTCGGGAATATTCATCTGCCGCAACGTCGTCGGCAAACCCAGATCCGCAGCTAGGGTTAAAAAGTAATCCGCCAGTGCATCACTGACCTCTAACGTATCCGCCGGCAACGTCTGATTCGGCATAATAATCGGCGCCAGTTCAGCGTAAAGTTCCGACGCCACTGGCGCATTGAAACGCAGCACATGGGGCAGCACCAGTGAATTACTCAGGCCGTGCGGAATATGGTAGTTGCCACCCAAGGGATAGGCTAAAGCATGAACTGCCGCCACCGGCGCATTGGCAAAGGCCTGGCCTGCCAACATCGCG
>ERZ807291.8949-NODE-8949-length-10980-cov-5.726133_pt1 | contig 10980 bp, 8 predicted proteins | sample MGYA00521257_ERZ807291 | MGnify/ENA primary metagenome ERZ807291 (study PRJEB31413, sample SAMN03169783) | marine metagenome | biome: Marine; feature: Water; material: Subsurface seawater | place: North Sea | collected 2011-04-28 | depth 1 m m ...
ATCAGTGTATAGACACCATCTGCCACATCGGTGAGCACCACCCCCTCAAGCACAGCCATATCGTGACGGGCGATTGCATTGTGGCTTTCCAAAGCCTTTGAGGAGTATGGATCTACAGAAGGAGTGTCCAAACCGATCAGTCGCACGCCTCTCTCTGCGCAGTGGTCTACCAATTCTGGGGAGAGTGCATTGAAGTCCGTAGTAAAGTGATTGGGATTGGGAAAGGACTTGGTATGAAACAACACCCGTTCAGCAACAATCTCGATACCTTCAATGTGCTTTGGTAGTATCCGTTCACCACGTGGTACATCAACCGTGATGATCTGACATGGACCATAGTACAATTCAAGTGGTCGCTCTTCCATGGTTTGACCATTGGGTACATAATGACTCGGAGCATCGGTGTGCGCTCCCAAATGTACTGTCGTGGTAATCGTAGAGAGATCGAGGTTGGCACCCGTTTCAAAGCGACAAAGAAACTGCTGGGAAAATTCAGTGTCCCCTGTCCACACACCAATCTTCGGTGAAATCAGAGGGGATATATCAATCATCTTTGGCATGTCTACACCATTATACGGGTGGCTTGGGAACATCACCAGGCAGGGCTATCACCTTGAACTCAACAGCAATCGGAGTGGGCAACGCACGAATGGCAATCGTCGTACGCGTAGCCTGAATATCAGTAAAATACTCTGCATACACTTTATTGTAGGCTTTAAAATCCCTATCCATATCTATCAAGAAGGCCTGTACGTCGATAACTCGGTCGAGTGAAGAACCAGAAGCTTCAAGAATAATCCGAATGTTTTCAATCACCGCGCGGGTTTGGGCTGCAGCATCGTACTCCAGTGGATTCTTGTCAGCATCTCGAATTGGTCCACCTGGAATCGCGTCTGTGACTGGTTGACGCGGTCCCACACCCGATAAGAAGAGTAAGTCACCCACTCGCCTTGCATGTGGATAGGCTCCAACTGGTTTCGGAGCTTTTTGAGTGTTGACCACTGAACCGGACGCCTCTGAGGCAGATGATACAGACTCATCCGATGAAGATTCAGAAGACTCCTCCTCATCAGAAATCACTGGAGAATCAGGCTTCACTTCGAGCACCTCTCTGTCACCGGAGAAAAACTCAACATCGTCTTCATCAAACTCATGTCCACCAACTTCAGAATCACTCGGAGTCAAGGAAACCACTGCTGAACCCGTTCCAAAGATGGGTCCATAGGCATGTACAATACCACGATATTTATTGTGAGCACCCATCACAGCAGACAACCACCAAATCGCCTTCAGTTTGTTGTCAGCGTGTGCTTGAGCAGCAAAGGTCCTCGCCAGTTGTGATACATCTTCCAATCGTCCTTCTGCCAACAACTCTAACAACTTACGGTTCCACTCATCGTCCATTTGAGAAGACACATGATCTTCGGCATCCGGAACTCTACGAGTGTGCAATCGACGACTAAGCGATGTTACCGCAAGGATTGCAGTACGCTTACCACTTTTACCTTCTTTTTCTAGAACATCGGCCACCGCCTTACCCCAAACGACCGTCTCCGCACGGTCTGCATACATGTTGCAGGACACAATAGACAATTCAAACCGGTTGTCGTGGTTGAGCAACTGATTGACCACAACGGACCCTGTATCGATGGGAAAGCCATGATAATCGACAGTACGCGCATGCAACCCTCGCTTGGTGGCATGTTTGACCACAGAGTCGGCAAAGGCTGTATCTACATGAAAAGAATACGGCATCGAACCCAAATGGTGAAACTCTTGGTCAACGTGTGTCCACGCTGGATTTGCATGGGCTTGAACTTGATGCCCCAAAATCGAGAACCACTGTGTGCTGTAGAGAACCAAGCGTTCAACCTTGGCATCGATCAATTTCTGACGCACAGCCTCAAAGCCTTTACGAATCTCAGACCAAGATGGATTGCCTTCCGGACAGAGCAATGGATGGGGTAACCCCGGTAAAATCAAACCCAGTACTGCACTCATTGAATACCTCCTTCTCGCCATGCTGGATTCCATTCCACCACCGCATTTCCTGTTCCAATTACCGATCCATATCCATGAACGTCACCCGGATAGTCCGGCACTCCAAGAGCGCCCATCAACCAAGTAAGCGAACCATCCTTTGTTTCCGCCATCGCTTGCTCAATGAAGTCTGGCATAATATCGAGAACTTCTTGGCATTTACCTTCTTTGATAAGATTGAGGATTTTCATATCCCACAAGTACTGACCATTGTGGTAAACATGCTCATGTTTCATATCTTCAGGCGTGTCAGGTTCTTTGGTAAAGTGACGATGAGACAACGAACACGATGCCAACAGTACAGCCCTCTTTCCACTTTTCTCAATGGCCCTTGCGGTGGCGCGTCCAAGAGCCAACATATGTGCTTCTCCAACTTCATCGCTAAAGTCAAAGTAGGCTTGATTGGATGAAATGCATACAATGGGCTTGTTCCACTCTGGATGACTCAAATGACATGCCGTAATCGTACCATAATCCACTCTAAAGTCGGGATTGCGCATCATCTGTGTTTCCAACCCCTCCGCCTTCGCTTCGACACAAATCATCTCACTCAATTCAACGTCTACATTGAGGTCATACGTATATCTAAACAAATTTGGAAAAATGGGATCGACACTTTTGGATGCAAAATGTGGGATTCCTAAAAAGTGGGTTCCACATCGTGTTTTCCAATGCGGAGAGTGTACGACAATGACATCGTAGTCCAACTTGGACCAGTTTCTACGCAACCGTTCATATCCCCAACGCAACACATCCCAACCGCCTTCTGAGTTGGGTTCGTTTTGAGGTGGATTTTGGGCATACACCAAGTGTGGTGGATGTGGGGCCAATGCACCGGCGACAATTTTGCCCTTTGTGTTGTGGTCTTGTGACATACACACTCCTGAAATTTGAACAACTGTAACTAGGGTTCTTTCAAAACCTAATTCTAGGAGAACAATCAAACAAGGCAAGAACATACCTTTCTGTAGAATCACACTGTCACAGACCAAATCATCTGGATAGAATACACCATATGAAACGAATTTTATTCAGTGTTTTGGTGTTGATTGTTTGTCTTAGTGGACTGGAATTGATCGCTCGATGTTTCTCGTTTCCGACACTGGACAGTCCCAGTGTTGGTATGCAATTACAAGCTCACCCCACTCGTATCTGGTCTATGAGACCTGGTTCCCAAGAGCAATTTGGTGCAATGGTTACGGTCGATGAGTTGGGCATGCGGCAAACAAAGACCACTCCCAATTCAAAAAAATGGCTTATCCTCGGAGATTCTAGTTTTTTTGGACATGGATTGGATGACAATGAGACTCTTCATCATCACCTTGAAGAAACGTTGAGGACTGACAAGTCAAACATTGATGTACTGTGTGGTGCGACACCTGGATATTCGACACTTCAAAGTTTGGACTTTATGAATGAAATCGGTTGGGACTTGCAACCATCCGTCTTGGTGATTGGAAACTTATGGTCTGACAACAACTTTGATCACTTTCAAGATGCTGAATGGATATCAGAACTTCACAAACCTCAACATAGACTGCTTCGTATGATGGGTCAAAGCCACCTATTTATACAACTGACTAGGTTGTTGAGACCAGATTTATTGAACTCCTCTGTGAACGAAGCCAGTCCACATGCTAAAATCTCATGGGTTCGGGATCCTTATTCAAGCGGTCGAAGACGAGTGCCGTTGGAGATATACATCAACACGCTTTCCACCATCATCCTAGAGGCACGTGATCGAAATATTGCAGTGTTGTTAATCCAACCTGCAAACAAATATCGCATGGATATTGCAACTGTAGAATACACATGGGATCCATATTTCAAAACTCAACGTGCAATCGCAACGCATTTCGACATACCGATTCTAGACGTCGCGACCACCTTAAGGGCTTTTGGCCTCAACAAGTCTCAGTCTTTTTTAGACGACATGCACCCAACAGGAGAAGCCAACTTTTGGATTGCACAACACATCGCTGATATCTGGAAACGACGTCAAGAAAACGGAGATGCATGGATTCCAAATCAAGATGAGGCTCCAACAATATCTCTGAAAGATAAATGGTCCACCATGTCCGAAAGCCTTTCCAAGCCCAATCGTGATACACTACCCTAAGTACTTCTATACTCTGTCACCTTGAGGATTTGATGGCTGTTTCTCAAAATGCTCGCGTTGGTCTCTTTGTGTCCTTTCTCTTTGCCTTACTGGGTGGAACACTCTTTTTCGTTAGTGGCTCAACCAAGATTTTTGAAGATCATTATGTGTTAAATGCGATGTGGTATGACGTTGCAGGACTCAAGCAGGGCTCCATGGTTCGATTGTCTGGGATTGATGTTGGAGAAGTCACCGAACTCAAATTCTCGGAAACAGAACATGGAAAGATTCACGTCAAACTGTCTATCTCTCAGGCTTTTCAACACCGTATACGACACTGTACACCCAGTGAAGAATTTCCGATCGAAGAGGGTATGAAATCGAAACAATCTTCTGTAGCACGAATTGATTCTATCGGTGTACTTGGAGACAAGTACGTATCTGTGTCTGTTGGAGATCCCGAGTGTCCACAAATGGAACAAGACGATTGGATTCGAACCGTAGAAGCCCTAGACATCATCAGTTATACAAAGAAAGTTACGGGAATCCTCAACAATACCGATGACATCTCACATAAAGTAAACAATATCTTGGGATCCAATGAAGAAATTGAAGCAGCCTCTTTGGCAAATTCCCTCAAAGATCTAGAGGCCATCACGAAAGAAATCAAAAATGGAAATGGCCTAATTCATACCCTTATTTACGATAAAGATCTCACCAAACGCATCAACAATATCATGCGTAAACTTGACAATTCTGCAACCAATTTGGACGATGCCATCGCCAGTGTAAAAACAGGTGACGGATTGGCCCACGAACTGATTTATGGTCAAAATGGAGAGTCGTTGGCAAAGCAATTACAATCCGTCTCTTCTGCATTGGAAAAGTTGGTTACCGATATTCAGACAGAAGAAGGACTCATTACGGCGCTAATTTACGACGACAGTAAAAAAGACATCCTTAACGACTTGGCTGAAACTGCAAGTTTGCTAAAAGAAACCAGTGATGCATTGCAACATGGAGATGGAACAGCAGCATTGCTGATGCGAGATCCTGCCCTATACGAAGATCTTCGTTCTTTGGTCGGTGGTGCTCAGCGTAACAAACTCTTGCGTTCCTATATTCGTATGACTGTAGAACAGAATGAAATTGAAGAAGCCACACCTTTTGCTTTACCCACCACCAAAACTGCACCCTAATTGCACATATAGGGACGCACCTTATCAACAAAACCCAGCCCACCTTTATGTGAGATTTCCATGTATGTCATTCGCCATTTGCTTCGCCCACAGCGTCAAAGCCTCATCAATCGATGGAAAAAGGCTTCGTCGGCTGAACGGAGTCTAATCATTGGTTTTTCAATTTCAGGTGCCTTCTTTTGGCTGGGACTCGCTGGATTAATGTATTTCTTCATCAGCACTTTTCACGATGTGGAAATTGTTGGTACAATCGTACTGCGAAAGTTGATTGAACTATTGCTGCTCAGTACCTTTGGCCTACTTTGTTTTTCAAATGTGGTAACCGCGCTATCAAACTATTACCTCTCTGAGGATTTAGAACTACTGTTGTCCTTACCCATTTCAAAAGTAAACTTTTTCTTTGCTCGATTCATTGAAACGTTTGCCCAATCAAGCTGGATGGTGCTCTCTTTGACCATACCCATTTTTATTTCCTATGGAATTGTCTATGAACAAGGCTTGTTCTATTATGCGCTGCTTGCCGTTGTGATCGTAGCCTTTTCAATTATTCCAACGGCACTGGGTGTTGGCATTGCGAGTATTTTGGTTTCTGTTTTCCCCGCTCGACGCATTCGTGAAGCCCTTGTACTGGCGAGTATTTTAGCGTTGGTGGTGGTATTCATTTTAATTCGAGTTTTGAGACCTGAACAGCTTGCAAATGCGGACAATTTTGAAAGTGTCGCTTCGTACATGGCACAACTGCAAACCCCCATGCCCATACTGACACCACCAAGTTGGGCATCCGATTTGCTGATTGCTTCGTTGTTTGGGAGACCATTTCCGTGGTTGGATTTGGCACTGCTACTCAGTGCCACCATTGGCGCGACGGCCATTTCAAGGTGGACCACAAATGCGCTCTATGATGATGGTAGAGCCAAAGCCCAAGAGGCTCGTGTTGCTAGACTGGCAGGTTCACCTCTGTTGGACAAACTAATCGCGATTTGGACATTCCCACTTCCTCGAAAAGCCAAAGCCATTGTCGCCAAAGATGTAAAAACTTTTGTCAGGGATCCTTCGCAATGGACACAACTTTTCTTGGTCGGATCAATTGTCATTATCGCTATTGTTTCGGTCGCCAATCTACCCGTCGACAGTTTTCGAGGGCCATGGATGCAAACCTGGCTGAATGGTCTGTCCTTCTTGATTTTGGCGTTGGTTGGTTTTGTGATGGCAGCATTGGCTGCGCGTTTTCAGTTTGCAGCAGTCTCTAATGAAGGACGTGGCTTTTGGGTTATGCGTACCGGCCCCATTTCTGCAAAAGAATTCCTTTGGGCCAAAGCATATCCTGGGATCTTACCCATGATTGTCGTAGGAGAAACCCTTGCAGTATCTTCTATTACCATTTTGGATGCCAAATCCGCAATGTTGTGGGTCGGAATTGGTACGGCAGCGGCTCTATCCTTTGGACTCTCTGGCATAGCCGTCGGAATGGGTGCCATTTACCCTGATTTCAAAACCAGCAATGCATCTAAATTGGCTGCCAGCCCAGCTGGGCTCCTCTATATGTTGACTGCACTTGGACTCGTCTTCATGGTATTGGCGTTGGAAGCCTTTCCTGTGTATTGGTTGATTTCAACTCAAATCACAGAAACGCCCATCACCAACACACAATGGGGAATCGGAGGCGTCTGTATGCTCACTGCACTACTACTTTGTATTTTTGCAACGTTGTATCCAATTCACTATGGCGCTCGAAAATTGTGGGAACGGGAGCTTCCAAATGGCTCATAACGTTCATCGATGGACATCTGTCATCCTGATTGGTATGCTTGTATACCTTCTAAGTTGTGGGAACAGACCACCACCTGATTCAACCTTACTGATCACCTCCACACCTGACATTGGCTCTATTGCAGCACGCGAACAAGTACTACGTGGCTTGATGGCTGCGCACAATGAACAGTTTGACAATGCTGAACAGTATTTTGAAGAAGCCTACCGTTTCGATCCACATCCAACCATTGTTCAATTGCGAACCCAAATCCAACAGGCTACCATGAGATCTACACCAGAGGAACGTTAATATGATTTGGCTGTATACATTGTTGCACACATTCACCGTTGCAATGGCCAACGAGTCAAGCAATGCGCTTAGCACTGTGTCAAATACATCTGATGTAGAAGCCATCTATTGGAAAGGTCGATTCCACATTGAAGGTTTCTCCTTTAAAGGAGCCGTCCCTGGGGAGTTGATGTTTGGCCCCAACGACCAAGTGCATTTTCAATTACTCAGACCATCAGGACTACCCATTATGTCCATAACAGTCTTGGAAGAGGAGGTTTGTCTGCTTTTTGATCTGGATGGCATCCAATATCGTGGCTCTCATAAAGACTTCAATGCCCTCAGTAAAAATGCCATGCCTGCGACCTCAATACATGCAATATTTAGACCGACCAAAGAGATACAACTGGATGGTTGGGACTGGTACAGCACACCACGAGTCCCTATTCGAGCGTTGGATATAGACAATGCTGATGGTGATTTTTTAAATGCTGGCTACAGCGGGTGGCGACGAAAAGATTTTGACAGAGGTCCTGGACGACTGTATGTACATCTCGGTCCAAATGACTGGACTCTAAAAGCCAATATTCAACGACGCAGTACCCAACCTTGGAATGCCTCTTGTGAAGTCGATGAGACAATAGAAGTGCGTCCCATATCGTCGATGTTAGAAGCATTGCCCAAATAAACAGCCTCAATAAACGAAAGGCCTCCTTCGATATCTCATCGTTGTTGTTCTACAACTGGTTACTCCTGTTTTCAAACAAAGAAAACATCCAACCTTGCGCATCTGCTGTTCTTTAAACAGACAAGAGTACGTCTTATCAACACAACGTCCGATAGCCTGAGTCTTTATAGTTTAGCTTTTCGAACGTCCTGCACCATCAGTTGCACTGTTGTTCGACCTTTGTACCGATTGAAATCGGGTTCTACAAGGACATCTACCGCATTGCGTTGTAGGAACGTTTGATGCTCTCCCGCTCCAAACCACACAGCCTTGTGGTCACCCAGTTTAAATCTCAAATGGGTGTTTTCTTTCCCCATAGTTTGAACCTGTCTTGGCTGTACATTTGACAACCAAATTAAAGGCTTGTAGTTGTCCTTTCCAAATGGTTCCATTTTCATAAATTCTTTGACACTCTGAAATGAAATCTCATCGATGCTACATTTTACTTGAACCATACGCACTGGAATCAGTTGTTCGGGATCGGTATTCTCTGCCACAAAATCATTTAATCGTTTGGTAAACTCTTCTAGGTGCTCTCTACGTAAGGAAAATCCTGCAGCAACTGGGTGTCCTCCATATTTGAGTAAAATATCTTGGCAACGATCTAATGCATCCACGGCATGCACATCTCCAATAGATCGAATGGAGCCCGTTAAAAACTCATGATTTCCAGACGCCACTGCAACTGGCCGATGAAACTGATCTCGCAATCGAGCAGCCACAATTCCACCAACACCTTTGTGAAACCCTTCTTCACGGGTTCCAGAGATGACCAAAAAATTGGGGATCTCATCGGGAATCTTTTCAATGATGCTATCCACCATTTCTTGCTGTACCTGCTTGCGTTTGGTGTTTAAGTCATCCAGTTCCTTGGCCAATTTTCGCGCTTGTTCTGTACTGGTTGATGAAAACAACCGATAAATCAAGTTGGGGTCCGCCATGCGTCCGGCAGCATTGATGCGAGGAGCCAATTTGAACCCCATGTCAGATGCGGACACTTGATCCGTCACACCTGAAACATTCAACAGGGCCTGAAATCCTGCTCGGTTTTGCAATGTTGGATTCACAATAGACTGTGCCCCCAAATGAACGATGGCTCGATTTTCTTTCGTGGCCAAAGAAACCACATCTCCAACCGTTCCGATTGCCACCACTTTCAAAAATGCGTGTAATATCTTTTGTTGAGACGCTTCTGTCAATGAAGATTTCGACAACAGTGCTTGAGCCAACTTAAAAGAGACACCACACGCTGCAAGTGCTGGGTTTGGGTATGTACACCCATCTTGTGGGGGACACAATACAGAATACGCATCTTGAGGTACAGATTCTCCAGGTGGTAAATGGTGATCACAAATAATGACATCAATCCCCTTCTTTTTTGCCAAGGTGACGGCAACATGATCTCGTACACCAATATCAGCCGTAATAATTAGAGAAGCCCCTTTCTCCTTAGCCAAATCCACACAGGGAGGATTAAACCCATACCCTTCTTTACGACTGGGAATGTGTGTGTGAATCTTCGTACGATCATATTTCAGCATGTTGAACATCGAAGAAAGAACCAAACAAGACATCGTTCCATCGGCATCATAATCCGTCACAATCAAAATGGTTTCTTCATCTTGAATAGCCCTTTGCAAACGTTCAACGGCCTTATCCATTCCCAACATTAAAAATGGGTCGTGTAGATGCTGCATCGTTGGATTGAACCACTCTTCCAATGGAATCTCAATATTTGTAGTCGCCAAGGATTTTGCTGCGAGCAATGGGAGGTTGTACGTCAATTGAAAGTGACGAATACGTTCAACAGCAGGGGGTTCATACCGCCAAATGTGATTGGTCAGTGAAAGGTGAGACAATGTGACTTCTGACATAAAAGAGACTCCTAGAGACGACGAGAGATTTGGTCGACGTTTATATCATATAACCATCGGTGTGATTTGAACGATGGTCATTTTGTGTCCAAATTGAAAAACAGACAACAATCGGCTAGATTGCAACATCTTGGAGTCGACATGCTTGGAACCTTACCCTTTTTTGCACCCGTTCAATTTACCATCCCCATTATAAACCTACCGATTCACGGATTCGGAATGATGGTCGCATTGGGACTGTATTTGGGCACTGAAATGGCGATGTCAAAAGCCAAACGAGATGGTCTGGATCCAGACATCATCAATAGAGTCGTCACTTGGATGATTGTTGGTATCTTTGTGGGTGGACACTTGGGGCATGCCATCTTTTATGAACCACACAAAATCGCTGCCGACCCGTTGTATTTGTTCAAAGTATGGGATGGACTGTCCAGTTTCGGTGGGTTTATCGTGACCGCATTTCTATGCTGGCTATTTTTCCGCAAAGAAAACAACCGAGTCAAAAGAGAAAACAAAACCCGTCATGAAGAAGGAAAAGCACTGTTGTTGCCTGTCCGTGCGAGTCATTATGGTGACTGTGTAATTTACGGTTTCCCAATGGCCTTCGGTCTTGGTCGGATTGGATGTTTTATGGCACACGACCATCCAGGCTTGGAAAGTACCTTTTTCTTGGCCGTTCAAGGAGTCTGTCAGGATCACTGGACAGATATCAACTATTCCTGCCATGACCTCGGACTTTATGGTGCGATATGGGCCTGTTCTATGATTGGTGTGGTCTATCTCTTAGACAAAAAGGCTCGTTTTCCAGGATTTTACCTTGCGATAATCCCAATGGTGTATGCACCCTTTCGTGTCTTTTTCGACAGTCTTCGAACTGCGGACACTCGCTATGCAGGACTCACTCCTGCTCAGTATGGAGCAATGATACTCTTTACCGTTGGCCTTTCAGTACTGCTGATACAGCGGAAGAAAAAACCCGTTCGCACAATGACCGCTGAATC
>ERZ807291.8957-NODE-8957-length-10975-cov-12.869505_pt1 | contig 10975 bp, 9 predicted proteins | sample MGYA00521257_ERZ807291 | MGnify/ENA primary metagenome ERZ807291 (study PRJEB31413, sample SAMN03169783) | marine metagenome | biome: Marine; feature: Water; material: Subsurface seawater | place: North Sea | collected 2011-04-28 | depth 1 m m ...
TATAAGGCCTATTGGTTGTCGGGGTTTAAGAAAGACAAACAAGGAACTTGGAAACCTTCAATTGACAAAGTATTTTCTACGATAAAAAATTGCAACGCTGATGGACTTGATTCCCAAGTCACCATACCAACAGAATTTTCTGTAGGAATTCTGGATGCCGGATATGAGTGGCATGCGTGGACAATAAATGATGTGGCAACTGCTAGAGAACTGGCAAAGCGGGGTATTTTTTCGATAACCACCGATCGGCCGAAGCTTATTGGTTTAGGTCTTGGTCTAGATTAAAAATTACCAGTCTTTGCCTTTTTGGATTGGTATTAAAAGCAATTCGATTTGAATAGCTGTACTTATGCCAAAAAGAACTAATCCCTCAATTTTAAATCTCACGCCCAGGAGGCTTCGCTCTTATTGTATTTTCTGGGTTTTGACTCTTGTGATGAGTGCTGCTTTTGTGACTGGTGCCAGTTACAAATCCAATCTGCGAAACAATGTAACCCGTCCTTACATAGGAAAAGAGTTCTGGCCAAATCCACAAATGGATTGGCAGTTAAATGAGGGGAGAATGGAAGTGATGATCAGCAAAGGTGGTAAAACGCACGATATTCATTTGCTCACCCATCAATTAAAACCTGAACAAGGTAGTTTTTCCCAGTCTGTTCGATTGAATTTTAAAGACATCAATCCCAAGAAGATCAAACGGGCCGGATTTAAATTTGGGGTCGTTGGTGCAATGCCTGAGGAGTATCGCTCAAATTTATTTCTCAGTTCAGGCTACATGGCTGGTGTAACATCTGAAGGGAAACTTTTTGGCCCAGGCCTTGTGAGCAAATCTTCCTTGCCCAAGTCCGTTTTGGAGGATCTTCACTTAACTCTAAAAGTAGAACATAATGAAGATCATTTTGTCTACATTCTAGAAGCTAGAAAACGAACTAATGAGGAAAAAAGTTCGGCCGTTATGTTTATTAATAAATTGGTGAAGTTGAAAAGGGGATTAGTTGGAAATCTAACATTGTTCGCAGATTATGTTCAAAAGAATCATGCCGCTATGATACCTACTGATATTCAGAAATTTCAAACGGATGTAACTTTTCAGAACTGGGAAATTTCAGGAGATAAAGTGAAACAGAATCTGGGTCAAACTTTTGGACCAATTCTATGGACTCAATACACCTTGCATCGTGGGATTATGAAAATGACTGCTCAGGTTTCTCCCATGGGTGGAATGTACAAAGAAAAAGTACATCTCGAACTTTTCGAACAGGGTAAATGGAAAAGGGTACAAAGTTCTACAATTCATGAATTTGCCAGTACGGCTCATTTTCGAATCGAGAATTGGAACGATCAGCAGCCAGTTCCTTTCAGAGTGGTTTTGAAAGATGGAAAGGAAATGGGAGAATGGAAAGGTATGATCCGTAAAGATCCAAAAAATAAAAAAACCATCAAATTAGCGGCTTTGTCATGTATGAAAGACGGAGCATTTCCCAACCAGTATCTGCAGCAAAATGTAATAGCTCAGAATCCCGACATTTTATTTTTTGCCGGCGATCAACTTTATGAGAGTAATGGAGGGTATGGAATCGTGCGGGCAAAAAAATTGGCTGATGTTCCCCGTGCGTCACTAAACTACTTACAAAAATACTGGATTTTTGGATGGAGTTTTCGTGATGCGATGAGGGATCGACCGTCTGTGATTATTCCGGATGATCATGATGTATATCACGGAAATATATGGGGACTGGGAGGGGGGCCTGTGCCTGAAGGTGGAAACAAGGGAAATGATGGTGGATATGAAATGCATGCCGAATGGGTGAGGATGGTTGAACGAACCCAGGTTTCAAATTTGCCGGATCCTTATGACCCGACCCCGGTCCTTCAAAATATTGGAGTTTATTACACTGATTTTAATTATGGTGGAATCAGTATGGCGGTACTTGAAGATCGTAAATTTAAGTCCGGACCCGCTCAAGCTGTCGATAAGAAAACCCACAAAGGACGGGTTGATCATGTACGCAATCCTAATCTTGATCCAATGGTGTTGGACAAACCTGGATTACATTTATTAGGGGACAGGCAGGAGAAATTCCTAGAAGAATGGGCAAGTGATTTTAGAAATGCTTCGATGAAAGCTATTCTTTCCCAGTCTCCATTTTGTGCCGTAGCCACGCATCATGGCGGTGGCAAGGAAAACAATATTTTGATTGCAGACTTGGATTCTAATGGTTGGCCTCAGTCCGGGCGTAACCGTGCGATCGAATTGGCTAGAAAGGCTCACGCTGTTATGATTCACGGGGACCAACATCTCGCCACTGTTGTCCATCACGGAGTGGATGAATGGAATGACGCGGGATTTTCTTTTGCAGGTGCTGGGATCTTTAATGGTTATCCCAGGTTGTGGGCACCTAAGGAAGCAGGAAAAAATCGTCGACCCGATTCACCTGAATATACTGGTGAGTTTTTGGATGGCTTTCATAATAAGATCAATGTCTGGGCTGCAGCAAATCGTATGGACAAGCAATACCCTGAGCGAATCAAGGATGGCCCACAGACCATGCTTGATAAGTTAAACAACACCGCATCTGGATATGGGATTGTCAAATTCCACAAGGAGCAACAGAAAATCACCTTTGAGAGCTGGCCAATCTACCGAGAGATGAGTACGGAGATTTCCAAATACAAAACGCACAAAGGGTGGCCAATCACTGTTTCCGTGGATCAGCAATATAATCGTAAGCCGACCGGTTATCTGGCTCCTGTCAAAATGAAGCAAAAGAATTTTATTGTTCGTGTATGGAAAGAATCTTCTGGTGAATTAGTTTATGCTCGGCGAATTACAAAAGATATGTTTCGTCCAAAAGTTTTTGAGATGGGTACTTATCGAGTAGAAGTTGGAGAACATGGAAATTGGAAAACGTTTAAGAATCAAAAGATCCAAAATTAAGACCCTGAAATAATGAAACGAATTTTTTTACTAGTTCTTACTTTTTTTCCCTTCATTACACATGGGCATCGGCTGGAATATGAGTCATTGGAATTTTCGGTTGGTTTTTCAAAATGTTTTATTGTGGATGCTAATTCTACTAATAAAAATAAACCCTGGGTATGGTACGCTCCAACCTTACCCAGACATCCAGATCCTTCCCATACTTGGTATATTAAAAATTTAATTGAAGAAGGGATTAGTATCGCCGGGTGCGATCAGGGAGAAGTGCGAGGATCACCTACAAGCATTTCTCGATTCTCAGATTTTTATAATGAAATGCTCAGCCGTGGATATTCCTCGAAACCGGTTTTGCTAGGGCAAAGCAGGGGTGGATTAATGATGTTAAGTTGGGCAGTCAAAAACCCAAAAAAACTGAAAGCTTTTGTTGGGATTTACCCAGTTCTTAATCTGAGGAGTTGGCCGATAAAACGAAGCCTCAGTAGCACTTTATCCGATTTTGGAATGGATCAAGATGCATTTTTAGAATCTGTTGACCGTCATAACCCAATCCATCAATTAGAAGGATTAGCCAAGGCTAAGGTGCCTTTATTTATATTACATGGAGATTCCGATCGGGTTGTTCCATTAGAAGAGAATACTCAAGTGGTTGTGGAAAAATACTTAAAGTTAGGTGGAGAAGCGAAAGTAAAAGTCGTGCGGGGAAAAGGGCACCAAGTAATCGATGCATTTTTTAAATCAAAGGAATTGATTCAATTCATAATGCAGCAATCGACTGACTGATGAGGAATTGATTTTTTATCTCTTTCTTAAATGTGTGTAGACAAATAATTTAAATATCGCTTAAATTAAAACTATGAAAAAACAAAAATTTCTCCTTCTTCCTATATTTTTATTAACCCTTTCTGGGCCTTTCCTTTTTGGTGGTAAACCCATTAATCTATTATCGCCCAAGCAGATTAGCCTAAATAAAAATTGGACTCTAAAAAAAGGTATTCTTACTCCCTCTGAAACCCCAGGAGGCATAATATGGTCAAAAAGTAAGTTTGGTGACTTTACGGTTTCTTTGGAATATAAGACTTCAGAAAAAGCCAATAGTGGCTTATTTTTTCGTACGGACCCCAAAAATGCGGTACAGGGAGGATTTGAAATCCAGATTGCTTCTCCTGGTCTATACAGTGGAAAACATATTGTCGGATCTCTTTACGATGCAAAGGAACCTACGATTGCAGCTGGTAAACCAGATGGTGAGTGGAATACAATGGAACTCACATGCAAGGGGCCAAGTATAAAGGCGAAAGTTAATGGGAAAAAAGTAATCGATGTTAATATTGATAATTGGAAAGAGCCCAATAAAAACCCAGACGGTTCCAAAAATAAGTTCAAGACCGCATTAAAAGATCTTCCCCGCACAGGGCATCTTGGACTGCAATATCATGGACAACCAGTATGGTTCAGAAATATTAAGGTTATTCCTGCTAATTAATTTTTCATTTTGGATAGTTCTTATGACAAAAATAGGCTTGGTCTAGGATTCAATTATGGTCATTTCATTTTATTATTACAGTTAGTTTCGCCTGTTTACCTAGTTCCGCATCGTTTTATAAGGGATGGATTGTATATTTTGCCCTTTGGATAATACAAATGAAGCTGAAGAAACTATTTCTAAAAATCGTTTTTAGTTGTTCACAATGACCTAAATTAGATTGTCTTTGTAATAAAATAGATCATCATTTAATGATCATATGTGGATTTTACTTATACATCTACATTTTAACGATTAAACAAATTAACACATAAGGAATCAAAATGGCAGAAGCAAAAGGATTGAGTAAACCAGTTAAATTAAAGAGTGATCTAGCAGCATTTTTAGGAGCGACTGAACTTCCTAGGACTGAAATCACCCAAAAACTTTGGGAATATATTAAATCGAATAAACTTCAAACGAAGACCGAAAACGGACAACCAGAAAATGCCGGTAAGTTTATTGTTGCTGATGCGAAACTTTTGACAGTGTTTAAGAACACTAATGCCACCAGTAAGTCCGGTAAGGTAACAGATCTAAGAAACTTAAAGGAAGGTGAAACCATTAACATGATGCAAATGGCATCTGTGGTTGGAGCTAATATCGAGTAACTGAATTATAACTTTTATCCGAATTAATTCGGAATCAAGAAACGCACTCCTCACTTATTGGAGTGCGTTTTTTTTGTAATTCTCCCTTGCTAAAGGATTTTGAAAATAAAATTATAATACCCTAATTCATTTATGAATTCTTTTTCAGGTAAGTTAGAATTCCGATCAATAAAACAGTCTATGAATATAAAACAGCGTAATAGAATTATTCAGGGAATCGTCTTGATAAATTTATCCATTTTTTTGCTTTCCAGTTTTTTCCTTACTAAGGGAGGGTCCTATTCATATGAGACAGGCAACCAAGTGGACCATTTTTTTAGCTGGCTATCCGCGAGAAAAGGTTGGAGCGAATGCCTGATGATACTTCTTTGCAGTAGCATATTCTCATTGGGATTATATAGAATCTGTATAAAGCCTTTGAATGTTAACTTGCGGGAATCAAGAAATCCTGCAGAAAAAAAGTCAAAGTCTCCTTATTGGTCTTAGCGGGGTAGTTTCTTATTTGAATTTATGTCATCCCAATCTTCTTTTATGAATAACAAAATTCTCCGTCTATTTTACCCTTCAGTTACTTTTGCATTTGTAGTTATAGGTTTTGTGTTCAATGCACCGGCAAGTGGATATGCAGAAAATAAGATTTCTATGCTTGAAAGATTGGCAAATCTTGACCCAAAACCATTTGTAGTTGTTGAAGCGAGCGGTAAGGATGTAAAAAGTCGGGGGCAGGGGGTTGTGATTTCTGAAAAGGGACATGTTTTGTCTGCTGCCCATATTTCGTGGATTTCCAAAGAGGGAAATTATTCGGACGATTTTCGAATAAGTTTTCGTGGGAAGGAACAAAATATGCCAGGTGGTAAAATTCATCTTCATACCACAAAATTTTCAGATCGGGAAGGAGCTATATTTGAGGAAGTTTTTTTTGGTGCTAGGTTAGTTAAAACACACGGATTCAGATTTCTTCAACAGAGGGATGTAGGGTTGTTTAAAATTGATTCAAAGGGAGACAAACCATTTCCCAAAATTGATTTCTTCTCGGAAAAAAAGCCCAGGATTCAGAATGGTGAGGTCTTTCATCTTTGCCATTATAACTTTCCTCACAAACCGGCAGATCCCTTTTTTCTAATCAACCCGGTTGAGGTGGTCGGAGTAGCTCAAACCTCGAGTGGTTTACAATATCTGGCCAAAGGCTATTATCGAGTTGGATCCAGTGGTAGTGCTATTCTTAAAGATGGAAAGCTTATTGGTATTCAAAGTTCGGCTTACACCGTAAACGCTAAAGATATTGGTGAAATTCCTTTGGGCTTGATTTCTTTTCATATGGTTTGGAGAAACCAAATAAAAGATTTACTGGATGAGTAGAATATTGGTTTTAATAAACATCTTTAAATCAATTAATTTAGAAGATACCTTGTAAATATTCGAACCATATAATTGCCCGATTTAAACCCTTCGATTATTCAAATTCTTAAATCGGCAAATTTACTAAGTACCTTATTGTAGAGGATTAAAATCTCGCCTAAGTTAGTTCATTGGCTCATATAATCCCATTCCCTTTTTGATGAATGTAAGAAAAGTAATTTTTTGTTTACTACCACTTTCGTTATCCCTTTGGTTGTGGGTGAAGGATGGATACCGTTTTGCTTTTTGGGTAACCAGTGTGGAAGAGAAAAAGGAAGTCCCCATTGTTGATGGTATGCCTGAGCTTGGTACACAAACCCAAATCATTTGGACAGATCAATTTGTAAGTGGAATTGAGAGTCCTATTATTGGGTTATTTTTCAGCTTAGCTTTATTTGCTACGGTTCATTTTTCCCGTAAGAATCATCCTAAGTAATTACTCATACACATGAGGGGAATAAAGCTTCTTCCTAAACCGCTTAGACGCCTGAAATAAATTGATGGATGGGCAGCAAAGTTTTTCATATTTAAAAAACTTGCGAACTTACAATGAATCTCTGTTTAAATGTAAACTGGATTTGTTGCTCTTATTAAAAAAGTGATGTAGTCAAAAGTAGGAAAACTAAAATTTGTCGTACCTTACAACGATATCATCAGATAGCCTTGGCCCGCGATCCCAACCAGTTTGGGTTTTCATTCCAACTGGTATCATAAAGCTGAGGGCGTAATGGGGTGGGAGTTTGATCAACTCCGCCACTTTTTCCGAATCGAAGCCAATCATGGGGCATGAATCATAACCGAGACCTTTGGCCGCAAGCATCAATGTCATGCCGGCCAATCCTGTAGAGCGAATCGCTTCGTCTCGAATGAGGCGTTCATTGCCCTCATAGAAAGGTTTAATCATTGGTCCGATGATGTCCTGAACCTCTTGTGGGGCATGAGACCAATATCGGGATGGATCTTCCTGGTGTGCTTTTAAATCAGCACACAAAATAAACAACACGCTGGAATTTGTGACATGTGCCTGATCCCAAGCGACATTACGTATTTGTTTACGGATTTCCATATCTCTTACAACGAGTAGACGATAGTTCTGCATGTTGAAAGAGGAAGGAGCGAGTTTAGTCAGGCGTATAAGTTCCGCGAGGTCTTCTTCGGGCATAATATACTCGGGATCAAAGTTTTTTACGGAACGACGAGCCTCAATAACATCAGAGATATTCATTAATTTTTTTGGTTAGATTACACCTATCAATCAAAAAACGAAAAGGCTTGGTTTTCCCGAATTTTTTTAGAGTAAACCTTACCATTTAATTTGTATTTTAGATTGAGTACTTTTACCACGCCTCCTGCTGGATCTTTTCCTGCCAGTTTATTGCTCATGGCAAAATCATACTGCATGCCATCAAGTTGTTTTTGAATTACTTTACGGACATCCATTTGGCGTTTAGGATTTCCATCCTCTCCATAAAGTGCACTGATAAGTTCGACCTGAAGCTTTTTTAAGGAGCGAAAAACTTTGTGTTTTCGATCACCAGCGGAGACGAAATAAGCGATTAAATCTTTAAGCTCCTCTGCGTTCATCGAATTAATTAGACCGCCGGGCATCATCGAAATCTTTGATCCTTTCTTGGTTTGAACTTCACTAACTTTTACCTTTTTTAAGTTCAGTGGATCTAGCCCAGATTGAACTAGGGAGTATTCACCATTTTCTTCAGCGACGACTTGTCCCATAACAATGGATCCATCCTTCATAGTGAGTTCATGCTGCTCAAATTGTTCAGACACGACCATGCTAGGATGGATTGTGGACTCAAGTATGGATTTGTAGTCACTGCGTTTAGCGAGATTGGTTAAGTCAGGACCAATGCCTCCACCTTGATCTCCAAAACGATGGCAGGCTATACACAACCCTGCAGAAAACATTTTTTGTCCATTATTGTAACTTCGCCCAAGTAAAGGTTCCTTGTTTAGTTCTTTAAGTGCAGATTCAACTGTCCATGCAATACCTGGTCCTTTTGCTTTTGGAAGTTTGGCAAGATCAACACTCTTTACTTCCCCCATAAGATACTGAAGGGAAATGCGATCTTTCTCTGGGACGGATGCAATAGCTGACTCACGAATTTTTTGAATGTAACCGGTAAACATGTTTCCGCCCTTTTTTGTCATGAGGTTCTGCAATTCGCCAAGGTATGACCTGCGATCATTCATGGTCCATCCAACCTGCACATCTTTCAGGCAGAAGAGAAAGTGGATGTTAAGGACATTGGGAGTCACATCTGCACCCATAGTACTCAGGATTTTACCCCCATAATTTTTGTTACGCTTCATGATTTCAGAGTTAAAATCAGGAATTTGTGCCTTGCTAGTTTTCATTAGTGCAATTGTTTTTCGTACCACGGAAGGATGATCCAGGTAGCACAAGACTCTACAAAGTTCTTCATTCAAGTTATTATCTTTTGATGGGAAGAAGGAATCGAGTTGCTGTCCAACTGCTTTTACATGGTTGGCAGTAGGCATTCCACCACGGCTCATAATTACTGAATAGGCTCTCAGCATGGCAAGCTTACCTGTCTTATCCAGCTTGTTAAAATTAACCTTAAGTAGACGCTCAATGCTTGGTTTCAGGCTGTCAGAATGATCACTTCGGGCCAGACCAAGTAATGCATGAATGGCAGCTAAATCATTTTTTTCTGTGTACGCTTTGTTTGCCCAGGACTTTGGATCCTGCCATTCAATAGCAATACGGGCAGCATAACGAATATGATAATCACTGCTTCCTAAATGGGGCCAAACTACTTTCACTGCCTTGGGGTCGGCATGTCCATGAAAAGATTCAATCATTCTACGGGTGGCACGTGCTTTAGCGTGCACGCTCGTGGTGTCTAATTCAGATAATTTGGTGGAAGAGTCTCCGGTGTAGGAAATTCTGTAAAGGCGGGATTGTCCGCCACGGCCACCAACACAGAAGTACATATTGCCATCGGGGCCGATATCCACATCCGTCAGAGAAAGTGAGCCATTATTGTTTGAAATAAATTCTCTTTTTTCTCCGATGTAAGATGATCCATTTGGTTTGAGATGGATTGAATACATGGTGGCAAATGTCCAATCGCAAATGAATATAGCATCACGGTAATGGGTGGGGAAATTTGCATTGGTTCCCGCAATCACCCCGGTTGGAGAGCCTGGTCCAATATCTACCACAGAACCAACTGTATCGGGGAAGTATTTACGCCACTTTTTGGAAGTTGCTCGCCATCCACTATCTCCGCCCGATATGCCATGATTAATTCGAGTCGGTCGGTACCATGGAGCACCAATATCCCATTCCATATCGGCATCATAAACGAAAAGTTCACCGTCCCGATTTAATGCAAAGTCACATGGGTTTCTGTACCCCATCGTTATGATTTCCCGATTTTTTCCATCCGGGCTCATTTTCATAACCCATCCACCAGGTGCTTTACCCTGAGACATATGTCCATAAGCATAATTTTGTAAAAGCACATCGTCCTTCCAATTAGTGGGAATTCTTGAATTGAGAAATTCTGGAGGACTGGTTGCGTTTCCTGCAATAACATAGATGCTTTTACCATCGGGAGAAACAATTATGGAGTGGGGGCCATGCTCACCACCACCGGCCATTTCGGCAAGGAATTCTATCGGTCCAAGGCTACCGTCTGGCAAAACTTTGGCTCGGGTCAATTTACGATTGCCCATCATGTAGAGATGATCAAAGGCATAAAGCATACCATAGACGGAAGATTCAACATTGAGTTTTTTAATCTTGGTTTCGTCGAACTTTTCTCCTCGCTTAGGTATTTCGACAAGAAAAGTACCTGCTTTTTGCTGGTCTGAAACGGTTAAGCGGCCCTTGTTATCAAAGGCCATTGAAATCCAAGATCCAAATTTTTTCTTATCTACTTCATAGATAAGATCTACTTTAAATCCAGGAGGCACATGCAAGCCTGTTGATGAATCTTCAATAGGTTTTTCTAAAGCAGGTAATCGATATTCACCAAGTAATGTAGAAAATGGAGTTAAAATAATTAGGAAAACGAGTTTAATTTTTTTCATAATAGAAGATGTAAAAATAAAAACACTATTTGATTTTAAATTTTGGAGAAGCTTAAAAACAAGCTTGGAGGATATTAATCCAAAAAGGAAAGTATTTGGTTTTCCCGAACTTTCTTAGTGTAGGTTTTTCCGTTGAGTTTATAGCTGAGATCAAGAACCTTGACTACACCGCTTGCTGGATCTGCTCCTGCAACTTGGTTGTTCATCACAAACTCATATTCTCTTTGATTAATTTTATTTTGAATAATCGCTTGAACCCCCATTTGTTTTTCTGGGTTTCCTTCCTGCCCGTAAACCGCACGAATAAGCTCAATGGCAAGTTTTTTAGTTGAACGAAAGACCTTGTGTTTAGGATCGCCGGCGGAAACAAAATAAGCGATCAAATCCTTTAATTCATCTGCATTCATAGAATTGATCAAGCCC
>ERZ807291.8958-NODE-8958-length-10975-cov-6.059799_pt1 | contig 10975 bp, 11 predicted proteins | sample MGYA00521257_ERZ807291 | MGnify/ENA primary metagenome ERZ807291 (study PRJEB31413, sample SAMN03169783) | marine metagenome | biome: Marine; feature: Water; material: Subsurface seawater | place: North Sea | collected 2011-04-28 | depth 1 m m ...
CACTTTGCGAACCATTATCCTAATTTGCCGATGTAGAGAATACAAGGTCTAAATGAAGTTTTGGGTCGTCCTAAAAATTTCGAACTTTTATGCTTGTTGAGGCAAACAACGCCTTTTGCGAACTTTTGAGCCAAAAAAAGCCGTGGGTTCGAATCCCAAATAATTACCCCTTTTCTACCAATTCAACTAAAATCCTTCCCTTCTCACCCTCAAATCTAATCCCCTCATCTTCAAATACTCCAACCACCTTTTGCATCGTCTCAATTCTTAGATTTCTAGCACCTCTTTCAAAGTCACCAATCGTTGATTTAGTGATCCCGGCTCTTTTACACAACTCCTCCTGATTCCAGTCTAGAAGCATTCTGGCAGCTTTGCACTGTTTGTAATTAATTATTATATTCATGCTCTATTAACTTGATAAGTCAGTCTTTTAATATTACTATACAGTTTATTAGTATTGATACTAATATCCTTGGATATGGTTATTGTAGAATAATCATTTAATTTCACAATCTTAAATTTCTCTCAATTATGTTTACAAAAATAGATAAAAATCTGGATAAAGTTAACCAGGTTAAAAGTTTGGCATTTTCAATTGCTCATGAAACTCGGAATCCTCTTGCGGGGATTAAAGGTTGTTGTGAGCTGATGAAAAATAATTTAAATGAATTAATTGAATATATTGATCTTATGCATGACTCGTCTAGTCAAGGACTGGCTATGATTGATATGATTTTAAATAATATTAGAGATGGCAATATTGATCAGAGTAATTTTGTTGATCTGTCAATTTCCGATACAGTCAAAAAGGCAATCAGACAATATGCTTACAAAAATGAGGACGAGAAGGATTTGGTAAGTCTTGATCTTAATGACGATTTCATTTTTAGAGGCGATGAAAATATGATGATTTTTGTCATCTATAATCTTCTTAAAAATTCTCTTTATTATAAATCAAAAATTGAAATTAGAACCGAAGCAAAACCAGATGGTAATTATCTATATTTTAAAGATTATGGCCCTGGAATTGAGAAGGATAAATTGGAGCTGATTTTTGAAAGTTTTTTTACCTCTGGTAAAAAAGGTGGAACAGGATTGGGACTGCCATTTTGCAAGCGAATAATGACGGCTTTTGATGGCGATATTATTTGCAAGTCAGAGATTGATAACTGGACAGAATTTGAGATGAAATTTTCAAACTAGACAATTTATCTGAAACAAGTTGACTTCAACTCTCTTCAGAGCGTTCATGAAAAGTAAGGCGTAGCCTTGTTTGTTAACCATCTTTAGGTATCACCATGACCGATCAAACTAATCTTCAAAAACAGCTCAAATTATTCAAATCCCAAATGAAAGAGGTGAATGAATCTCTCTATAAATTTGAATCCCAATTTGAACAAGAAAAAGCCAAAATCGAGAAACTAAGACATTCTTTTGCTATGATGGTAAAATTGATTAATCATGAACTTATTGAAACAATGGGCAGTACTAATTTCTTAGTATCAAAAATACGCAAATAAATTAGTAAAGAAAAATGATAGGTTATTTTGTTGACTTTTATACCCATAAGGGGTATATTTGATTTAAGTTAATTAATAAACCTTATTCCATTACATAATGTCTGATTGTTGCAATAATAAATACCCAGATCACAGCAAAGAAATATCACGTTTGAACCGTATCTCAGGTCAAATAGAAGGGGTTAAAAGAATGATCGAAGATCGTAGATATTGCCCTGATATCATAACACAACTTAGGGCTATTAGCTCTGCTGCAAAATCATTAGAGGCTAATATTCTTAGATCTCATCTAAAAGCCTGTGTTACTAATGCTTTCAACTCAAAGGATACCAAAGAGCAAGATAAGAAAATTGACGAGCTTCTAACTTTATTCAAACGATTTGATTAGATCTATGAAAATAATTATCACAATCTTCACCATATTTTTCTTTACAAATATTGCTAAAGCAGAGGATTTTGATTCTTATGTTAATAAATTGAAGGAGCATCCAGCAATTGAATCTGTATTAGAAAATAGTAAAAAATATAAAAATCTTGCGAGCTCTGAAATGGGTCTACCTGATCCACAATTAATAGTTGGAGTTGATAATGTTCCAGTTTCTGATCCAAGTTTTAATCAATTTTTACCAACAGCAAAAGTTTATGGATTTAGACAGCAAATCCCTAGATACTCTTTGCGTAAAGCAAAATCAAACAAACAGTTGGTTTTGTCTAAAAAACAAAGGCTGATAGCCAATTATTCTCTAAATAGATTAAAGGCTTATTTTATTAGCTCTCTTTATGAATATGACAAAGTAAGAAAACTTGAAGATATTTTTAAAAAACAAATCAGATACTACCTAGAGTTAGAAAATAACTTGAGAGGAAGGCTAGAATCAGGAAAATCAGTTTATGGCAGATTATCAGAGATGGATGTTGAAAAAACAGAAATTGAACAAAAACTAAATGATCTACAGGTAGAAAAAACACAAATCGAAGAGGAATTTATAAACTTAGTGGGAGAGATTCCAAATATAGAACTACCAGATGTAAAAAATAATAATTTACCACAAAATATAGAAGATATTTATCCAATTGTAATTGCTAAAAAAGATATTGAATCAGCCAAGCAGGGAGTAAAAGCCGCTAAGGCAGAATTTGGCCCTAATTATGGAGTTCAGGCTTTGTATAAGGATCGTGAAGCTGGTGCAAATTTTGCTGGTGATGATTGGTTCTCAATTCAAGCTACTGTTTCTATTCCTCTTTGGTATTACTGGAATCAAAAACCAAAGTTGCAAGCTGCTAATCACGAAAGAAGTCAGGCTTTATATTCACATGATAATATTAAGAGATTATGGACAAAACAAATGCGGTCTCTTTTTAGTGAAAGAAACTTTGCCAAAGCAAATATTACTTTGTTAGAAAATCAAAAAGAATCAATGAAGAAGATTATATCTTCAGCAAAAAGAAGTTATGAGTCTGGAGGGGCTAATTTGGAATCTGTACTTGATGCAAGAATCGATAAATTGACAGTTGAGGCACAATTAGCAATGCAATATAGCAGATATGCAAAATTATCCTCAGAGTTTAATAGTCACTTAATAATGGAAAATGAAAATGCGCAAAATAGTAACTAATCTAATATTCACCTTATTTCTTATAAGCAATAATAGCTATGCCGAAGGCGCAAATTATACTTGCCCAATGCACCCTCATTATATTGCTGTTGAGGCTGGATCATGCCCTATTTGCGGAATGGATTTAGTGCCTTTAGAAGAGGATGTGGATCAGAGCAATAAAAGTAATAAATCAAATCAAATCAACAAAAAAGGAATCGTAACAATTTCTCCTGAAACAATACAAAATATTGGCGTTAGGACTGAAAAAGTAGCAGCTGCAAAATTTGGTAATAATGTTAGAAGCTATGGCTTAGTAACGGAAAATGTACGAATTCAGCATGATATATCAAGTAGAATTGATGGTTGGATAGAAGAATTAAGAGTAACGGCAATTGGTGATGAAGTAAAAAAAGGTGAACTCCTATTTAGCCTTTATAGCCCTGATCTTATATCAGCTCAGCAAGATTATATTGCAGCGATATTTTCTGGGTCGAAATCAAGAATAACCTCAACCGCTAAGCGCTTGAAATCTTTAGGAGTACAAGATGAAGCACTGAAGGTAATTAAAAGAAAGCGCCAAAAATTACAAAATATTCCATTCTACTCCGAAGTTGATGGTATTGTTAATAAGCTAAATATTAGAAAAGGAACATATGTAAAATCTGGAATGCAACTAGCTGTAATTCAAGATTATTCAAGTGTCTGGATTAACGTTTCTGTCGCAGAAAAAGATTTAGGCTTTTTAAATAAAGACATGAAGGCAGAAGTTACTTTTCCTAATGTTTCAAATGAAACAAGGCTTGCACGCATAGATTACATTTACCCAACTATTAATGAAGCAAGTCGTACTGGTCGTGTTAGATTAATATTAAATAATCAAGACGGTAAATTAAGGCCAGGAAGTTATGCAGATGTAAATTTTGAAACCACCTCTGTGAAACGCTTATCTATTCCTTCTGAATCAATTCTTAAAAGTTCTGAAGGTGATCATGTGGTTGTAGATCTGGGAAGTGGTAGATTTGAATCAAGAATAGTTAAAACTGGAGTCAGCAATAAGGGAAGAATTCAAATAATATCAGGGCTTAAAGAGGGTGAAACTGTGGTTGTGAGTAGTCAATTTCTTATAGATTCAGAAAGTTCTTTGCGTGAGTCATTTCGTAAAATGCAAAAAATGCAAACCCCATTGTCTTTGCTAGAAGTAAATAATGATCAAATGGCAATGATTAATCATCTAGTTGATGGAGCAATCTACTTGCATGAGTCCATTATTAATGATCAAGAAGTCAATGATAAGATGTTGATGCCAGCCTTAAAATTAAATGACCATTTAATGCCAAAATTTAGAGGTACTAAATTACAATTTATTTTGGAAGGAGCTGAGCAATCTATTTTACAGGCACAAAATTCCATTACTAAAAAAGAGCTTAGAGAAGCCTTAGCAAATCTAATAAGGAATTTAAAACCATGGCTTCTGACAGGAAAGCCACAATATTACAAAGATAAAGGTCTAAAATTATTTATGGATCATAATAGTGGAAACTTATGGATTCAGCTTGATGAAAAAGGAGTCAACCCCTATGGAGATGGCCACATAATGCCACAAGAATGGCCAAATCCAGAAGAAGTGAAAATGCCTGAGATGGATAAGAATAAAAAACCAGGAGGAGCTCATGCAGGACACTAAAAATAAAGAGAGTTTAGCGCATGATCCAACACAATCATCTGTTGCTAAAGTTATAGATTGGTCTGTAAATAATAAGCTATTAGTTGTAGCTTTTATGATAGCTCTTTTAGTTGCCGGAATTTTTGCAATAAAAAATACGCCTCTTGATGCAATACCAGATTTATCAGATACACAAGTAATTATAAGAACTGATTTCCCTGGGCAATCTCCACAAATAGTGGAAGATTTGGTTACCTACCCACTTTCAACCACAATGCTTGGCTTGCCAAAAACTAAAGATGTTCGTGGTTATTCAATGTTTGGATCATCATTTGTTTATATAATTTTTGAAGATGATGTTGATCAATATTGGGCAAGAAGCAGAGTAATAGAGGCTTTATCTAAAATACAAGGTGACTTACCAGATAATGCCAAACCACAAATTGGCCCAGATGCAACCGGTGTTGGCTGGGTTTATCAATATGCTTTAATAGATAAAACAGGAAAGCATGATCTTGCTTATCTTAGAACTCTACAAGACTGGTTCTTAAAATTTGAATTACAGGCAGTGGACGGGGTATCAGAGGTGGCTTCTGTTGGTGGATTTGTTAAAGAATACCAAGTGCTAGTAGATCCCAATCGCTTAAGAGCTTACAATGTCCCTTTGCATCGTATCACTTCTGCTGTGAAAGCCGCAAGTCGTGAAGTTGGCGGAAGGGTTATTGAGCAAGGGGAAATGGAATTAATGATCCGCTCTAAAGGTTATATTACTAATATAGATGAATTAAAAAAAGTTGTAGTATTTGCAAAAAGTGGTACACCAGTTTTATTAGAAGATGTGGCAAGAATTATCGAAGGGCCAGAATTGCGCCGAGGATTGGTTGAGCTAAATGGCGAAGGAGAAGTGGTTGGTGGTGTTATTATTATGCGCTCTGGCGAAAATGCCCTTAATGTTATAAAGGGTGTAAAAACTAGATTAGAGGAATTAAAAAAAGGATTGCCTGAAGGTGTTGAAATTACCTCAGTTTATGATAGGGCTCCTTTAATTGAAGGTGCGGTAAAATATCTTAGCCATAAATTAATAGAAGAAGGAATTGTTGTTGCCCTTGTTTGTCTAATATTTTTATTACATGCCAGATCGGCATTTGTAGCAATAATTACCTTACCACTTGGAGTTCTGGCAGCATTTATAATTATGTCTATGCAGGGAATTACTGCAAATATCATGTCTCTTGGTGGAATTGCGATTGCAATTGGTGCAATGGTTGATGCTTCTGTTGTGATGGTGGAAAATGCCCACCGAAAACTATCTAATATGCCAAAAGATAGCACTTTAGCACAAAAGAATGCCCAAATAATATTGGCGGCAAAGGAAGTTGGTCCAGGTTTATTTTTCTCTCTTTTAATTATTACTGTTTCATTTCTGCCAGTTTTTGCGCTAACTGGGCAATCGTACAGATTGTTCTCACCACTGGCTTTTACCAAAACATACGCCATGTTTTTTGCATCTATCCTTTCTGTAACCATAGTTCCTGTATTAATGTTGTGGTTAATAAAGGGAAGAATCAGAAAAGAAAATGAAAACCCAGTTAATAAATGGTTTATTAAAATTTACACCCCGCTTTTAGAGAAAGCTTTATATTACAAATATAGAACTGTCGTTATTGCAATTATTCTCCTAATGAGCATATCTTGGCCACTTGCTAAATCAGGCACTGAATTTATGCCTGCGCTTTATGAGGGAGAACTTCTTTATATGCCCACTACTCTTCCTGGGGTCTCTATAACTAAAGCTAAAGAAATATTATCCCAAACTAATCGTTTAATCAAAACAACGCCAGAGGTTCATCATGTATTTGGTAAAGTTGGAAGGGCTGATAGTGCTACTGATCCAGCGCCAATTTCTATGATTGAAACCTGGATTAAACTAAAGCCCAAAGATCAATGGCGCAAAGGGATGACAGTAGAAAAATTAACCAAAGATTTAAATAAAAGAGTTAAGATTCCAGGCCTAGTCAATAGCTGGGGTTATCCTATTAAAATTCGTATGGATATGATCTCAACTGGTATTAGAACTCCAATTGGCATCAAAATATCAGGAGAAGATTTAAAAGAAATTGGTCGAGTTAGTTTAGACATTGAATCTGCAATAAAAGATGTAAAAGGCACAAGATCAGCTTTTGCAGATAGAGTTCTTGGTGGAAAATATTTAGAGATAACACCAAATAGAGATGAACTTGCAAGAAGAAATATAGATCTACAGATGTTTCAAAATGTCATTGCTACTGCCCTTGGAGGAATGAAAATATCGGAATCAATTCAAGGAAGAGAACGCTATAATATTATGCTGCGTTATGAAAGAAAATTTAGAGAATCTGGAGAAGATATAGCCAACATCTTAGTTCCAACCCCAATGGGTCAACATATTCCACTTGGTGAAATCGCTGCAATTGAATTTGTTGAAGGGCCGCCAATGATTAAATCAGAAAATGCCCGTTTAACAGGATGGGTCTTTGTTGATATAGAAGATCGTGATATAGGCTCTTATGTTAATGACGCCAGAAAAGTTATTGCAAACAAGGTTAATCTTCCAGCTGGCTATTCAATAACTTGGTCAGGGCAATTTGAGCAGATGCAAGAAGCAGAAAGCAGAATGAAAATAGCAGTGCCTTCAGCTATTTTAATAATATTCATGCTCTTGATGATACATTTTGGCAGTTTAAATCGTACATTGATAGTAATGCTCTCACTTCCATTCGCTCTTATTGGTGGAATATGGATGCTATATTTAGCAAATTATAATTTCTCGGTAGCAGTCGGTGTTGGGTTCATTGCTCTGGGTGGAGTAGCAATAGAAACAGCAGTAATCATGCTTATATACTTAGATGGACAACTTAGGGATAATTCGCCAAAAAACTTAATAGAGTTAAAAAAATCAGTAATGCACGGAGCAACCCTAAGAGTAAGGGCAATATTAATGACTGTTGCAACTCTGTTTGTTGGTTTAATGCCAATCTTTATTACTGATGGTCTAGGTTCTGATGTAATGCGCCGTATCGCACTTCCTATTGTTGGAGGTATGATAACAACCACCATCTTAACCCTAATTGTAATTCCTGTAATTTATTTCCTGTGGGAAGGTAGAAACTATCAAGGAGGAGAATTATCCATAAAAATATTAAAACATGAGGCAATAAAATTTTTAGAAAATTTTAAGGGATCTGTAAGAAAAAGTCGTATTAGCAATATTAAGTTACCAATTAAATTTAAAAAATAGAGGGATTATGAAAAAAATATTTTTAGCAATATTGCTTGGATTTGTAATACAAACAACTAGTGCCTTAGCATCAAGCGCAGGCCACAATCACGATACAAATCATCACGACACAGAAAATTCTCAACGATATCATCAAGGAACCGGAATTGTTAATAGTGTCAGCAGAATGAATCGTGCCGTCAATATAACTCACGATCCAATTCCTTCTCTAAATTGGCCAAAAATGACAATGGATTTAGCTGTATCTAAAGATATAGATTTAAAATCAATTGAACTGGGTGAGGAAATCAAGTTTCACATCATGCTTGGTAAAGACAAAATATATCGAATTATAAAAATTGAAAATCATCACCAAGCAGATAATCATATGAATCACAAAGAAAAACATCATTATGACTAAGATTGAAATGATACCAAATTTACATCCAATATTTGTTCATTTTACAGTTGCTTTGCTTCTTGTATCGACAGCTTTATTTATAATCAATATTTTACTGAAAAATAAGCCCTACAACAAATTAATTATAAACTCAGCCTATGTAAATTTATGGCTAGGAACCTTGTTAACAATATTAACAATAATAATGGGTTTTTATGCTTATTATACAGTTGCACATGATGCGCCTTCTCACGCAGCCATGTCAGATCACCGCAATTGGGCATTAATAACATTCGCAATTTTTATTATCCCCTTTATCTGGTCAATCATCAATTATCGCAAAAATTCACACAACAATATAGCTTTTGTATTTGTATTAATTATTGCCAGTGGGTTTTTGGCAACCACTGCATATAAGGGCGGCGATGTAGTTTATAGATACGGCATAGGCGTAAAATCATTACCAGAAATACATGATGATGGTGGACATGGTAGTCACTCTCATGACAAGAAGGAAAGTTTAGAAACAGAGGTTAAAAAAGAACCTAATGATCATAGTAAACATAACCATTAAATAATATGGAAAATAAACATATACCGAGCTGTCATAGTAAGAAGAAATTTGACTATCTTTTGTGGGGGTCAATTTTTATATCCTCTGTGCTTTATATTGGATTTTGGAAATATTCTGAAAATTTCTCAAATATTGAGTGGTTCAGTATTTTATCTGGCTCGGTATTTGAGTTGATAAATACTATTTGGTGGGGAGTTTTAATAGGAATTGTATTTGTAGCAATTTTATCAAAAGTTCCAAAGGAGTTTGTTATCAGTATATTGGGTAACAGCAAAGGAATAAAGGGTAAAATAAGAGCTACAATTGGAGGAGTATTACTAGATTTATGCTCACATGGAATCTTGATGATAGGAAGTCAGCTTTATAAAAGAGGAGCTTCATCTGGTCAGGTTATGGCTTTTTTAATTGCAAGTCCTTGGAATTCATTATCACTTACAATTGTCTTAATTTCTTTAATTGGTGTATTTTGGACTTTATCTTTTATATTTTTATCACTCGTAATTGCAATAATCACAGGAGTTATATTTGATAGATTTGTTGATAAGGGAATTTTGCCTGACAATCCAAATAAAATTGACTTACCACAAAATTTTGAGTTTTTAAAAGAAGCAAAAAAGGGTTTAATAAGTGCTAATTATAATTTTCGTTCCTTGCTCGATATGATAATAGACGGCGCAAAAGAATCACGCATGGTAATTAAGTGGATTTTATTTGGCACAATATTAGCTGGATTGGTTAGAGCTTTTATAGATGCTGATAGTTTCCAAACATTTTTTGGCCCAACATTAGCAGGCTTGGGGCTAACAGTTCTTGTTGCTACAATATTAGAAGTATGCTCTGAAGGCTCAACTCCAGTTGCAGCAGATATTTTAACTAGAGCCAAAGCGCCAGGAAATAGCTTTGCATTTTTGATGACTGGAGTTTCTACTGATTACACAGAAATTATGATTTTGAAAGATACTACTAAATCTTGGAAAATAGCTCTTTTCTTACCACTACTTACAGTGCCACAAGTTATATTGATTTCTTGGCTAATTAATCACTTTTCTAACTTCTAATTCTTTTTTTGCCTTCTTAATAATATGATAAGCACCACTTAAAGAAATAGAAGCAATAATAAATGCTACTGCCAAATCTGGCCATTTGGTATTTGTTATCCAAACTCCTAAACCTGCAAAAATAACTGCAATATTTGCAATTGCATCATTTCTGCTGCAAATCCAAACGGAAGCTCTATTGCTGTCTCCTTTGCGATATTTATATAAAAGAAAAGCGCTAAAAACATTAGCAGCTAAGGCTAAAAAACCTACCGCCCCTATAATCTCAGCTTTAGGTGTAACAGCAAAAAATACTTTATAAACTGTACTTACAGCAACAAAAACTCCAAATACACCCATTGTATAACCTTTTATTAAAGAGGCCTTAGCACGCAATGTAATAGATTTACTTAATACATATAAAGATATTCCATAATTTGCTGCATCGGCAAAGAAATCTAAAGAGTCAGCAAGTAAAGATTGTGATCCAGATATAAGACCAGAGAAAATTTCTAAAATAAACATTCCTAAATTTATGACCAAAACAACCCATAAAATTATCCTATATTTACAATCCCAATTATGTTCGTTTGAATCGCAGCAATTATTTGGCATAATTTTCTTTCTTAAATTTCTTAATATGAAAAAACCGATAAAGAGTCGGTAAAACCACTAATGTTAAGATTGTTGAAGAAATAATTCCCCCAATCACAACAGTAGCAAGTGGTCTTTGTACTTCTGCGCCAGTTCCTGTATTTAATGCCATTGGTACAAATCCTAAGCTAGCTACTAATGCTGTCATTAAGATTGGTCTTAGCCTAGTTAATGCGCCTTTTATAATTGCTTCATCCAATTTCATTCCCTGCTCAAGCAAGCTTTTAATAAATGACACCATAACAACACCATTTAATACAGCCACTCCTGAAA
>ERZ807291.8965-NODE-8965-length-10966-cov-4.109431_pt1 | contig 10966 bp, 2 predicted proteins | sample MGYA00521257_ERZ807291 | MGnify/ENA primary metagenome ERZ807291 (study PRJEB31413, sample SAMN03169783) | marine metagenome | biome: Marine; feature: Water; material: Subsurface seawater | place: North Sea | collected 2011-04-28 | depth 1 m m ...
AATTGTTGTTGCATGTGGTGTTTTTTCCCGTGCAGTAACATAATCGTTTGGGAGTAAAAGCAGAATTAAAACACAATTCTTGTATTCTGCAAAAATGCAAAATCATCGCCAAGCTATGGTTGAACGATTAGGACTCCTGGAACGACTCATAGAGACCGTCGTTCGTGATGGGGAGAGCCCTACTAGAGTCGCATCAAGCGAAAGACCAAAAGAAGAAGTTGATGTTGTTATATCAGGCGGTGGGCTAAGGGGCTATTTTGTCACAGGTGCATCCGCTGTTTTTCGAGAACGATTTGAGCAGGCCAATATAGATATTAAACGTTATGCAGGAACCAGTGCAGGTGCCTGGTGTGCAGCATTTATAACGATGGGAATGTCCACCACTCACTGGTGCCAGACGTATACGAAAACGAGGGAATACTGCATGAAGTACCCTGAAAAGAAAATTCACCAGGCATACAGAGAAGTTGTCATTCCCTGGTTCTATAAAGAAGCTATTATCCCAGAAGATGCTTATGCTCGGTGTTCCAGGCGTTGTTTCATTAGCATAACGAGGCTAACACCCTTACCTCAAAATGAAATTGTTTCTGAATTTAAGTCGAACGAAGACTTACTCGAATGCCTTTTGGCATCATCTGCGATTCCATACTTCACAGAACCGACTCTGACCGGTTGGTTTAGAGGAGAGAGAGCCATTGACGGTGGTATAAGCAATAATTTACCACTCTTTTTAGATAACCCAAATCGTTACCAGCTGATCCTCCGACTTTCAGATATTCCAATCACTTGGACAAATCTTGTCAGCCCAGGAGATGATTGCATAGAGAGTATGGTCCTGCGAGGTGCGCTCATGTTTCATCGCTTTTGGCGAAGCAGTGACAAACGTAAAAAAGAATCTCATCAGGATGACATAGGACCGTTTTATTGGTATAAAAGTGGAGCTGATAAAACAGAGAGTGATGACGACAATTTTAATGAAGACTCAGGATTTATGCGTTCAAGCGTTTCGATATCGAAATTAGGTCTGAACCATGGAGTGCGAGTGTTGTTGACGACATCATGGCTCGTCATTTTCTCTTTCTGTACATGCGTTCGTCGTCTTTTATTTATGATGAAAAACACGAAATAAATGTAAGGAAGTGAACGTCGTCGATGTGGTGATATATTTTATATTGCTGCACCATTATCCTATCTCTCTCTAAATTGCTACAAATTGTAAAATAAATCTAAATGCTAAAAAAGAGATAAATTATTGTAGATCAAGACATATGATAACTATATAAATAGTATTGGCTGTTATATATATACATACTATATCATATAAAAAACAAAGTAATGGCTGTTATTTACGTTTATCAAATATAAAAGAAAACTAGAAAACTAATTAATGGCTGTACTTAATTGATGATCAAATATATCATATGTTTTTACACGATGATGAGTCAATTTTATAAGAATTACGTATGCATATTGTACGAGTCCATTTAACTTCAGTTAGTGCTATTTTTTTTGAAAAGGTCAACCACTACGGCGCTTGATCCTTCCTTGTACCTGTACGTACTTTCTTTTATTACATATAATTCGCGCTGTTGGTTGTTTGTTTGATAAATATATAGAGTACTTAAATGACAGCCATTCTTTTGTTTAGTGAATAAATATAAATAAGAAAATGGCGTTACATGTTCCTGAAACTGATCAATCATCCCCAGATAAACTGCAACATGAGCATTCCTCATCATCACCATTTCTCAAATGATATCTTTTGTGATTTTAGTGAATAAATATTATCATACACGATGTATTATCATACACGATGTAATTACGTCTATAAACGACGAGGAAATAATGAGCGTTCACCAACGAAGAGAAAATGGGTACATAACGAAAAGCACGAATCTCACTGCTTCTGTTCGTCGGCTCCTTGATCGTCAGGAGAGGTGAAGGTGGCACTCGATTGAGATACCTTTCGGGCAATTGCGACAGGGAGGTCTAAATCATTAGACTCGTCATGACTTACCTCCTCTTCTTCACATGCGTTTGACACCACTAAACTATGTTCCAGCTTTGCGTTGTTTTGCCTACACGGATCAATACACAGTGCACTTGTGTAGAGTGAACATGACAATAGATGTCCTGAAGTTAATGGGACTAGCGGATAATCGCTGAAAAGCTCGACCATTCGACTGTCCGTCACATCAACAGTCGACCAAAATTGTTTCATCCAGGCATGCGAAGGGTGGCCTTCTTCTGTCGGATCCCACTGGACTTTTAGTTGCCGCCGCCAAGAGTGGGGCAAGGTTGAACCGATATGCAGAGACAAAAGATGGGGCGTAAACTCGAGGATTCCAACTGTTCGAAGCGCATTTCCATTCGAGAAAAATGCTTCTAACTTTGGAGAGGACAAAGCTTTTGGATGAACAAACATCCCTAGTTTAGAGTGTAATAATGTTATTCCTGCTTCTGTCCCAATAATAAAGGCTTCCGACGGTGGCACAACGTCTCCACCACGACGATGAAATCGACCAATCTGTCCATCGCTGCACGGGCAGAGTCTAAGGCCACACAGTTGGTCGTAACCGAGTGATCCAGTTGGCTCCCCAAAAGCGCCGACTGATTCACCATCATTTGCATCAATATCTGCAACGCAATATACGAGCAAATCGATACAAGTGTCAATTTTATTGGCATCTGTATGGTTCCATTCGTTTTTTCGGAGGAATAATCGTAATTCCGAAGGTCCCATGCGATTGACAGAGATTCCAGCTTCAGATAAATCATCTGCCACGTTCGGTGGTACATCCAAAATGTCTATACGTTTCGCAACGTACTCCTGAGCAAGCGGCGGCATATTTTTCCCTGGAAAACACCCACGGTTCAATTTTATGAACTGGTGAGTGATACTGCTGTAGAAGTAAGGTCGCTCGGCAAGCCGTGTGTGTAATTCTGTGCTAATGAAAGGGCGAATGTCAGGATGTACATCCTTCATTATTGGCCAGGCTACTTTGTACAATTCACGAGGATTGTCTTTTTTTGAAAAAAGAGGAACAAGTGTTTTCAACAAGCTAACATAAATATTCCCAGTCAGCTCATGAAGCAGTGTTCGATTCCATCTTTTGGCCTCTCCAGCGTTAAGAAGTTTACCCTCCGGATGAAGCTTAAAGTTTGCAAAAATATGAACGGGAAGTCCTGTTGACGTAGGCAGCGGAGCAGGGCGCATGATATAACCAGTTCTTATTCCATCGCTGCCTGTATCCGGCGCAGAGCCATTTCGACTAACATGAGCTGCAATACCGACAATAGGCATAATGTCACTAGCAGATCCAAAATCAGCAGACAAGAGGCTAACAGCTGTATCTCGTGTGACGCCGGGACCAAGGGCCAATTGAATTTCGTAAACATCGTAAGATTCCTGGCCTTTGTCTTCAACATCAATAAACGTAATCATCTCCAAGGAAAATTTCGACTTCATCACTTTCCACCCCGTGAAAAAACGAGTAAAACCTTGCGTTTGCCAATCATCATTGAAGAGTAATTTTTGCCGTTCATTTCGCACCAAAGCTGCATTTTTTATTTCCGCAGAAGACAATGTCTTCGTTTCGCCTTCCTTTGCATGCATGATTCTGAACTTTTCCACAAATGTTGTAAATAAACACGATACGCCTGTCAGCTGCTTGAACGAGTTGCACAAGAATTCAGTATCGTTTTCTAGAGATACGTGATCATTGACAGCACTTGTATCTGTTCTCAAGGCAGCACGAATAATTGTGCCGGTAAACTTATCTTTTACACTGAGCCCGGAATTCAGCGACAAAAATGACTTAAAAGCATCTGGGAATCGGTCAACAAGATTCGTGCCGAACCATTTATAGGCCTTCACTTTGCCAGCAAGTGGCGATGACGCGTCCCCATGATCGCCTGCGGGCTTTTCAACTGTTGACCCGCCTTGAGCGCCTTCCATAGAATCTACTGATTCCATCGATGATTTAGTGTAATGGCAACTGGGATCCACAATGTACAAATAATCTCCAGAAAGTACTTCTAAGCAATCAGATATATGGTACAACGAGTTAATTCCAAGTTTACCTCGTTGAGCAGCTCTGCGTACAGAAAGGGCATCCATAAGCTGGTTGGAATCAAGAACAGCACCTGGCATGACGATGCAAAGTGCAGAAGAAGTTTGCAGCGGCAGCATATTAGTGTGCATGATAGATTGGGATGGATAGTTCCGGTAGTCGAACCAAATCTCTGCAGATGAACAACGTAGTTCATCAATGAATTCAATAAGATCAGAGAACATACGCTGCCTTTCTTTGTATGTCTCCAATAACGAGTGAACGAGAACAGCATTTGGGCACCCAAATTCTTTCATGTCGTTGCGTCCTTCTAATTCTAAGCCACGAAGTGACTTTACCCCTACTTTGCTGGCGACTGTATTGGAAAGATTGCTATGGCAAAACTCATACGCACCAGCAACTTGGAGCCACTCGGCATCGTTAAAAACAACCATGTTTGAGTCGCGCAAGATACCCGCCTCAGTTGGTACATAAACCGGGCCATGTTGAGCCACAGCATTCTCACGAATCTTGCTATCACATTCTGCTAACATTTGTAAAAGGGCAATGGCAAAATCTAGATGATCTTTTCTGAGCACAGCATCTGTACCAACAGAATTTCTCAGTTTTTGCAGTGCAATGACAAAATCAGAAGCTCCAAACTCCTCACGAACACCTAATCCTGACCACAGTTCTCGCAGATTTTCCTGCTGTTTGATAGACTGAGGAACTTGGTACAAGAAAGGAGCAGCATTCTGTGGGCAACGAAATGCAACTGAGTCCGCAGTATGAAATCTGTTCTCTATCCATACCCATGGTCTCGACTGCAAAATACACCTGAGAGACTCCAAGTCTTCTGGCGTCTGGGTTTGCTCTGCAAGTATGGTATACAGTCCGTGAATCGACATGTTCAATCTTCTCTGAATTTCTGGAGAAAGTTTCTTCTCTTCCATTCCCATATGTGCGAGTTGCTCAGCAATGATAGCAGTGGGCACCTCACGCTCTTCGACGCCTAAGCTCAGCAGCAGCTTTTTCTCCCTCGACGTATTTGTCACTAGAAACCTTGAATTCAACATTCCTTTGAACAAAGACAATTCATCAGGGACCAGATAGTGAGAATCAGACAAAGGTTGAAACGTATCGGTCCCGTAGACTTCGTAAATGGGCAAAGCTCGCATAATTTTCAAGAAGTCATGACTTGAAGAAACAGTACCAGTATCAGAGAGCTCCTCCTCGCTTTGCAAAGCGTTTTGCGTTCGGTACGTTTTCCATGCAAAAGTGCCCAAAAACTCTCTAAGTTCGTTTAAACTATCTCGTTTTATCACTCGAAATCTATCGACCAGCATCTCTAAATTTCCATCTACTGAGTGATGTATGGCTCTCAAGCATCCTTCAACAGACCCCGGCTGAATAAATTTCTTTGGTGGCTTTGGCAAAATCCTGTGATCGACTGTACGTACTCCTATTCGCGCAAGCAGATGACATAATGAAGAACTCAATCCATGCCCGTCGATACAGGGCATTTTTGCGCGTAAAGTCATAAGGGTTTTCGCTCTGGGCTGAGTGGTTGGAACCAGGGGCCACGCATTTTCAAACGAGGCGAGATGTTCTTCATGATAAATTCCGTCGTTATCAGGGCATAGAAGTTTCCACAAACGCTGTACAAACATTTCACTAACGCTCGCTTCACTAACAGCAACAGTTGAAGGTTCTAACGGAGTCCATATTACTTCTCGTTTTCCCCGCCATTCCTTTGGTAGTATCGTTGGCAGTAAAGAGGCAAAATACGCAGGGGTCAACATCCGGATGTTCGTTTGTCTCAACATCGAAGGCAAACGTATCGCTTTTGCCAAAGCGTGATACATAATGTCTGCCGGCCGCTTTTCATCACTTTCACCAACGACAATAGGATCAACCAGCAAGTTACTGATGCTACTTTTCATTAGCATTGTTTCGTTCCATCGCGACCCGATGAAAATATTTGTTATGTCCGTTGGACCACCAAAGATAGCCAGTTTTCCATCAGCCATTGGACACAGCGGAAGACCGATGATATCAGCAAAATCTTGCGACGCATATAAATCTAGCATGCACACATCGAGCAAGAACATGGCATCGTCTCTGTCACTTAAGGATGGATGATGCTTTGAAATTATAGTTCTTCCTGGGATGGTTTTGAAATGAGCACGTACTTCTTTCGATGACAAGCATTCCTTCACGCAATTTTGATCCACCAAGAGAGTAGTCAAAGCAGGGTTAGGTATTTTGACAATTGGAATATTTTCAAGCAGCAATAGATCAACTAGACGATTCATACTGTCACTAGTAAATCCAGAAGCCGATGACATAGGACCATCTTGTTTGACGAGCATGGCTTGGTTTGGCGAAATCCAAGAGCCTTTATTCACTGGCGAAAATAGTAAATGACTGCTCTTAATGACTTCAAAAAATGACGATGCTAATATTCCCCACGGACCCGGTGGGATTTGGTGAGGGAAGAGCGCATAAAAGTCTTTTTCAGATGGACCAAATATATTTGCAGCCTCTTCTAAAAGTTGACAATAACAAGGAGCTACGACGTCTCTCAAAAGGGCTGCATTCCACCTAGCACGCATTGCACCTTCTCCAGCCATGTCGTCGCCAAACCAAATATTGCGTCGATCGGAAGACAGCTCAAAGTATCCATGGACATGCACACTCATGCCAGTTTCGGCAGGTAGTGGCAAAAAGCAAAATGCCCTTCCAACACGAACTGGCGTGTTGATGTGCGCAGCCACTCCCCCCCAAGGAATTAGTTTCATATTTTCGTTCTCCTTTGAGCATGCTATTTTACGTGCTTCTCCAGCACCGAATCGCTGTGCAACAAGGAAGTCATCCACGCGAGTTTCGGAGTCGGGCATAGTACTTGTAATTTCAATGCGTTGCGTACTCTTCGGAAGGTCTGACACCGGGGTCCGCAGAAGACGTCCATACATAGCTTCTTTAGACAGAGCAGGATTCAAAAATGTGGACAAAGCCGACCATTCTTGATCGTCTCGTTTTGTAACAAATGCTTCGTACAAGAGCGAGGGATGTCGGTCATCATCATTTCCATTGCAATAGACTGATATTTTTTTCACGTGTCGCAAGAATATCATGGAGTGAACAATATTTGCTCTAAATTGATCTAAAAGTTTTCTTACACTATCCGACGAGTACGGCTGCGATTTAATTTTACTCTTATGTTCCTTCCGCCGCAATGGAAAACGGAATAAAGTACCATTGTAAAATGATCGCATGTCACATCCAAAATACAGATATGGAGAAAACTGATCATGAAATTGTTCAAGCACTCTGGAACCAGAAAACTTTAATTTTAAGCCTGGTTGTTGATGCGTTGCTCGAGGGATGTAATCTGTATGAGGATCGAACATGACTACATGGTCACCTGTGACAAAAGAGGGCAAGTCGGTGAAATGGTAAACGGAGTTAAAGCCGAGCCCAAAGCGTCCGGTGGTACTAAGTTTTTCGAGTTTACTAGCTTGCCCTAACTTAACTAGATTCTGAAAATCAGACTGGGAAAAAACAGCATTGTTGTGTACGTACAATGCAGGTCCTTGCCATTTCGACATCTGCGGGCCCAATAAACTGTTTGAACCATACTCAGTAGTATTGAAAAAAATCGAAAATTCTGTAGCACGAGCATCATCTGCGTTCTGTATCAGCTCACTCAAGATTCCAGGCCCTTCAGGATAGAGTTCTAAAATGTGATGTAGTCTCCCAGTCAATGGCTCTGCCTGCCCGAAGGAGGAAGCATCAAAGCCAGTAAGAAGATCCTCCGCTTCCTCTTCTATCAAAGTACTCCGAAGAGACATTACCCCAACATGTTTTGCAACGTCATTTGAAATTTTGGGGCATATTTTGAGCATTTCATTTCCATGTGGCAAAGACTTTGCAAGCCAAGGCGCATCATCATATACCATTTTGGAGGATAATGTCATAATCCCGTTCGCATCAGGCGCAAATATTTCAAAATTTGCAGTTTTTGTTGGACTGTCACTCAAAATTTGCACTAATGCAACTGCCATTTCTAGCTCATGCCGTGTTAGCATAGAGCCATTCTTATCATCTTTTAACTTTCGCAAGACATTTGCAAAGTCTGAAGAGCTGAATTCGTCACGAACACCTAGAGCCTTTAATAAGGGACCAAACCCCATTGCCAAGTCTCTTGGAACCCCATGTAAGTACGGTTTTGCATTTACTGGGCTTACAAACGCTACATTTTCATCTGAAACGAAACAATCACCAACCCAAATCCAACTTGTACCATTCAAGAGAGTTTTCACCTTTTCCAAGGTCACAGAATCATGCTGACAGGACGCTGCAAGCGATTGATATATTTTCGGAACTTGCAAGGACATGACTTGGTTCAGGTTCACGTCAACTGTGAATGATTGACCTAAACGGATCAACTGAAGAGCAATCACTCGAGGATCAATAGGCTTATCCCAGCCTAGAAATGATTTCAGAACTTTCGACTGCACAGTACCACTTTGGACAATGCCTAACGAGAAAGAGCACAACCACTTGTCATCCTCTGGTCGAACTTCCCGTGGAAGTCGAAACGCTCGCTTACTTAATCCTCCGTCTCGCCATGGCAAATGTATATCGGTTGGTGCTGTAAGTACTGGAACCCATTCTATCCCCATCATGTCTTGGCAAAATTGATCAATTTCTTCTACGGCTGCTTTATCATCACGAAATGAAATGACAGAAAGAAAATTCTTTTCTGGGGCACAAAACAACTCCTTGCTGTGGATGTCAATGTACCGCATGAGACACATGGCCTTTTCATTAATGCTTGAGGTAATTTCATCTTCTGCACCAGCATCATTGTCGTTATTCAAGGATGATGCACACTCTACAATTTTGGAACGCGAAAGCGACGTTTGCAAGCCCAACACGCGCAATGAGGAAAGGATTTCAGGCGAAGAATATTCTAAGGCGGGAAAGTTGGTCTTGTCCTCTTGTAATAAAACTTTCAAATCATTGATATCGCTGTCATAAAGATCACAGGGCCGTCGAAGATTCCCAACTTGGTCCGGAATGCAGTAAGTCTCAGACAACAGTGCAACAATTTGCTTCGATTCACGCCCTAAACGAGGCAAATTCAATAAAATACTTATCAAAGTATCATCTCTAGCTTTGGAATTTTGAATATCCTCGATCTTTGGCAAAAAGTGTTCCACACAAAATGTAATTTCATTGACGCAGGAAACACCCAATTTGCTTAATAACGCCTCTTCATTTGTAGAAGACGTATAGATAAACTGTGAAGGAATCGCTGCCGGGTGAACCCTCACGGCTTTCGAGTCCAAGTAATGGTTATTCTTAGACAGAGGTCCGTAACAAGCAAGCATTTCACTCTGTTCTAATTCACCCCCCCTCAAAATTTCATAATTGTGATATATGGGTAAGCGACTGACGATCACACATTCTCGTTTTGTTAGTCTATCAATGGCCTCACTGGACAAAAAAATTCGTAGTGCATTGCGTCCATCAACCTCAATTTCTTGAAAAACTTCCCGATATTTTGAGCTTCGAATGGCAACTACACCATTTATGACTTCTAAAATACCAGAACGGTTGGGCTCTTGTATATACCTAGAAACTAAGCGGAGCGCTAGCGCATGACCACCCAGGAGACTCGAATTTGCAATGTCGACACCGACTTTACGCAAGACATTGATGACCGGAATATCGCTCTCCTCGACGTTTACAGGCAGAAGCAACATGGGCAACGCTCTCTTGATCATGTACAGCCTGTTATTCGTTGTGGGAACAAGAGGACACTTATTTTCAAAAAGCTCTAAATTGCTATTTAACGAACCATGTGCATACTGCCAAAACTTTTGAATCCATAATACTGGCGGATGCGTCCCTGGGGACCAGAAATCATCCTCATGGGTACATTCAGGGGGATTCCATGTGACATATTGCGAATTTCTCCATTCAGGTGGCAAAACATCTGGTAGAAGGCGTGCCATGTGTTTCGCAGACAATTTTTCGACATTCAGGACAGCATGAAAGTGGGTATCGGTCAAAATTTGAATTGCTCTCGAAGAGCAACTAGAAGTATCAATGCATGCACGAAGGGCCATTCCATGGAGCACCTGCTTTTCCGCATCTGTACAGATAAAGTAAGGAGCAAATTCAAAAGCATCCACATTAAAGGTAGGCTGTTTTATACTCCCACTACTTTGTAGGCCGAGGAGCCACATAGACGCTTCTTCAATATTATTTTTGTGCTTCCGGAGCGCAGACGCGCACAATTGGTACGAAAATCCCATTTGTGAAAGCTGGTCTAATTTATCCTCTTGAATAGACAACGATGTGTTACGAAGGCTGAAACTCCCATAATCTCCATCAGACAGTGGCAAGAGGCGGCAGCCTTCAATTTGTCCATAATTTTCATAACTCAAATCCGAAAGACAATATTCTAGTAAAAAAGAAGCACTATCCTTTCGAGTGTCCTCGTCGAAGCAGAGCACCAAGTCGCGGCATGCCTTTGTACGCAGAATAACTCTGGCAGTAGAGGGAGTCAAAATGTCTTTGGCAATAGAATGCTTCAGCAATGTTTTCGCTAAATCTATCGGAATTTCATTTAGCAGAGCCAACTCAGTGCATTTCGAAAACAGGACTTCCAATTTTAAGCGTTCATCTGCAGTACAATGCTTGTTCGGGAGTATACCAGTTCTTGCCATGACCCACGACCCATTATTCGCACGGGTAAAAAAAAGTTTCTGTTTCGCGATGCTCTGATAAAATCTAGAAACGGTAGCTTGCCACATGATACCAGTGGTTTCTTTGGACGGGAACAATGCGTAATAATTCTGCAAGTTTTGATGATATGGGTTATTCCCCAGGCTTTTGAG
>ERZ807291.8966-NODE-8966-length-10965-cov-16.309716_pt1 | contig 10965 bp, 6 predicted proteins | sample MGYA00521257_ERZ807291 | MGnify/ENA primary metagenome ERZ807291 (study PRJEB31413, sample SAMN03169783) | marine metagenome | biome: Marine; feature: Water; material: Subsurface seawater | place: North Sea | collected 2011-04-28 | depth 1 m m ...
ACTATATCTATCTCTATCTCTACATTCTGCCATGGATCTTCAACAACGAAAACTAACCAAAAGCGAATGGGACTCGATTGAGAAACCCATCCCCCCAGGGGAAATCGAGGTCTTGAACCTGATAACGCAGGGATACACCGATGTAAATATTCGATACAACAAAAACAACACGCTGCTTTCCTTCCTAAAAATAGAAACCTCCGACGCCCTCGAGGACTACCTGTTTCAGAAATACTTCCTCGCCACCGTCACTCAACTCACAAAAAAATATGACGTCCCCGAGCTACGCACATACACCCCCAGCACAAAATCAAAAAACACTCTAAAAAAAGCACTCATTATCCGCACACAGCGGTTTACGCCCGAACTGATCGAAAAGGAAGACATCTACGAAAACACGCTCATGACATGCGTGTCCCAGATGCTCGAGACCAAATCGAATGCGCGAAACGGCGAAGCGTGGACCAAGCATTATTATACGCTCTACAAATTGACGAAAAACCACATCACGCCCAACAAGCACGTGAGCGACATCGTGAAAATCGTCCTGGACAAATACGAGGAGGAGGTGTCTCTGGTACATATCATCAAACACTCCGCGGAATATGTCGAGCAGAATCAGACGCTGCTCAAATACAACGACATGTCCTTGTTCGAACACCAGAAGCGTGTGTTTACCGCAGCAAAGGACGTCAACCCCAAGCTTATCTTGTATACGGCCCCCACCGGCACCGGAAAGACGCTGACGCCGCTGGGACTTCTGTCCAACCACCGGGTCATCTTCGTGTGTGCTGCGCGCCACGTCGGACTGGCTCTCGCCAAGGCAGCAATCAACATTCAGAACAAGGTGGCGTTCGCATTCGGGTGCGACACAGCAGACGAGATTCGGCTTCACTACTTTGCCGCGAAAGACTATACGAAAAACAACCGCAGCGGGGGGATATGGAAGGTCGACAATTCGGTGGGAAACAAAGTTGAGCTCATGATCTGCGACGTCAAGTCCTATTTGCCCGCCATGTATTACATGTTGGCATTCAACGACAAACATAATATTGTCACCTACTGGGACGAACCCACCATCACGTTGGACTACGACGAACACGATTGTCACGCAACCATCCAGAGAAACTGGAAGGAGAATCTCATTCCCAACATGGTGCTGTCTTCTGCCACGCTTCCCAAGATGCATGAGTTGACGAACACGGTCTCTGATTTCAAGGCGAAGTTCGCGGGACCGGAAACAACGGTGTATAATATCACAAGCTACGAGTGTCGGAAATCGGTGCCCCTCGTAAACAAACATGGTTACGTGGTGTCTCCCCACAATATGGCGACGGATCACGAAAGACTACAGGAAATAGTCACCCATTGTGAAGAGAACCCCACGTTGATGCGCTACTTTGACCTGGACGATATTTCCAGCTGTATTGTCGCGGCGCACGAAAAGAACTACAGCCACAAGAGACTGGACCGATTCTTCGTCTCCCTTGACGATGTCACGCTCATGAACATCAAGAAATATTACCTACACATGCTGAAGGGAGTCAGTGCGGGTGTCTGGGGAGGGTTGTATCTCACTTTGCGCGAGTCGCGAAAGAAGGTTAGTATCGACCCCCCACAGAATGTTTCGAAGTTCAGAAAAATCAAGAGCCTTGACTCCGCAAACGTGTTCGGTGCGCCACACCAAGGCGAGAGTATCACAAGAACGAAAAGCGAAGTTGCGTTGAAAAAAACAAGTGCTCCCGACCTGTTTGGAACATTCGTTTCCACGAAGGACGCTCACACTCTCACCGACGGACCCACCATTTACCTCAGCGACGAACCCGAGAAGATCGCCAAGTTCTGTATCCAACAAGCCAACATCCCGGAAACAGTGCTCGCCTCTCTGCTCAAATCCATTGACTTCAACAACACCGTGAACGAGAAGATTGAAAAGATCGAGCGAGACTTGGAGGACGCCATGCCCAAAGAGACTGGGGATGCTGCCCATACAAAGGGGGCGACCGAAAAGACAAAGAAGACCGACCGGCTTCTTGAAAACAACGGGTCGGTGGCCCAACTCAAGGCGAAGCTTGAGGCACACAAGAAGCTTATCAAACCCACCCAACTAAACGACACGTTTGTTCCCAACAAACAGGCGCATCTTGAAAAATGGGCGGCGGACAAGTCCATCCACGGAGCATTCACGTCGTCCATTACCGAAGAAACCATCGTTCGCATCATGTCGCTCAACGACGTGTCCAACAGCTGGAAGATCCTGCTTATGATGGGCATTGGCGTGTTTACGAGCCACAAAAGCATCGCCTATACGGAAATCATGAAACAGCTGGCAGACGAACAAAAGCTGTATCTCATTATTGCGTCAAGCGACTACGTATACGGAACCAACTACCAGTTCTGTCACGGATACATCAGCAAAAATATGGTGCTGACGCAGGAAAAGATTATTCAGGCAATTGGGCGTGTAGGACGCAATGGTCTACAGCAAAAGTATACTGTTCGGTTTCGCGACGACGAGCCACTCACCAAATTGTTCACCCGCGAAGACAACCGACCCGAGGTTGTTAACATGAACAGACTGTTCTCCAGCGATGAATGAATAGGCGGTTGAGGACCCGTTCATGTAAGTATTTGAATTTGTAACATCATAATTTGTATTTTTTATGATGTTATGTGAGGATTATGACCCTGAATATACTCTGACTGTTTATGATGACTTTATTTTCGGTATATGTAGGTATTGGGTTGTTTTTTTGGATATGGTATGGTATGGTATGATATGATATGTAAATTAGACAGAGGGAGTCGCAGCGGCAGCGGCGGCACCAGCCTTGGCGAAGTGAGGACTCATGTAACGCTGGAGGTTGAAGTAGGTGAGGGTCTCGTCCTTGCCAACCTTGAGAAGACCAGAGAGCTTGGTATCGGGGTTAATCTGGCGGCCGTTCGCCTTGTCCTGAAGGTTGTGTTCGCGGATATACTTGTTGATATCACGAGTCACGTCAGTGCGGGCCATCTCGGTGCCAGTGGGCTTGGAGAGGAACTTGGCGAGCTCGTCGCTGATGCGAGTGGGCTTGACGAAGCCGCTGGGGGAGCGGGTGCTGGCCTTGCGCTTGCGCTTGGAGTTGGCCTTCTGGGCAACAGTCAGGGTGCGGGTCCACTTCTTCTCGAGAGCGCGATACTCGGTCTTGAGGGAGGTGAGGAGAGCACTCACCTGCTGAAGCTTGGTGAGGAACTCGCCAGACTGGGCAATAAGTCCACCGTCAATCTCGGGGACGGCGGGGGCAGCCTCCTCGGTGGCAGGTGCGGCGGCGTCAGCGGTAGCCTTGGCAGCAGCCTTGGGGGCGTTAGGGGGGATGGGGGCGGCCTCGGCCTTGGCGGCCTTCTTGGCGGGGGCCTTAGCAGGTGCCTTAGCGGCGGGGGTCTCGGTCTCGGTCTTAGTCGTCTTGGCTCTTACCATCTTATAATGTATACTAACATTTACTTTTTAAGCGGTTTAACGCATTAGTATATATTATAAAAAGTATACCATGGGTCGTCTAAGATTCCTAAACGTATATGAAGGATTCGTACAGCCATGGCATTGTGGACGCGGCATTCCTATTCACCAAGGTTAATGTTCCCAACACGTAGTATGCTCCTAAAGCTTTGTTCTCGTCGTTCGTTCCAGAATACACTAATTTCTCTAAAACACGCAAAACCATCTGTCGCTGATTATCGAACGTTGACTCTTGCTCGGATATGAACAAATCAGCATACCTCAATTCTCTAAATGGGTCGCCATGCGGCGGACAAATCTGCCTTCGCATCTGTAGTGGGATGTTTGCCCGATAATTCCATATTTCTGTTAATTCTCGAATCAGCTTTCGCATGTGTCGAACGTCCAAACTCATAAACCAGTCGGATGTCGTATAATGCCCCATTCCATCTATCGCGTGAAACAGGTCTCTACATCTTGTTTCTGTGTCCTTTTCTGCAGCAGGCTGAGAGTCGTCTTCGATCACGATATTGACTGGCATATGTAACATCTTCCCCATTCGAATCAGCTTCTTCATGTTCAAAATCACGTCCGCTGGTATCGGTTTTCGGTTGTAGGGGTTCCGTGTTTCTTTGTGATAAAATATCTTCTTGTTCAGATTGAAGAGAGAAACCATGTCGAATCCGTAAACAAACCCATCCGCATCCTTAAAGCTGTAAAATTGGTTTTGTGGTATTTCCTTAACTGGGTCCATCGTAAGAAAATCAGTGTCGTTCACACATAGGTCTCTGTTTTTATAAGCAGGGCCATGACATCGTTCGTATACTCTCCATAGATGTCCTCTGATCACTTTCTGGAGAGAAGAAGCATACCTCGAGAGAACCAAATAGTGGTAGATCCGCGAAAATAGTTCGTTCTTGTTTCCAGACTGCTTTAAGCGATAATGTTTCACAAACATCTTCAGTTGCTCGCGGTTATAGTTGTATTGACTCAACAAATGGATGGTCTCTGTGGTTGGAATCGTAATTTCACTTGATGCGATTTTTTTTAGTTTTGTGTTTGCTTCTTTACTGGGTAAAGGGATGGCTTTACATATACAATTCATATATTCTTCTATCTGTTTGTACATGGATATGTTATATATACTTGAATAAAATCTTTATCTGGATATCCAAGTATATATATTCTCGTAGTGATCCCAAATAGCGATATTCACACACACATGTCCTTGTCGATAATCGTGCTCTTGGCAATGTGCTTGATGATCTTTCCGAAATCACGTCGTTCTGCCATTTCGTTGGCCGGACCCATCGCCTGAACCATCATCTTCAAGTAAATGTCGTTATTCTTATTATCATACTGGTCGTATCCAGGGTTTTCCCTCTGCCAGTCGTCGAACAGCATAATGTTCTTGTTGGACAAGTCCTTAATTGCCCTTTTGAGTTTGTCTTGGTTCGAATTGTCCTTTTGCCATTTGTCCTTGTCTTTGATATGAAGTGTTTCTCTCTTTAGATCGCTACAGTGAATAGGTCGCTTGGTTACCTCCAGGTCGCTCAGACCCTTGACGAACATACGCGAAATGCCTTCGGCATAGCCCAGTTCCCCCACGCTCTCCAGGTCTCGCAACGACAATTTCAACGAGTTCACAAAATCAGTGATGTTCATGGCATCCTTACAGGTCTCGTTCAGGAAGAAGTTCAGGTTGAATTGATTGTTGTTTGTTGTGGTGATACATTGGTTGTTGTTGTTGATGGTATTTCCCTCTCGTACGACCTCCATCAGCCGGGTGTTCAACACATGGTTCTCTTGTTGCTGCTCTATGATGAGCTGCTTAAACTCTTGGTTTTGTTTCAGCAATTCCATCACAATATCAGGGCTCGCTGTAGGTTCAGATTCGCATGCGTCGTGGTCATGAATCGCAGATTGACAACCACTCTTCACATCACTGGTACACTTCTTTGTATGCTTCCACAATCCTGAGTCGGAACTGAAGATTTTACAGCACAGTTTACATGTGCGGATTTTTCCATTTCCATTATTTCCAAATAGTTCCATTTTATGTTTCCGTGTGCCACAGTGTTTTGTGTAGTCCTTTTTATCGACGGTTATGTAGTTACACTTTTTACATTCAAATGTGGTTCGGATTTTTTGCGGATTTTTTCGTTCCATTCTCCTTAATATTTGGAACGAAAAAAATCCGCTACTTTTGAACGCGAAAATGTATATCGTCACAACAAAATCATAAAATAATATGGCATGAGAGCGTTATGGTCACAACGCATATATTTTGATAGCTTTTTCCGAAAACTCTTTCGGGTACTCCAGAATTGGACATTTATTTTTGTCCATTTTTGAAATCTTGAAAATAGTTTTGGAAAAAATACCTCATTTCGTATAGGGACTCTTTTACAAATACATTAAGTATTTGGCTTAAAGAACGCACCACTGATTAGTCGTTGAAAAATGAAACGTTGTGGCAGCGAGCTGGTATCCTCCGTTGTGTGTCTACAAGAAACACCTGGAAGTGCGGATGACTCAATGGACATAGTCTAATCTAAGGATAATTAGACACAATCACCTCCGTTGTAGTGGATCCTGGATTCTTCGAGTTGATGGCTCGTCTGGCAACAATGTCATCGCACTGACAATCACTGAAGTTGGTTAACACTAAATCCACCCTTGCGTTGTTCATAAGGAATTGGATTTTTTTACTGTTTATCTTTTTTACGTGTTCAAACAACCGATTGTGGGTGTCTAAGTCAAACCCGTCCGCATTGTATTTTACAAACGACGTCGTGTTTTCCGGAGCATAGGGAGGGTCCAGGTAGACGAAGTCGCCCTTTTTGGTTGCCGCCATAGACTGGGCAAAGTCTTGGCATACAAACACCACAGGTTGTATCAAGTCGCTGATGTTACGGAGGTCGTCTTGTGTGACAATAGTGGGCGTCTTTTTATAGTGGCCATATGGAACATTGAACCCCTTCGGTCCCTCGCGATACATGCCCCGGAACCCGGTCTTGTTGAGAAACAGGAACATGGCCGCATGCTGAGCGGACGGGGGTGCCGAATCCAGCACGAACTCGTTGAACTGTTGTCTGACCCAGAAGTAATAGCTTTCCTTGGAGCTTTGCGCCTCTTCAAGAGTGGATGGTTTGCGGTTGACAACGTTGCCGGTCAGTGAATCGTACGCTTCCACATGCTTGGATATACAGTCATACACCTCCGCGTGATTTTTTTGGATAGCATTGTATACGTTGATGAGTCCCTTGTTTGTATCGCTTGCGTATATTTTTTTTTTGATCTTCAGTTTTCCTTCTTTTTGGAACGTGAGTGCTGCCAACAGAACGCTGCCTCCGCCCAGAAAGATTTCGTGGTAGTTGTTCATGGTCGCTGGGAACTTGGCCATGACCGCCTCCAGTATCTGGGTTTTGCCGCCCACCCATTTCAAACAGGGTTTCTGAACGGTTATTTTGGTATTGTTGGTATTGTTGGTATTGTTGGTATCGTTGGTATCGTTGGTATCGTTTGTCATTGACATGTTGTTCTTTTAGTAGGGATTGGTTGATTCTGTTTAGATCATTTTTTTACATATTATACTGCGTATACTAATTTATTCGCAGCATATAATATACCAACATGTCGGATAGCGCTGACAAATGTTTAGAGGACTTGAAGTCTACATGTAAACAACACTACGTGTTTGGTGGCCCAGTTACATCGTCGTCTGGTCGAAAGAAGTGTATTCAGGACTTAAGAGAGAAGGGTGTATGGGGGCGGGACCGAGGTCAGAAATGTAAGGACGACCCGGATAATTGTAACCATCAAGGGTGTGCGGAAAGGTCGGACAGAGGAGACTTTGAACAGTTAATTGCTGAAGCTCAGTCTGAAATGGGGACTACTATAGGGTCGGTGAAGACAGCAATGGGTGAAATGAGGGAAAAGGGACACGCCATGCTGAAAAGGCAAGGCGGAAAGAGGAGTTATGTGTCCAGGAAGTCCAGGAAGTCCAGGAAGTCCAGGAAGTCCAAGAAGTCCAAGAAGTCCAAGAAGTCCAAGAAGTCCAGGAAGTCCAGGAAGTCCAGGAAGTCCAAGAAGTCTATGCGATAGTTGAATGTATATTGATTGTATTGAATGAATCTGTGGTATATCTATATATATATATATATATAGATATATACATAGATATGAACCTTCCATTAGAAGAGAAAGATCCTGTCATGGCCAAGATCATTCAAAATGAGTATCAGCGTCAAAAACGCAGTTTGGAAATGATCGCGTCTGAGAACTTCACCTCCCAAGCAGTGAGGGACTGTCTTGGGTCGGTTCTCACAAACAAGTATTCTGAAGGACAAGTGGGGGCTCGCTATTACGGAGGGTGTGAACATATCGACGAAATCGAAAAAATATGTAAAACCCGCGCACTCACCGCATACCACCTCGACGAGTCCGAGTGGGGCGTCAATGTCCAGCCCTACTCTGGAAGTCCGGCAAATTTCGCTGTGTATACCGCCCTTCTCCAACCGCATGATAGAATCATGGGACTGGATTTACCCTCGGGGGGACACTTGACCCATGGATATTATACCGCGAAAAAGAAGATATCTGCCACCTCCGTGTATTTCGAGTCCTACCCTTACAAAATAAAGGAAGACGGTCGCATCGACTACGACGGATTGGAGAAAACAGCCAAAGAGTTCAAGCCCAGAATGATCATTTGCGGTGCGAGCGCATACCCGCGAGACATCGATTATGGTCGATTCCGTGCCATTGCGGATAGTGTGGGAGCCTATCTTCTGTGCGACATGTCTCATGTGAGCGGACTGGTGGCGACCGGTGAGTTTGACTCACCCTTTGCTCATTGCGATGTCGTCACGACCACCACTCACAAAACGATGCGCGGTCCGAGGGCAGGGATGATATTTTTCAAAAGAGAGTTCGAAGAGAAGATCAATTTTGCGGTGTTTCCTGGGCTACAGGGCGGTCCACACAATCACCAGATAGCGGGAGTGGCGACACAGCTTTTGGAGGTGGCGACGCCCGAGTTCAAAGACTACATCAAACAGGTCAGACTCAACGCAAAGGAGCTTGCGTCACAGCTTATGAAGAAGGGGTATACTCTGGCCACCGACGGGACAGATAACCATCTGTTACTTGTTAATTTGCGCGACAAGGGGATCAGTGGATCCATGGCGGAGTATGTTTGCGACAAGGTAGACATTTCTCTCAACAAGAATGCGGTGTTTGGCGACACGTCGGCATTGACTCCCGGCGGGGTTCGCATTGGACTCAACGCACTCACCACACGAGGACTGAATACATACCATATTGGGGTTGTCGCTGACCTTTTAAATTTATGCTTTGGACTGTGTGTGACGATAAAGGAAAAGAGTGGCAAGAAGATGTCTGACTTCAAACGAGTGTTGGACGACGAGTTCTCCCAAGACATTGTCATTCTCAAGGCGAGGGTGAATTTGTTTGCGGAACAATTTGTTTTTTACGACAGATAACCTACTAATCCGTCGTATCGATAATATTTAAATATCCACGAAAACTAGATGCCGAAATATTATTTCGTGGATATTATCGGTAAGTTGAATCAAAATATATTTTCTGGTTATATTGATGTCAATGATAAGGATGTAATCACTGCTTTTTACGACTTCTCTCTTCCTATAGAGAAGGATGGTTCGTGGAGTGATGTGCTGCTTCCCAAGAATACAGTGTCGGCTTATGTTTGTGCAGACAACAGGTTTCCGTTTTCATCGTCGGGCGTTAATTTCAAATCAAAAAGATTAAGAACCTACTTTGGAAGCTCAAGTAATACATTTGGGTTATACAACGCGTCTCCTGGCATGATGGACTACCTCTTGTGGACGATGGACGATACGGTTACGGCCCAAAAATATAGAGTGAATATTCGTTCCGTATTGGTCCCCCCTTGCTTTAAAAAAGGAACCAAGGTGCTTGCGCTGAATCGATACCGCGAGGAGGAGTACATTCCAGTTGAAAAAATCACAAAGGGGGATATGGTGAAAACGTACTTACACGGGTTTAGACGGGTTGAAATGGTAAACAGGTTGTATATAATAAACAGCAACGAGACACCCCGGACCAGCATGTATAAGATTCAGCCGACAGAGGATACCGAGTCTGGACTGTTCAAAGAACTCACGTTGACGGGCGAACACAGCGTGTTGGTGGATAGTTTAGACAAGGATGTGCAGAGAGAAGAATTTTCATGTTACGGAGATGTATTTGACATAGACGGCAAATTGTGTAACCACTGTTGTTTGTCTCCTGATTTCATCCAACTAAAAGAGAGCAGATTATTTGAATGTTATCATATGGAGTTACATGACGATGGCGATTATGATAAGGGGTTTGGAATATGGGCAAATGGATTGCTTGTGGAAACTCCTTGTCATAACGAATTTGTCAAGGAGAGATATATAGACATCATCCACGAGCATGTGAAATTTATACATAGTAGGTCTCTCCAGACCTCCCACGTTGTATGGGACGACGAGGATGAACGATGGAACGTGGAGAGTATATACAAAGACGAAAGGGTGGAATTTCGGGCCAGAAATGAAGCAGATGCGGTGTTTCGATATGTTGGTGATAGAAATATGGAGGGTAATCGGACTGTATCTGAATCTGGTATCGAAAAAACAGAAGTAGATGCGGCAGATATGGTGCGAATGAAAGAGGAAGCTGAATCGACTATGAAGAATCTGATGGCAGAAGCGGAAAATGCCAAGAAGGAGTTGGTTGCTATGAAGAATGTGCTTGCTCAATCCAAAGTGGACATGGAATCGATGATTCGAACGATCGGCGATTCAACCGCCGAAGAGCTCCTCCTGTCCGCCAAAACGGACGCAGAAGAGGCAAGGAGTATGAAACACCAAGCAACCGAGCTCTTGGAAAATGCGAAAAGCGAGCGTGATATGCTGGTTGAGGAGAAGACGCGAATAGAGAATGAGTTACAAACCTTGGCGGAATCTCTGTCACAGACAAACCGAGAGAGTGGTCACGTATATGACGATGTTAACAAGGCAAAACAAGAATTGACATTGGCTATACAAAGTAGAATTGAAACCGAGGAGGAAATAAAGAAGGTACAAAGCCAGTGTGATCTGATTATTGAATCGAAATCTGAACTGGAATCCGATTTACTTCGAATTAAGCAGCAAGCTGATGTGGCTATGGATATGGTGAACCAAGAGACCAAGTTGGTGCTTGAATCCAAGGAGACGATTGAAGCTGAATTGATTGTAAAACAACAAGAGAAATCGGAATTGGACGACCAGCTTACCAAGGCGAAGGCAGAGCTGGACAATACGTTGGAGTTGAATAAGAAAGAAAAACAGGAGATCGAAGAGAGACAAAAGAAGGCAGAAATGGAAGCCGCCGAGGCGGAGGAAGTCAAGAAGCAGGCGGAGGCGGTCGCGGCAGAAGAGGAAGCCAAGAAACAGGCGGAGGCGGCTGCG
>ERZ807291.8982-NODE-8982-length-10951-cov-6.100128_pt1 | contig 10951 bp, 11 predicted proteins | sample MGYA00521257_ERZ807291 | MGnify/ENA primary metagenome ERZ807291 (study PRJEB31413, sample SAMN03169783) | marine metagenome | biome: Marine; feature: Water; material: Subsurface seawater | place: North Sea | collected 2011-04-28 | depth 1 m m ...
GCCGGCCAAGACCAGAATCAAGCCCCAGCCCAGCCAAAAGAACCCCCACCCGATGGTGCTGTCAAAATCGGCCGGCGCTGCGGCATCGCCCAGAAAAAAAAGCAGGGGAGGCACGGCCAAGACGTAAAACAGTTCGTCCAAAAGGGCCGTTGAAAACACCAGTGCTGTGCTTCTTCCAGCGGCCATCCCTTGTCGGTGCAAACCCCAAATGGCCACGGCACCGCCTCCCACAATGCCCGGTGTAATGGCCGATGCGAATTCCCAAACCACAGTGGTTTCAATGGCGTTGCGCCACGTTAAGCTGCCATTGGAAAGCCATTTTAGCCGAAGCACGTAACCCAAGTCGCGGATCAATACAAGGCCACACAAAGAGAGCAATGCGACCGGCCAACCCGGCAAGGTAACCGACCCTTGAACCGCTGACCAGCCTCCGTTTTCCTGAACGGTCTGATACAGCAGCCCGCCCACAACAGACAAGCCGATGGCCAGCGGGATGAAGGCACGCAACAGTTTTGGAGGACGGTTTCCAATCATGCCCAGACTTCCGTCCCCTCCGAGCAATTGCGGCACATTTCAATCCCCGCACGGTGGGTGAACACCGAGGTGCGGAATTGCTGGTAGCGCTCACTCTGCCATATTTCCCGGAAAGCAGCTCCGTTGGAAGCTTGTCCCATGCCGTGCTGGGCGTCTTTGTCGAAACAGCAGGGCACGACCTGTCCGTCCCATGTCACCACCGCTCCTTGCCACATCCGCCAACAGCGGTCGAGCATGGGGTTGCGCAGTGTCCACCGCCCTGAGGGATCGCGGTCATACCTGCGTAAGCGTGGGTCTTCGGTCAAGAGGGGGTGTCCATCCCGGGGAGCATCGAGCTGGGCCGTCTTGACCACAAACTCATCCACACCCCAGCGCCGAGCCATGGCCCTCATGGTGGGGAGTTGGTGTTCATTGGGCCCAACAACAAGGAACTGCCACACAACATGCGGCCGTTGTCCACGCAGCTTTTTTCGGGCATCCAATATGTGGCGGGTAGCATCGAGCACTTTCTCCAATCGACCACCTACCCGGTAGGACGCATACGAGGCCTGATCGGCACCGTCGATCGAAATAATCAGCCGGTCGATTCCACTCTTCACGATGCGCTCTGCGCGCTCAGGATTGATGTGGTGCGCGTTGGTAGAAGTGCTCACGTAAAGGCCTTCGCGCTTGCCGATGGAGACCAGTTCATCCATTCCAGGGTTGAGGTAAGGCTCACCTTGGAAATACAAATTGAGGTACACCAAATCGCGCCCCATCCCTTCGGGACCAGACAACAAGTCGGACAGCTTTTCGGGATTGAGCATGCCCGTGGGACGCGTAAACGAACGCAAGCCACTGGGGCATTCAGGACAGCGCAGGTTGCATGACGTGGTGGGCTCTACGCTGAGGCTCATGGGCCAGCCTGTCATGGCGGACATTTTTCCTCCCCCAGAGGCTTGGGCGGCCCGAAATCCCCGCAAAAGGCGCACAGAGTTGGCCAGTTTTCGGGCATCCAGAGGGGCAAACCTGGATCTCCGGTCCCTCCATTTGGCCCAGGCCCTCGAAAGGGCCTTTCGCTCGGGTCTTGAATCTGGTGGAGAGAACGGTGTTGAAGTCACGCTTGCAAGTTACCTCACCCGTGTTGCGCAGGGCGAGGTATCGGCGCCCGAGAGGCTTAAATTGCACCTGTGATCCTCATAGACGACACCCTCCTTTCGACCGAGTTGTTTGACAGGAAATTTTGCTGCGACCTCAAGGCTTGTAAGGGAGCCTGCTGTGTAGAAGGCGAAAGCGGGGCTCCGCTGGAGCCCGAGGAGCTGGCCGAAGTTGAAGCGGCTTTTCCGATCATCAAAAACCGGCTGAAGCCCGACAGCTTGGCGGTCATCGAGCGGGAAGGACTGCATGTGATCGATGCAGACGGAGACCATGTCACACCGATTGTCAATGGCAAAGAATGTGTGTATGCGACGTTCGACGAGGACGGCACCGCAAAATGTGCTTTTGAGCAAGCTCATTTGGCTGGGGAAATTGAATGGCGCAAGCCCATCAGCTGTCACCTGTATCCCATTCGACTGACGCCGCTCAAGGACCTCGTGGCAGTGAATTACCACCAATGGCCCATTTGTGATGGCGCTGTGAGTTGCGGTGTGGGCCTCAATCTGAGCATTCTTCAATTCTGTAAGTCCTCGTTGACCCGCCGTTTTGGTGAAGCTTGGTTTGCCGAAGCTTCCATTGCAGAGCGCGAATGGCGGAAGGCCACACAAGACCGAGACCAAAAAGCCAACGGCACCTCCTGACCACCATGATCCCGAAGGGTTTCTCTTCCACCGCCGGTCTATTGGCCTTGTTCATTGCGGCTGTCGTGCCCCTCGGAGCACAGCCAGATATGAAGTTGCTGGAACAGGCGGCGACTTCAGACGACGAGGTCGTGCTGGGCTTGGATGGCGTTCACCTGATGTTGCGGACACGTCCGCAAGGAGAGTCTGGAAGCGTGTGGGGCGGAGAAACGCGCATGGCACAATTGGACGGCACACCTTGGGCAGTGACCCTGCCTGAAGTCTGGGGGCATGTTCCACAGCGCGAACGTGCATGGGAAGGGCTGGGCGAAACCGTTCACCTCGACATCGATCCCGGTTGGGGAATGGCGGTGATCACCCTGCATTCCGAGGGGGCGGGCCGCGTCATGTTCGCGGGCAAGACGGGCCGCGATGACCCCGCTTGGGGCCGTCCGTGGAACGTCCCGGCTCTTGCCCGATTTTCTGGGACCTGTGGCTTTGCTGTATTCGATGTTCACCCAGGTCGCGAAGGAGACTTGTTGGTCGCCTTGCGGCCCAAAATGCGCGGCGGCACAGAGACATTGGTGCCTGCTGCAGGACAATGGAAGGGGGGCTACGATATGGCCCGAATTCCGCGCAACGGAGGCTACACCGAAGTCATGTTGTTGGACGCGATCAACAGCGCAGCCGATGAAGTGGCCCTCGTTCCGGGGCCTGATGGGGGAGGTTGGTTGTCGGCCGAGCGCTTGCGGGGCGCCGGAGGATTGGACCCTTGGTGGGTTGCGTCCATTCCAGAAGGGAGCGAGGCGGTGAATGCACCAAGCGAGGGCATGTTGGCTGGTCACACCTTGCAAGTCAAGTGCGGCGGACAAGCGGTTTTAAATGCGGTCTGGCAGGTCAAGGTTGATGGAGTGCCATTGAGCCAGCTGCAAAGCGATGCTCTGGGCTATGCAGATTTGAGCGCGCTGGGTGCAGACAAGCGTTATGCATTTGAATGGGTGGGCAGGACCCCGGTTTCATGTTCTGACGCGGTGGCGGAGTGGCGCGGTGCCGATGGCCGCCTGTTGCGCCGCATGGAGTTGTCTGGTGCTGCGTGGAGTTTGTCTTTGTTGACGGCGATGCCATTGGGCGGGTGGAGGCCCCTTGGAGGCGACCATTCGCGCTTGCCGAGGGTTCACTCTGCGACCGAGTCGCGTGTTGTAGAGCAGCCCTCCGTTGTGCGAGATTCAATGGCTGAATGGGCTCCGGCATCTTCCAATGAGCCTGCCGCTTGGGTGGTGTTTCACAGGGTCGGACAAATGGCCCTTTCGCCACAGGACCGCATTCACATTCGGACACTGGCGGGGCAGTTGAAAGGGCGCCCTGGAGACGTGATTCGCATTACCGGCCATGCCAGCATCGATGGCGATCCCCAAACCAATTTGACCCTGGCATCAGAGCGTGCCCGACATGTGGCGGCACAATTGGAATTTGCCGGTCTTCAGGCTGCACAAATCCGATTCGAGGGCATGGGGACCAGCCAGCCCTTGAACGTCTGCCCCCCCGGTGTGGTCTGCCCTGAGGACAAGTTGGAGCGCAGCCGAAGGACAGAGCTGCACATCGAACGCGGCAAGGGTGGTGATGGCCGTGCCATGCAGTAATTTTACGCCATGCACATTGAAGTTATGCGGGCGAAACTGCACCGCATCACGGTGACAGAAGCCGACCTCAACTACATCGGGAGCATTACGCTCGACCTTGACCTCATTGAGGCAGCTGGCCTTGTAGCTGGCGAAAAGGTTCAAATCGTGAATTGCAACAACGGAGAGCGCATCGAAACCTATGTCATTGAGGGAGAGCGCGGGACAGGCCAAGTGTGCCTGAATGGTCCCGCTGCACGGCGCTGCCAGCCAGGGGACATCGTCATCGTGATCGCTTATGGCAGCATGGAGATGGAGGCGGCCAAGACATTTAAACCGACGGTGGTATTTCCAGACACCGCCACCAACCTCATAGCCCCATGAAAAGCAAGCTCGGTCAGGTTGTAAAGTACATCTTGATGCTGGGCATCGGGGTGCTGTTGATGGCCTTGGCGATGCGTGCGGTTGAGGATCCACAGGCGCTGTGGGATGACATGCGCAGTGCGAGTTGGAAAGGCATTGCGGCAAGCTTTGTCATGGGCTACCTCGCCATTGTCAGCCGGGGCATGCGGTGGCTCATTCTGTTGGAGCCCCTCGGCCATGCACCCAAAATGGGAAACAGCATCCACGCAGTGGCCTTCAGTTACTTCTCAAACGCCTTTGTTCCGCGGAGTGGAGAACTGGCGCGGTGCGGTGCTTTGAATCAAACCGACAACATTCCTGTGGACGAGCTCTTTGGAACCGTGATCTCTGAACGGGTGGTAGACTTTGCCCTGTTGTTCTTGTTGACGGGCATCGCCTTGTTGTCCAACATGGATTCCTTCTTGGCGTTTAGCGCGTCGTTCTCATTGCCCGGTGGAACCGGACCTTTGCCTTGGTTGGCAGGGGCAGCCGCGGTGTTTGTGATCGGTGCAGGGATGGCTTGGATGAAGCGCGAGGCCCTAGCTCAGGTACCCTTCATCGCCAAAGTATTCGGCTTCATTTCTGGCATTGGACGTGGGCTCGTGAGTGTGCGGCACATGCGCAGAAAGTGGGCTTTTCTGGGCCACACGGCCTTCATCTGGACCATGTATTTCATGATGACCTACGTGATTTTCTTGGGCATCGATTCTCTCGATGGCATCACAGCGGCCCAGTCTTTGTTTGTCATGATGGCCGGAGGGTTCGGAATGGTGCTGCCTTCTCCCGGAGGCATTGGAAGTTATCAGCTGGCCGTTCAATACGCCTTGGTGGCCCTTGGGTACAACGAGGTTTTGGGACTGGCGACAGCCAATGTTGTGTGGGCAACCCAGACCGGCATGATCATCACCACAGGCGGCGTCGGCTACCTGTTTTTGATGGCCGCAGGGCTCAAGAAAAAAAAGGCCGTTGAGGCCGATCCCGTCTGATGGCGCACCACTCGGCAGCTGACGGTCACATCAACACCCTTGCAGAGCTCGGCGCCTTGCGCAAGGAATGGAGCCTTGCTGGCCAGAAAGTGGTGTTCACCAATGGTGTGTTTGACTTGCTGCACAAAGGCCACGTGACCTACCTCGCTTCGGCCGCTCGGCTGGGTGACGTTCTGGTTGTCGGCGTCAACGACGACGAAAGCGTGCGCAGGTTGGGCAAAGGCGAGGACAGGCCCATCGTTCAAGAGTCGGACCGCGCTGCTGTCGTGGCAGCGCTGCGCGCCGTGGATGCGGTTGTCTTGTTTGGCAGCGATACCCCCCTTTCCATCATCGCGGCTCTAAGGCCCGACGTTCTCGTCAAAGGAGGCGATTACGATGCGGAATGCACAGATCCTCACGATCCACGCTACATCGTGGGCAGCACTGAAGTGCGTTCAGAGGGCGGCAAGGTGGTCACCATTGACCTTGTGCCAGGCCGCAGCACTACAGCCATTGCACAGAAGCTTAAAGGCCAGGACAGGCCTTAAATCGTCTCTTCCTCGAGGAACTTCGTGGTGAAGTCTCCGCTGCGGAAGCGCTCATGGCGCATCAGCTTCTGGTGGAAAGGAATGGTGGTCTTTACCCCTTCGATGATGTACTCATCCAAGGCCCGCTGCATTTTGGTGATGGCTTCCTCACGGGTCTGTGCGACCACAATCAGCTTGGCGACCATGCTGTCATAGTGCGGTGGAATGCGATAACCGGCATAGACGTGCGTATCGATCCGGATGCCATGGCCGCCGGGGCCGTGGTAATCGGTAACGGTTCCTGGGCTTGGCGCAAAATTCCGATCGGGATCCTCAGCGTTGATGCGGCACTGAATGGCATGCATTTTGGGGTAGTAGTTCCTTCCGGAAATCGACGCTCCTGCAGCCAGTTTGATTTGCTCCTTGACCAAATCGAAGTCCACCACCTCTTCTGTGATGGTGTGCTCAACCTGAATCCGGGTGTTCATCTCCATGAAATAGAAGTTCCGGTCGGCATCGACCAAGAATTCTACAGTACCCACACCTTCGTATTTCACGGCTTCTCCTGCAGCAATAGCAGCTTGGCCCATCTTCTCACGGAGATCATCCGTCATGTAGGGAGACGGGGTCTCCTCGACGAGCTTCTGGTGGCGGCGCTGGATGGAACAATCCCGCTCAGAGAGGTGACAGCATTTTCCATTGCGGTCACCGGCGATTTGAATCTCGATGTGTCTGGGCTCTGTCACGAATTTCTCCATGTACATGCCGTCGTTGCCAAAAGCAGCTCCTGCTTCACGCCGTGTCGTATCCCAGGCGTCGGTGGTGTCTTCATCGTTTTGGCACATCCTCATGCCGCGGCCACCGCCGCCGGCTGTTGCCTTGAGCATGATGGGATATCCGATTTCTTTGGCGCACGCCAAGGCGTCCTCCAAACTGCTGAGAATGCCCACACTCCCGGGAATGGTGGGCACGCCTGCGGCTTTCATGGTGGCCTTGGCCGAAGCCTTGTCCCCCATGGCCTCAATCATTTCAGGAGAAGCGCCAATGAACTTGATGTCATTTTCGCCGCACACTTTGGAGAACTGGGCGTTCTCTGAGAGAAAGCCGTAACCGGGGTGGATGGCGTCCGCATTGGTGATCTCAGCTGCCGCGATGATGTTCGGGATGTTGAGGTAGCTCTTGGCGCTTTGTGGAGGGCCGATACAGACGGCCTCATCGGCAAAGCGCACGTGGAGGCTTTCGGCGTCCGCCGTGGAGTAAACGGCCACCGTCTTGATGCCCATCTCCTTGCAGGTGCGGATGACCCGAAGGGCGATCTCACCGCGGTTGGCGATCAGGATTTTCTTGAACATGTCGTGAATCGATGGGGTTGATCCGGCATTAGGCCGGTTCCACGAGGAAGAGTGGCTGGTCGTATTCGACCGGGCTGTTGTCGTCCACGAGGATCTTCACAATGCGTCCAGAAACCTCACTTTCGATTTCATTGAACAGCTTCATGGCTTCGATCACGCAGACAGTATCGCCCACTTTGACTGCATCTCCCACCTCGATAAAGTTGTCTTTGTCAGGAGAAGGTTTGCGGTAGAATGTCCCGATCATCGGGCTTTTGATCTCAATCAAGCCAGCATCAGCAGCAAGTTCAGCAGGTGGCCCTGCCGCAGGAGCAGGAGCAGGAGCAGCAGCAGGTGCTGGCGCAGGTGCAGGCATGGCTGCGGGCATCTGCATGGGCATGGCCATTCCAGCGGGCATGGCCATTTGGACAGTGTGGGGCTCCTGAAAAGCCGCCTTACCGCGTTTGTTGCCGTTTCCAGGACTCTTGATGGTGATCTTGAAGTCCTTGCGTTCGATCTCTACTTCGTTCACGCCAGACTTGGCTACGAATTTGATCAGGTCCTGTATTTCTTCCTGGGTCATGGTTTGTGTGACTTTAGGAATTGGTGTGTCCAGAGCGGCAAAGTAACCGCAAAAATCATGGAGGGTATCCCGCGGGTCGGGATCACTCTGCTTTTGTTTGTTGAGGGATGGCCCATTTGAGCCAGATACTGCCCCATGTGAAACCACCTCCAAAGCTACTGAGGATGAGGTTTTCACCAGGGGTTAGTCGGTCTGCCCACTCCCACAAACACAGCGGAATGGTAGCAGCAGTGGTGTTTCCGTACTTCTCAATGTTGATCATCACCTTGTCGCGACCAACCCCCATCCGTTTCGCTGTGGCGTCGATGATGCGCAGGTTTGCTTGGTGCGGGACAAGCCAAGAAACGTCGTCAGCTGTCAGGCCGTTGCGTTCCATGATCTCGTAACTCACATCGGCCATGGATGTGACTGCAGCCTTGAAGACGGGCTTTCCATCTTGCTCGAGGTAGTGCATTTTGGCATCCACGGTTTCGTGGCTGGGCGGGTTCAAAGATCCACCTCCTGGCATGCGCAAGTATTCGGCACCTCTGCCATCGCTGCGCAAAATCGCATCGCGTATGCCGTTTTCACCCGTGGCGTCAGCTTCCAACAATACGCCCGCCGCAGCGTCACCAAAGAGGACGCAAGTGGTGCGGTCGGTGTAGTCTACAATGCTGCTCATTTTATCAGAGCCAACAACAATCACACGCTTGTGTGTGCCTGCAGAAATGAACTGACCTCCAGTCCGCAAGGCAAAAAGAAAGCCGCTGCAAGCTGCGCTCAGGTCAAAACCCCAAGCTTTGGTGGCGCCTGATTTGACACATGCCAACTGCGCAGTCGACGGAAAGAACATGTCAGGAGTCACCGTAGCGACAATCACCAAGTCGATGGTCTCTGGCGAAATGTCACGCTGAGCGCACAGGCCTTTGATGACTTCGGCGGCCATGTCAGAAGTGGCCTTGGTGGGGTCCTTGAGGATGCGTCGCTCTGAAATGCCAGTGCGGGTACGGATCCACTCGTCGTTGGTGTCGACCAGCTTCTCTAGGTCGGCATTGGTCAACTTATCGGGGGGAAGCCATCCCTGCACAGCAGTAATGGCGGCGGATTGAAGTGAGCTCATCGCACGGTTTATTGTCCCTGTATTGGTAGGGTGGCGTCGAAATTAACGCCCCTTTCTTCCCGGGCTAAGCATGAAACACAGCTTGGGCCACGACCGGATGTGGAAAAACCCGCTTCAGCCATCGGCTGGGCGGGTTTCCGAAAAAAGACTCGAAAGAGAAATCAGGCCTCAGCGACCTCTTTCTCCATCAAAACGCGTCCCTTGTAGTAGAGTTTACCCTCGTACCAATGGGCGCGGTGGAACATGTGGGCCTGGCCTGTCGTTGAACAGGTGGAGACGTTGGGCGTCTCGGCCTTGTAGTGCGTCCGGCGCTTACGTGAGCGCGTCTTGCTCTGGCGTCGCTTTGGATGTGCCATGGTGGTATTGTTGTTCCTCAGTGCCTAAGCACATCGGGGTCAATGGTTTGTACTGTCAAAATCACTCCTCTTTACCCTTCTCCTCGTCTTTTGGACCACTGGAAGACAAGCCTCTCAGCGCCGCCCATCTCGGATCGGTCTCCTCTTGCTCTTCTTCAGGTGCGAAGTCCACGCTGCCTGTTAGCCACTCCAACACCTTAGGGTCACAGTCATCCTCTAATTCGTGAACACGTCTCAAGGGGATGCCCAAAACGGTTGACTCAAAAAGGAATGCTCTAACGTCCAACAGGTGTTCCGCAGGTCCGAGAACAAAAATGTCATCGTCGTTGCGGTAGGTAGAGTCTCCGAACTTGACCACGTATCTCGCGTGGTGGTCGATCGGGAGTGTAACGGGCGCGTTGCAACGGTCGCATGAGGACCGCACCGTGCCTGTCACATGGACATCGAAGTGCATCATTCCTTCGAACCTGTCCAACTCTGTCTTCGCTGTTATGTCAGCGTCGTCAAAGCTTTTAGATTCGAAATCCGAAAAGAACGTTCCATCTAGCTGAAATCTGAAAGCGTGCCTTCCAATGCCCAATCCCGTGTAGGGAATTTCGAATTCGGAATTGCCGCGCATGCGTGACCCCAGCTTTGAGGGGGGGCAAAGGTACGGGTTTCAATGCAATCTGCGTCAAGCGCTGTTTGCACTCAGAAACGGTCGCGTTCCCAATCCTTGCGAGGGGACACTTCCAAAGGGTTCGATGTCATCTCTCGGTGCTCGGATTGGTGGCGACGGATGTCGATGGCAGCCCAGCATGCTGCCCGCAAACTGGCGCCATCGGCCTCGCCTTTTCCGGCGATGTCAAAAGCAGTACCATGGTCAGGGCTGGTGCGCACAATGGGCAGTCCCGCTGTGAAATTCACGCCTTCACCAAAGGACAGACTCTTGAAGGGAACGAGGCCTTGATCGTGGTACATCGCGAGCACACCGTCGAACTTTTTGAAGCCTGCTGTCCCGAAGAATCCATCAGCACCAAAGGGCCCATGGACATCCAGCCCTTGCTCTTGCAGCGCTCGAACGGCAGGTAGGATGATGGTCTTTTCTTCGTCGCCGATCAGGCCATTGTCTCCCGCATGAGGATTGAGTCCCATGACAGCAATGCGCGGTGTAGCAATGCCAAAGTCACGCCCGAGGCTTTCGTGCAAGAGCCGGGCCTTGCGCACAATGGCGTCTTTGCTCAGCGCGCTAGCGACGTCTTTGATGGGGACATGGCCGGTCACCACACCGACCCGCAAAGCATCTGTGGCGAGTATCATCAAGACATCGCTAACACCTGCCATGTCGGCGAGGTATTCGGTGTGCCCTGGAAATTTGAACTTCCCCCCTTGGATGGTGTCTTTGTTGATGGGCGCAGTCACCAAGACATCGACTTTATTGGCAGCCAAGTCCTTAACCGCTGCCTCCAAGCTGAGCCGAGCGAATTCACCTGCATCCGGATGGGGCTGTCCCCAATCAGGCTGGGGCAAAGTGGGGGCGATGTCCACACAGTGCAAAGCGCCTTGCTTGGTCCGCTCGGGTTCTTCTGTAGACTGTATGTCGACTTGAACATCAAACTGTTGTGCCTGTGCACGCAGGGTTTCCGTGTGACCGTAGACCACAGGAATCATGTCTTGGAGTACACGCTCATCGGCAAAAGCCTTGAGGATACATTCAGAGCCGACACCATGGGGGTCACCCCAGGTAATGCCGATGCGGACGGGTTTGGTCGCTGCCATGGCTACGAAGGTACTCCGGA
>ERZ807291.8984-NODE-8984-length-10947-cov-13.081803_pt1 | contig 10947 bp, 8 predicted proteins | sample MGYA00521257_ERZ807291 | MGnify/ENA primary metagenome ERZ807291 (study PRJEB31413, sample SAMN03169783) | marine metagenome | biome: Marine; feature: Water; material: Subsurface seawater | place: North Sea | collected 2011-04-28 | depth 1 m m ...
AAGCTTTTTCACCTATTTCTCGATGTGTTTTAGAAATCTTTAGCAAAGGTGGGCGCTTATCCCATTTGGCATTAACTTCGCAATACCTTGCGGATTGACCAATACCAAGGATATAATCAGAAATATCATAGCGCATAAAAATCCCTCGCGTCATATAACCAAGCAATTTACAGTAGGTTGGATTTGTAATTACGATTAAATACTTTTTCCAATATTCTAATAGTGAAGAATTTGCTACTTGTCCAGGAGGAGCAAGTAAAAAGAATTTTTTATTCTTAGAGGAGATGTCTCCCATTTCTAAAAGCTTAAGAAAACAATCTATTTCAGCAGCTAAATGCCCTATTCTTTCGGTAATAACTGGTAGTCGTCGGTATCCAAACAAATGCCCAATAAATGTGATGGGGAGCAATATTAACCACAATACCCACAAACATCCTCGTTGGAGCAACTCGCAAATAGTCCAATACAAGCCTTCGCTCCGAATTCGAGAAAATGCATAAAATAAACGAACTAAAAACTTTTTAATTTTTTTAACCATATCAAAAGCAAACTCTACTTTCTTAGCTCAATATAAACGCACCTAAAATGATGAATAAGCTTCTTTTTAGGTTGCAAGAAAAACAAATATGAATTTACAAGCCATACGAAAGGCAACGATATTAAAATTGAAATTGTTGCTAAAATTCTCACAACAATTTTTATTGGGCCATTACCATTATTATTGGTTGGATATATACATCTATAAAAATATCTTAACAGACTATTTAGCTGCCAAAGAGTCTTACCTCCCGCACTCTCAATTTTATGAACCTTAAATCCACTTAAATTTAAGCTGTCTAGAAATAACTTACCTCTATTGACGGGTCCATCATTAAATGGAAGTAAATAAATAAATAATTTAGATCCTTTAGTCATTTTAGGAAGAAGCAGACTAATTTTTTTAGTTAATGCCTTATACTTAATGTCTCTAACAAATATTATGAGTGGCTGGTTTTTAACAATTCTTTTTTGGAAAGTATGATTAAGGTGTTTTAAACTGCTCCAATTAACATTTTTTAAATTAGGAAATAAATGTCGAATTAATGTGTTATCGTCTGCAAAAATATTCATCTCCTTTCTTTTAGTATTACTGATAGCACTTAACGTTTTATTAACAATCCTGTATGACAACCAGCCAGGCATAAGTGAAGAGACTGATAAGCTCCCCATTAGGGCTATGTGCTTACTTGTAATCTCTGCAACAATATTATAATAAACGAGAATAAATATTCTTATTGTGGTTTGGTAAGAGAAGATCGAAAATGTTATCAAGTTAAAATAAATAACAAATGACGTTAATATAAAGTAATGGAAAAATTTTATTATGGTATTAATTGTACTGATAAAAATATTTCTTATGGTATTAATTGTACTGATAAAAATATAAATTAAAATATTGTAAGTGAAGCCCAATATTGTTATTAAGCTGTTGTAAGTATTGGTCAAGATTTTTATTAAAAAATATTTCGACGTATCGATAGCACTGATAAAAATATAATTTAAAAGATTGTAAGTGAGGCCCAATATTGTTATTAAGCTGTTGTAAGTAATGGTCAAGATTTTTATTAAAAAATATTTCGACAATTTTAGCTCAGACAGATACTTTACTTTGTTCTTTTGAGGTAATTTTTTTCTCTTAAAGGTTTTCAACTTAGGCGCAGACTTTAGTTTAGGCTTTTGAGGTAATTTTTTTCTCTTAAAGGTTTTCAACTTAGGCGCAGACATTGGTTTAGGTGGCGCCGACTTTAGGTAAAGCTTTTGAGCAAATTTCGGTAGTTCCGCAGCACCTTTCGTGGAATAAATTTCACCCTTTTCAAGAAATTTTTCTACCTTCGCGAAAGCTATCTCAAACTGATAGACTACTTTACCCTCTTGAAATAATTTTTTTCGATTAACCCATTGAACTTTTGTAAAAAATTTCTTGAAACCTAAAATCCCAAAGCCCATCTCAGGCGGAAACTTTACTTTACCCTCTTGAAGTGATTGTTTTCGGCTTCTCCATGAAATAATTCCACCAACCCAATACTTATGGTGGGCGTGTGATTTAGGTTCTAATAGATAGCGTTTAATACCTGCAATAAATTTTGAAGCTAATTTCTTAGATTTCTCGATTTTAAGAGGTATTCCTTTAGAATGAAAAATAATGTTATGGCTAGCGGCACGACGATGTTCTTTTGTAGTCCATTCATTCAAACTTTGTGCAATAGCTTTTTTATTCATAGGATTCGAGTGCAGTATATTAAGCTCTTGATCGCGATTTTGAAGTTCAAGCATAAAAAAGTCATCAGAGTCTCCCATAGCCACCTCATCACCAGAGGGACATAACTCTGGAATGAGGCCATAGTCACAATAAGAATTAATTGAAGTAATAACTCGTTCAGGTTTTAAGGCAAGCATAAAAATTAAATAATAACGACCCAATAAGGTATGTTTATCAACTGGCCAAAAAAATTGATTAGGATGTGAAGAGAAAGTTTTTGTCTGATTTTGGTATTTAGCAATCGTCGTTTTATGTGGATGAGGTAGAGAGAGTCCAACCATTTCTCGAGGAGCAATACTTAACACACCGCTAACAGAGTCATAATAGTTTTCTAAAGTAGGCTCCACATCTTCTGCAATTGCACGAAAACTTGGTCCTAAAACAATTGCTCGCTCATCTTCGATATGTTTATACAAACCTAAAAGTGACCCATCAGCAAGAACAAAATCAGCATTCATGAAAATGAAGTGTATATTGAGCATTTCTCGGCCACATTTAATAATAGGTCGTGAATATGCCAATGTTAAAGTTACGCCATACATGTCGGGGACAATAAGGTCATCAATTGCAATAAAACGAACTGAACATATTTTTTTCAATAACTTAAAACTTTTATGCTTCTCAAACTTTTTAAAATCATTACGTTGGGTCATAATAACCACTTCTAAATCAGCTCTCTCTGACAACGAGGGAATATTTCCGGGAGCGAGGAATGAAGGTAATGAAAGGGAACAAAATTGATTTATATAAGAAACGCCCCAAACCACTGTGAGGAACTTTATTTTTTTTTTACGCATGATATCTCTTGTTTTTGAAAAATTTACACTAGCTAACCTCAAAGATACCACGTAAAATAATTACAATCTATAAATCAGTCTAACTAATTAAGGGTTTCGGCACATGAAAAATGAAAATGAACTATCAAATGACATCCACACGGAAAATAAAACAAAAGAGCCACAATATCAAGAATGTCTTGAAGCTAGTGCATCAAGGGGTTTTGAAAGGTTAGGCCTAAGGAGCAGTCAAAGTTGGCATGATGACCCAAAACACCTTCTTTTTAGGCTTTCTCGCTATAAATTCACAGCAAAAATGCTTTCTGGGAGTCAAAACGTTCTAGAAATAGGCTGTGGCGATGCTTTTGGTACACGCCTCGTGCAACAAGAGGTCGTTGCTTTAAGCGGTACTGATTTTGATCCTCTCTTTATAAAAGATGCTGAGGAGCGTATGGTTGAACGCTGGAAGTTTCCTGTTTTTACTCATGATTTACTTGATGGCCCGATAAGTGGAAGTTATGACGGCATTTATTCTTTAGATGTGCTAGAGCACATTAACGCAAAAGATGAACTAATCTTTCTTAAAAATGCATTATCCCCTTTAACTGAGCATGGTGTTGCGATTATCGGCATGCCTTCACTTGAAAGCCAAGCCTATGCCTCACCAACCAGTCGTGCAGGCCATGTTAATTGCAAAAGTCTTCCAGAACTTAAGGAATTAATGCAATCACTATTTCACAATGTATTTATGTTTTCCATGAATGATGAAGTGGTTCATACTGGGTACCACCCTATGGCACACTATTTATTTGCAATCTGTACTGGTAAAAAATGATAATATTATTAAAAATGTATTTGACATCAGAATTGAAGTAGTTTTTATCGTGCACATCACAAGTATAGTTAAACAATGAGCTTAAAAAAATTACTAAATTGGTCAGTTAGAGGCAAATCTGTGAATTTAAATAAGATTAATGAGGAAGAAGTATGATTAACGAGGAAGAGATCCGCACTAATCTTTTAAAAGGTAAAGCAACATATGAAGAAGGAATGCAGCTTTATTATGAGATGACAAAAAGAGAAGAACCTTTCCCTCTTGAGCTAGAAGAGGTTATTCTTAAGCTAAGTTTGGATAAAGAGCCTGAAAGATTGGACTTGCTAACTAGACTGAGATATGTACTAACTACTCAAAATAAACCCGTTCCTGAGCATATTGAGCAGTCCTTCGCCAAACATGCCAGAAAAAAAGAAAGGGAAATTGACTTTCAGAGCGATGCTTATGATTATCATTCACGAAGTGATTTAAAAGATATGGACGAAGCATTTCTCCCCATTTACGAAAAGTGCAGATCATACTCAATGACTTCTGTTGAACGTATGTATGCACTCCATCAAGCGGTAAATTATTTGGTTGATGCTGGTATCGAAGGAGATTTCGTTGAGTGCGGAGTTTGGAGGGGTGGCAGTATGATGGTTGTCGCTAATGCACTTATTGAGAAAAAACAGACAAACCGACATTTACATCTTTTTGATACATATGCAGGCTTACCCCGGCCAGATGAGGAAACAGACATAGATCTTTGGGGTAATCGTGCTATTGACGGGTGGTTACCATACAGAGTTGATGATGAAAAGAGTCATTGGGCTGAAGCCAGTGAAGAAGAGGTAAGGGAAAATTTGAAAACTACTAATTATCCATCAGCGCAATTACACTTTGTCAAAGGTATGGTAGAAAAAACAATTCCTAAACATGCCCCTAAAAAAATTGCTCTTTTAAGGCTCGATACCGATTGGTATGAATCAACTAAACACGAACTTGAATGCTTATATGATCGACTTAGCACCAACGGAATATTAATTATTGATGATTACGGGCATTTTAAAGGTGCGAAACAAGCTGTTGATGAGTTTTTTGCTGAAAGGAATATTACTGTATTATTAAACAGGGTTGATTACACTGGTCGTCTAGTTATAAAAACTGACTAAACTTAAAATCTCTAAATATAAAAAATAAAAGGAATAATAAGATGGGTATTTCATTTCAAATGATTCAAAAAATGCAAGAATTAAAATTAATGCCAGAAAAGCATACGGCTGTTCTGGATATTGGATCATCTAACCTTTATTCAGCCTCAAAAGATGAAATACTTCAGTTTTTATCCTCTCGTGGCATTACAAAAACAACTCAACTCTCAAGTTTTGCTGAAAGGCTAGCTACAGATTCTTTATATGATCATGGTGGCAACAGCAAAAACACTTCTTTCGTTGGTGAACTTTTTGAAAAAGCTGGATTTAAATATGATGCCATTGATATTGCGGATGGTTATAAGACAACGATTCTCGATCTTAATCACGAATCAGCTCCCACTGATTTTGTTGGTGCATATGATTTAGTGCTAAATTTTGGCACAACCGAACACTTACTAAATCAATATAATGCTTTCAAAGTCATTCATGATGCAACAAAAGTGGGTGGTTATATAGTAAATCAGCTTCCTAGTGTTGGTTTCTCCGACCATGGCTATTTCACATATACGCCTCGATGTATGTTTGATATGGCAGGTTATAATAATTACGAAGTCGCTGGCTTCTGGTTCGAAGGTCCTGCTGGAGAAAATGATCTTTATGCGCCACTAAAAAACTATCTAACATACTTCCCAAACTTGTCCCAACCAATTAGCGAGAAGGAAGTTACTGAGCAAGGTAAGCTAATTTCAGAATTACACTTGCCTGATATAGCCATTACAATAATTTATAAAAAAGTCAAAGAAAAAGCCTTCTTGGGCGCTTTGGAACGCAGCACTTCTGTTGGAGATGTGCCAAGCTTAATTAGTGAAGGTTATGCGCAAGAACAAAAACGAATTCAAGTTAAAAATAGGCCCGTCAATTTATCCTCATATCTAGTGAATTTATTAAAAAAAGCAAAGACAAAGGTAACCAAAAAAAACAAGTGACTGTTAGTATAATTCGCTTTACTATGGTTATCGAAGCATCGACATTTCTCATTTATTTATCTTGAATAAATTATAAATCTAGACTGAGAAATACGATACTGCCTTAATTAAAAGTTACGCTATAAGATGGATGCTTTTAATCGCTCTATTTAATGACGTATGCCTTCAATACCCAATTCTCTTGCCTCCGATAGTTTCCCGTAAATAATATCTATTTTTTCTTTATTCCTCAAATATATTTCAGAACCGTTTGATATTAAAGTGTTACATATCCATAGTAATTCTTTTGGCCAGAAGTCATTACCTTCGAAGACTTTAACAAGCACAAAATACATGAATTTTTCATCTTTTGTATGGCGAATTTCATCCATATATTCAGCAAAAACTTCGCCCGTAATAAACTTATTAGATTTATACTGTAAGTCTATCTGCGTATTTTTTTCATGGTCATTATTTATTTTTTCAGCAATTAATTCTAAATAATTTCGATCGGTTTGCATTCTAACGAAGGCAGGGTTCCAACGAACTAGTTTTGATTCCCACTTTGCACTTAACCTTGGACTCCATAAATTCACGCTTTCAGCTAAGTAAGAGATTGGTTGAGCAAAGTAGTTAAGAGAATAAAAGTATTTACATTGTTGCCTATCCAACCATGACATATAATAATCTACCCAGCCCTCACTCATCTCCTGCAAAGAGCCTGTATTAATAATAAGATCGATACTTAGTGTAGAAAGAGAATCCATATCTTTAACAGGACATAGTATGAATTTATATCTTGATAAAACATCATGACTTAACTTCTTATTATCTGTCACATAGAGGACATCTTCTTTTGAAAAATGACTCATTAGAAAAACATTCGAGAAAAATAGAGATTCAGGAAGGTCAACAATGATATAGGTTTTTGGCTGACGAATTGGGTTTTTCATCCATAGTCTAGCTGGAGCCCCATAACCACCGCCTATTTCTAGGATGCAATCAACTTTGTTAATGTGAGTTAGGCATGATAATACTATGCGTGTAAGATAAAAAAGTATATTGCTTACTGGTCGGCCTTTGTGAACATATATTGAATCAGGTACAGAATTTTCAATATCAGAAAACTTATCGATTTCAGATTTGAAGTTTGGGAATTCTGCATAAAGTTGGTTTTCATAAAGAGAGGTAAACTTCCCCTCATGAGCAGTGTTATTTCGGTGCTCAAACCCTACTTTTGACTGCGCATAGTGCAATACTTCTTCTGGTGATATGAATGATGATATTTTTTTTCTCATGCGCTCAGCATACAATTCCCATCTAATCCCATAATCTAAATCTTTTTCAAACTTAAAAATTTTCTTTTTTATTGCAATTTTTAAATTTTTCTTTGCGAGCTCAACTAGTTCTTCTTTATTGTTCATTTGTGACTTTTTTATACCTAGAGAATATTAAAAATATCCCTCATTTAATAAATAAAATTCATAAAGTATAGCTTAATTAGCCTTTATTAAATTGCAACATTTCCATCTTTTCCTACAACCCTTGTTTCTGGACAGAGAACAACGAAATGCCCACCTTTTTCAAGATACTCTCTATTCGTTTCAATAATTTTTGCTGAATGCACCCATGCTAAAATTACAGTATACATTGGCATGCGTTTAACCAATTCCTCTGTAGGGATAATTATAATACCATCGCCAGATGAATATTTATTGACTTTTTGAGGATGGTCGTCAACAATATATTCGATTGCTCCCGTTAAGCCAAGCTGAGAAATTAGTGTGGGTCCACTTCGAGCAGCACCATAGCCTGCAATACTAGCGCCCTCTTTCTTCCATTTGTTGACAAGTTCAATCGTACGTTTTTTTTGTTCTGCAACTTTACTTCCGAACTTTTTGAGTGTAGAAATTTTGCTTAATTCTCGACTCTCCTCCAACTTAAGAAACTCTTGAACTGATGGCATAACTTTACGTTTACCCCCTTTTAATTGAACAGCACCCACAAGAGATCCATGTTGGATGTTAACACGCCCGATATCAATCAACTCCAATCCATGCATATCAAGGAATATTGTCAAAGGTTTTACAGAGTGATGACTCATATGTTCATGAAAAATAGTCGCAATCAAAACACGGTCAATAATATCTAATAAATACTGTGCTTCAAAAATAAAAACACCTTCAGCTGACAGCATCGTTTTTATGCTATCAGCAATTTCACCCATGTTATCTGCATGTGCAAAAGCATTAAACATACAAATAACATCTGCTCCACCACGTTCTTTTTTCACTTGTTCAGCGATTTCTAATGACATAAGCTCAGGAATTGTTTCAATACCATCTTTCGTTGCTTGTTTTGCAATTTCGGTAGCGGGATCAATACCTAAAACACGGTAACCGGCTTTTTTAAATGGTTTTAGTAAAGATCCATCATTACTACCGATATCAATGACAATTGCCCCTTTTGACAATGGGTAACTTTTCATTATTTTAGTGGCTATTTCATCAAAATGTTCTGGCATCCCCTTAGCATCATTTGAATAATAAGTATATGCCTCCCATAAACTTTTAGAATCAACGACATCAAGCTGATGGACATGGCCACAATCAGCACACATATATAAGTCAACTGGATAGCGATCAGCATCCCTACCCGTTTTAGCATCATCGCAGTAATTTTCTGATAAAGGAATTGGTTCTAACTCAACTACCAATTCGACATTTTTTGAATTACATAAGCGACATGTTTCCCGATGAAATACTTGTGCGACCATTATTTATCCTTCCATTTTTTAAAAAAAAGTTATTTTTTTACTAGATAATCAACAACATCATTAATACCTTGCGGTTTAATGCCAGTCAACTCGGTTGTTCTTTTCATCCCGAGGCCACTGAACCTTGGTTTAAATGCTATATGAATGCCTTTTTCCGTTGCAGTGGTCGGTGTTATGAGTTTTGGATCGACATTTAATTTTTTTGCTAATGCAATCGCAAATTCAACATAACTGATATTGTCTGCGCCTGATAAATGCAAATTACCAGAAACAAATTTTTCTCCAATAGTTGCAAGTGCTTCACCTACAAATTCTACAGACATTGGCGCAAAAATAAGGTCATGAAAAGGTTGCACTGCTTTACCCTTTGTCCAACTTTCAAACCAACTAGGTACTGGCGATGTATTTTTTTCCATGATTTTAGTCAAACGAACAATGTTAAGTTTATTTTCAACTCTTAATTCTCGAGCCGCCTTGAGTATACTTTTTTCGGCATCATCTTTTTGTATTGCATAGGCAATGGCTGGAGCATGCGGGTCATCTTCATTTGGCCAAGGCTGCTCACCTCCAAAAACTGAATTAGTAGAAATAAATGTAACGGTGACTCCCTGCTGTAACAAGCTATCAACTAATTTTGGGGTCAACTCTACATTAATTTTATGGGCTAAAGGGTCGGTTTCACATCGATCATAATTTGTTGCAGCAGCAACAATAAAAACATGCTTTACATCAACAGGAACTTTGAACTTTTCATCGCTCTCAAAATTTAGAAAGATTCTTCTTTCATTTAATGTTTCGCGTCTTCGTGTGGTGGCATAATATTGACATCCACGTTTAGCCAGGGCTCTAGCCAAACCTCCTCCAACCAAACTATCTGCGCCTACTACCAAAAATGAATTTTTCTCCTTCATAAGTCATTAACCTCTACTGAATTCTTCTGATTTAATGGATAAATTTTCAATATATTGATTAACTGCTTCAGCATCATCCTCTTCTGGAGAAAATGATGCATATACAGATTGGTCTCGCTCAAAAGGACCATTAGTTATTTCATGCATCACTAATATATCGCTGTGGATGATTAATGTATGAAACTTACTTTCTGATAATTTGTAATAATAATTTCGTCCACTAGCTTTTTCACCTAATTTTATGACATCATTTATTTCACCATATTCATCAAAAATAATAACATCTACCACCCCCTCAATAATATGAAAAGATTCTGATTTCTCAAAATGCTTATGAGGTCTTATATAACTTTTTGGTGAAATTGCAATAAACATCTCATGAAGTGCATCACTGTTGGATTGGTGTGCACATATTCGTGCTCGTTTTCGAGGGCTTTTTATCGCTTTTGACTTTATAAACTCAACTTCTTTATCCCCCATGGATATAAGCGTTTTTTTCACAACAAAAACTTCGGAGCTGATACTATCAAACTCAGTCATTGTTAATATCTCGATCTAAGCTATTGCTACTAGCCGAAAAAATAGAACTAAACTTACCTCCACTTGCCAAATAATTTTGTTTAGCTTTTAGCACTCTCTTTTCACTTTCTGGATTAAGTGTCAATAAACATAGGTCTATGTTATCAGAGTCAAGGCATTGGGAACTGATAATTGGCAGTTTAGAGAATGGAATTAAACGATTGAGCTTATTCTGATTGTCGTCAACCACACCATTCAAAAAAGGTGTTAATTGATAGAAATTAATAAACTTTGTTGCTAAATGTCCAGCTCCAAACAAGACTATATTCTTTCCTTCTTCATGCATTTTTTTCAAATGTGACCTAATTTTCAAACCCCGGGTAGAAAATGTACGAGTAAAATTATTAATTCTTGCTATCTCTTTAGAAATATCAACCTTATTTAATTTAGGCACAGACCATGTATTACGAACAATCGCAATCAATGAATCTTCCATTGGGTATGGGTAAACTTTAATTTGCACATCGGTAAAACCTGCTCTTTTTAGAAAATTTTTTAAAGTATCAGGAGTAAAGTAACTAATATGCTCTTCCCAAATGAAACAGTGGTCACTGCCTTCTAAGACTTTTCTACAATCCGGCACTTCAAAAACCATAATCCCATCAGGTTTTGTTAAGCTCTTGCATGCTTTCATAAAAGCTTGCGGCTTATGAACATGTTCAAGAATATGTCT
>ERZ807291.8985-NODE-8985-length-10945-cov-7.024702_pt1 | contig 10945 bp, 12 predicted proteins | sample MGYA00521257_ERZ807291 | MGnify/ENA primary metagenome ERZ807291 (study PRJEB31413, sample SAMN03169783) | marine metagenome | biome: Marine; feature: Water; material: Subsurface seawater | place: North Sea | collected 2011-04-28 | depth 1 m m ...
GGATGTATACACCCAAATGCTTGGCCTTCTATTTTTAAAAATGATCGTTCTAATGTAAATTTTGTATATCAAGATTGTAGAGATTTTTTTAAAGAAACTAATACTGAATTTGATCAAATTTATCATCTTGCAGCTATAGTTGGTGGCAGAATGGTTATTGAAAATGATCCTTTAGCAGTTGGAGTAGATCTCTCAATTGATGCGGAATTTTTTTACTGGTTAAGTAACTTAAAAAATAGACCTGAAAAAGTTCATTATTTTTCAAGTAGCGCTTCTTATCCTATAAATTACCAAAAAAGAGAAAATCAAGTTGTTTTAGAAGAGAAGTTTATAGATTTTGATACTGAATTTATTGGAGTTGCTGATTTAACTTATGGTTGGAGTAAATTAACTGGTGAGTTTTTAGCTAAAACTTATCATAAATTATATGGGGCAAACATAATTTGTTATAGACCCTTTAGTGGATATGGTCCTGATCAAGACCTTACTTATCCTTTTCCTTCACTTGTCAAAAGAGCAATGAATTTAAAAGAAGATGAAGAAATGACTGTTTGGGGTTCAGGAATGCAAGTTAGGGATTTTGTACATATTGAAGACTGTATTAGCTTGATTTTAAATCATTCCCAAAACATTAATGATGGTTCAGCAATTAATATTTCAACAGGAATTCCAACAAATTTCAATCAACTTGCCCAACAAATATTGAATATTCTTGATAAAAAAAATATTATAGTTAATTCATCTTCTAAACCAGAAGGAGTTTTCTTCAGAGTTGGAGATAGAAAAAAACAATTAGAGTGCGGGTTTAATCCAAAATATAGTTTGGAAGAAGGTATCTTGGAAACTATAAAATTCTTCTCCTAATTCATGATTATATATTTCGATAAATATGCTTACAGGTCAAATGCTGCAAGTGCCTTGCTTTTAAAAAGAAGAGTAGAGTTAGAGAAGGATATTCATAAGGGAGATTTTTTAATTTTTTCAACTACAAAAAATTATAAAAATACTGTTCAAGAAGAAGATGATATACCTGAGTCAAAATTTGTAAAAAATTATATATTTAAGTTCACGTCCCTATTTTTTTTATATCTAGGATTTTATTTATTCTATTTTAATAACAGAAAAAAAATAGATAAAATTGTTAGCCACTCAGCTCCTGGTTCAAATTTATTTTTCTTTGCTTTCTCACCCTTTTCTAAAATTACTCATTATGTAATTCAGGATGTTTACCCAGATGGTATTGTACATAGTTTAGGATTGGCTAAAATAATGCCTTTGTTCAGATTTTTTTTAAGAATGTCATACAAAAGAATAGGGTCTTTAGAAACCATTAGTAAGGACATGTGTGATTATTTATATAATAACTACAGAATAAAACCTCTTATTAATTACAATCCAAATATTTACAGTGATAAATTAGAAAAGAAAATATTAAATAATTCTAGAATTGTAGTTGGTTACAGTGGTAATTTCTCTAATAGTCATGGCTATAAATTTCCTGCTAAATTAATTGAGGTTTTAAAAAATATGCCAAATATTGAAACTCATATTAGAGGATTTGGAAAATATTATGATACTTGTAAAACAAATTTTTTGAATTCAAATATTTTATTTGGATCTGGAATGAATAAAGAAGAATATTTAAAGTATTTAGAATCTCTTGACGTTATTTTGTTGTTTCAAGAGTGGGATTACGAAAAATACTGTTTGAGTTGTAAATTCAATAGCACTATTGAATTCAAAAAGCCAATTATTTATATTGGTCCTGAATGTGATATAAGTAGATATATTGAGAAAAATGAGATAGGATTATGTATAACTAAGCCTAAAGATTTCGATAATATTAAATCTGAAATTGATATTTTTTTTAAGAAAATAAATTTTTACATAGAAAATGCATTAAAAAATAATAACTTTAATCTCAACGAATTTTTTGATGAGTATTATTTATCTAACCAGTGATTTATCAAGTGCACACACTGAAAAAAGGGTTAAATGGTTTAAATTAAATAGGTATAAATTTAAACTGTTAGGATGTGCTAATAGTAATAACATTGACTCGAACAGAGACAAAAATGTTTTTTTATTCAAAAGCGGTATTAAAGGCTATTTACAAAGAATTTTATTTTCATTATCACTTATTATTAAAGAAAGAAATAGTTTAAAAAACAATATTTTAATAGTTAGGGGTTTCGAGTATGTTTTTTTTTTATGGATTTTCAGAATAAATTTTATCAAAGAGATTACTGATATACCATCTTCATTTTTTAATTATAAATTTTTGAGATTTTTTTTTAAAATTCTATTAAAAAATAAAATTATATTTTTTACCTCGAAAGGATACAATAAAATTTTTGAATTTAAAAATAAAAATATATTTGTTTGGCACAATAACCCTGTTTTAAATAAAAATCAAAATATAAATAGACCCAACAAAAGAATTGTTTATGCGGGATATTTAAGAGGATTGCCCACGCTATCTCAAAAATTAGATAATTTAAAAATAGATTTATGGGGAAAGTTAAATATTATTACACAAGATTATAAATCCAATTTTGTTTCCAAAAACTACAAAGGCACTTATTTGTTTAAAAATTTATCAAATTTATATGGTCAATATCAGTTAAGTTACATTTCAGATTTTTATGGGGAAAATTCAAAATTTAATCTGACAAATAGACTTTACGAATCTGTATTTAATAATTGTATTCCAATAGAAATTAATAATAATTATCAAAAATCTTTTTTAGATAAATTGGGAATTATTTATTTTGATTCTTCAAATGCAATTAAAAATTATGATCAAGATTTTTATACAGATTATGTAATAAATAATTATAAATTATTAAGTAAAAAGATTAGCAATGATGAAAGTTGTCTAATTTTATTTTTGAATAATTATTTTAGAAAAAATTACTAATCATTAAAATAAATATTAATAAATCAAATTATCAATAATTTCTAAAACTGTTTTTTTTTATTAAAATTTAAACTCTAAAATAAATGATTAATTTTCAAACTCTTTATGATTCAATTCCATTTGGAACAGAACTAACTAATTTTCACCATGCAGGCTTTATTATTCCCCTCAAGATGAAAAATATTGATATAAAAAATATTTGTGATAAATCTTGTGTAATTGATGTTTTAAAATCTGAAGTTGCTTATAAGAAGTTCAATAATATAATTATTGAATTAATTAAACCAATTGATGAACAAAGTATTTTGTTTCAATCATCAAGAAAAATTGACGAAGTAGTGTTTGATCATTTTGGATATTTAAGTTCTGAACTTAATCTTGATGAAATCAAACATATTAAAATAAGCAAATTTTATACCTGTTTGTTTGAAACAGAAGTAGAGTTTATATTAAGTAATAATAAAAAAATTGAAATAGTTTATGATAATTTACAGTGATATTAATTTAAAACCCTTTATTAATTTAAAAACAAATAGTTCTCTTGATTATTATTATAGAGAAGACTATTTGTTTCCCAAAGAAATAGAGAATCAAACTGTTCTGTTCATATTTTCTGATTTTTTCAGGTTATACTCGAAAAGTAATATTGAAACAATTTTAAATCTTATAAAACTTGCCTCAAAAACAAATAAGATAATTTTAGTAGGAGATTTATTATTTGGAAAATATTTTTATTCAGATGAAAATATTTTAATTAACTCTGGAATAATCATTAATGATTATAATCTAGAGCTAGGATATTATAGTCAATTCCCTTTTAATAAATCTGGAATAGTCAAATTACAAGATTTAATTTTATCTATTGTTATTAAGCTAGAGCAGCCTATAATTAAATCAATTTTTGTTGATTTAGACTATACATTGATACCTGGTGTTTGGGAAGAGGATAAAATTGATATTAAAAAAAATTATTTAATCCATAAAAATTGGAAATTCAGAAGATTATTTCAGATTCTTGTGAAATGTCATAGTCATGGAAGTCAAATAATAATTGTTTCTAAAAATGATTATAATTCAATCGTTGAGGCCTTAGATTTTATTTTTCCAAATTGGAAAGAAATTATCACACATATCGATTCCGGTTGGGGACAAAAGGGACAAAGAATAAAAAATAATATTAAAAAAATGAATATTGGTTCTCAAGATTGTCTCTTTATTGATGATAACGAAATTGAAATAACTAATGTTCAAAAAGTTGTTCCTGGAATACAAGGAATTCATTTTGATTCTTCAATTAAATTAAATTTAATTGAAGAGATATGTCTTTACAGTTTAGATTTTAAGAAGAATTTAGATGTTGATAGAAATAAATTTTACTCACGTGTTTTAGGCTCAAAAATTGACAGGAGTCTAGGGTTTTCAAAAACAAAATACAAAAGCCAAATTTTAATTGATCATGATGATGATTATGAAAGATTAAAAGAGTTAAGTGTGAAAACAAATCAAATGAACTTTAACAAATTTGAGGTCATAAATATAAATATATCTTATTACAAGTACTTTACAATTCATTGTGTTACTGAGTTTTCCAATCTAGGAATGATAGGCTACTATATTTTGAATAAAAAAAATATGGTTATTGAAAATTTTGTTATGAGTTGTCGTGCTCTTGGTTTTGGTCTTGAGAAAGAATTTATAGAGTCTGCTCTTGAGCAAGCAAATATTTTTGTATTTAAAAGATCTGAAAAAAACAATGTCGCACAAATATTAATTAATAAATATATAAAAGATGGAAGAATTATTATTCAAAGTTATTGAAAGAGAAGTAACTGTAAAAACTGAAATAACAAGTATTGAATTAGTTTATATAATGACTGAGTTTAATGATCATTATGACAAAAACATTAGTATTTTTGATATTATCGATTGCGAATCTTTAGAAGATATTTATGCTTTATATAAGTAATATTGATCTATCAAAGGATTTTGTTAAAATTACAAATTTTAATAAAATTTTTGATAAAATGAAATCTCAAGACGAAGTTGATGTAGATTATTATCTTTACTATAATGAAGATACTTATTGTATTGTTGGTATTAAGACTTCTAAAGGATCTAATTGTATAATAGATCTATACAATTCAAATGTAAATGCTAAAGTTTTTTTTTATTGGTTAAAAGAAATTTTATCTATATATGATGATTATTATTGTGTTCCAAATGAAAAAGGAAAAATGATTTGGAAGGCTTTCGGATTAAATTCAATGGATTTGTATATTAGTTTTTCACCACAAAAAATATTTCAAAGAAATATAAAATTAAGATTTTTTAAATTTTTATTTTTAAACATGTTCTTTAAAATAACATCAAAAAAAACAATTTTTAAACTCAATAAAAAAATTTATTATAAGACTAATCCACCTGAAAAAATAAATTTAGATACTTTTTAATTTTATGAATATTTTAAGTTTTGATATTGAAGAGTGGTTTCATATTTTAGATAATGATTCAACTAGATCAGTGAACGATTGGATGAGATTTCCAAGTAGAATTCACTCTAACATGGAGTTGATATTCGATATCTTAGATGAAACAAATACCAAAGCAACTTTTTTTGTTTTAGGTTGGATAGCTCAAAAATACCCAGATTTAGTAAGGGAAATTAAAAAAAGAGGTTTTGAAATTGGTAGCCATACTCATACACATCAATTAGTTTATGAACAAAAAAAGTCAGATTTTTATCAAGATGTTGATAGATCAATCAAAACTATTGAAGATATAGTTGGTGATAAGGTTAGAATGTTTAGAGCTCCAGGTTTTTCTATTACAGAAAAAAATAAATGGGCTTTTGAGGTTTTATATGAATTAGGAATAATAAGAGATAGTTCGGTTTTTCCAGCAGGAAGATCACACGGAGGTTTTCGATCGTATAATCCAGCAATCCCCTCCATTATAGAATACAATGGAGTAAAATTAAAAGAATTCCCTATCAACACCTATAACATTTTAGGAAAACCATTTATTTTCTCCGGGGGAGGTTATTTTCGCCTATTACCTTATAACCTAATTAAAACTTTATCTAACAAATCAGATTATATAATGAGTTATTTTCATCCTCGTGATTTTGACTTCGAACAACCAATTGTTCCTGGTCTTTCATGTGCTAGACGTTTCAAATCATATGTAGGCTTAAAAAGCTGTAAGCCAAAATTACAAAAATGGATAAATGAATTCGATTTCGTGGACTTAATGACTGCAGACAAAATGATAAATTGGGAAAAAGTACCTATTATTAAATTATAGATAAAAAAATATTAAAAAAAGATGACTATAAAAATTTACAGAATTATAAACTCCGAAGGTAGTTTTTAGGCTTTTTTATTATAGAAGACTTTTATTACAATCTTGTTCAGAATTTTAAAAATTACCAAGTGGATGAAAATATATTTGAATAATAAGTATTCATAAGTTCCTATAGATTTAGAGTAACAAATTAATTTATTCAATCCCAAAAAAAATTATTAGATTTACTTTTAATGTCTTAACAATAAATTAGTTTTATGAAATATTATCTTATAAAAATAATAAAAAAATCTTTGCCTATTTTAGATTTAATTTTAATTCCATTTACATTTATTTCCTCAGTTTGGTTCCTTTTAATACGAAAAAAATTGGGAATTCAAAGAATGAGGTTTAGTAGAGTTATTTTTGATAAAATTGGTATACTTCCAGTTCATGATCATTACTACGAACCTTTGGTTTCCCCTAAAAAACATATATTCAAATCCTTGAGAGATGACAGAAATCTAAAAGGTATCAACCTTAATATTAAATCCCAGCTAGAATTACTTTCTTCTTTCAAATACAATGATGAGTTAAAATCATTCCCATTTGAAAAAAACAAATTAAATGAGTATTATTATAATAACGATATGTTTGGGTCTGGTGATTCAGAGTTTTTATATAATATCATAAGGTTCTCAAAACCAAAAAAAATAATTGAGATTGGTTCAGGTGATTCTACAAAAATGATGTTAAATGGAATAAAAAAGAATTTTGATGAGGATAAAAACAATCTTTGTGAATTAACATGTATTGAACCATACAGATTTGATGAAATCAAAGACTTAAATGTTAATGTAATTAAAAAAAGAGTTGAATTTTTGGATGTAAATATTTTTAAACAACTAAATGAAAATGACATACTTTTTATTGATTCGTCGCATATAATAAGGACACAAGGAGATGTATTGTTTGAATTTAATGAAATCTTACCTATTTTAAATAAAGGAGTATTAATACATATTCATGATATCTTTACCCCAAAAGATTATCTAGATGAATTTATTTTTGATAAACAGCATATGTGGAATGAACAATACCTACTTGAAAGTTTCTTGTCATTTAATAAGAATTTTGAAGTCATAGGTTCCTTAAATCATCTGAAACATAATTATTGGAATGAATTAACTTCAAAATGCCCAGTATTACATAATGATTCATGTAGAGAACCTGGTTCTTTCTGGATTAGACGCATTGATTAATGAGGCTAATCTAAAGAACTATATACTTTTTTAAAATACTAATTTAGAAGGATATATCTTACATCATTTTATGTTAGATATTATTTATATTTGAAAATATGAAAGGAATTATTTTAGCAGGTGGATCAGGAACTAGACTTTATCCAATAACAAAAGGAGTTTCAAAGCAATTACTGTCTATTTATGATAAACCTATGATATATTATCCTATTTCAGTTTTAATGTTATCTGGGATTAAAGAAATATTGATTATCTCAACACCTCAAGATTTGCCTAGTTTTAAGAAACTTTTAGGCTCAGGTTCAGAACTTGGGCTTACATTTCAATACAAAGAACAACCAAGTCCAGATGGTTTAGCTCAGGCATTTATTTTAGGCGAAGCTTTTATTGGAAATGATGATGTTTGTTTAGTTTTAGGTGATAATATTTTTTATGGAAGGGGTTTCTCTAAATTATTACAAGACTCAGTTAGTACTACAATTAATGATAAAAAAGCAACTGTTTTTGGCTATTATGTTACAAATCCAGAAAATTTTGGTGTAGTTGAGTTTGATGAAAATAATGAAGCAATCAGTATTGAAGAAAAACCTAAATCTCCAAGAAGTAATTATGCAGTTGTTGGACTTTATTTTTATCCAAATGATGTTATTAAAATTTCAAAATCAGTTAAGCCATCTCAAAGAGGAGAATTAGAAATATCATCGATTAATGATAATTATTTAAAAAGACAAGATCTTAATGTCAAAATCATGGGAAGAGGTTTCACCTGGTTAGATACAGGAACTCATGATTCATTATTAGAGGCTTCAAATTTTATTCATACAATCGAAAAACATTCGGGTTTAAAAGTAGCATGTTTGGAAGAAATTGCATATAAAATGGGTTATATAAATTCAACTCAATTAGAAACGTTGATTAAACCTCTGAACAAAACAGGCTATGGAAAATATTTAAGAAATAAAGTGCTTTGAAAATTAATAAAACTACTATTTCAGGATTAACAATAATTGAACCAAAAGTTTTTTCTGATTCTAGAGGATATTTTTTTGAACCCTACAATAAGTCAGAATTTGATAATCATTTAGGAATTACAAACTTTGTTCAAGATAATGAGTCGAAATCAGTCAAGGGAGTTTTAAGAGGCTTTCATTTTCAAAAACCTCCTTTTGATCAAGCTAAGTTAGTCAGGTGTATTAAAGGAAAAGTACTTGATTTAGCATTGGATCTAAGAAAAAAATCAAAAACATATGGACAATATGAAAAAGTAATTTTATCAGGAAAAAATAAAAAACAGCTTTTTATTCCTCGTGGCTTTGCTCATGCTTTTTTAGTGTTAAGTGAAACTGCTGTATTTTCATATAAAGTAGATAATATTTATTCCCCTAAACATGATTCTGGTGTAATTTGGAATGATTCTTGCCTTTCAATAGATTGGGGATTTAATGATTCAGAATTAATTATTTCCGAAAAAGACAAAAATCTAAATTCTTTATCAGCCATTAATTCACCTTTTTAATTTTAATAATGAAGATTTTGGTTACAGGTGGAAATGGTCAACTCGGTTCTGAGCTTAAGTGTTTATCATCAATTTATAATAATTTTGAATGGATTTTCACTGATGTCAATGAATTTGATTTGACTGATATTAAAAATATATATTTTAATACAACAGTAATTAAGCCAGATATAATTATTAATTGTGCTGCTTACACAAACGTAGATAAAGCAGAATCTGAAGAAGAATTAGCAACTCTTATAAATTTTAACGCAGTTGACTTATTGTCAAAATGGTCTTCGTCTAATAAATGTAAGTTAATACATATTTCTACTGACTACGTGTTTGACGGCAACTCCTCTTTTCCGTTGACTGAAAATGCCAAGACATTGCCAATAAATATGTATGGAAAAACTAAGCTTAAAGGTGAAAAAATTTGTATGAATAATGATCCTAATTGCATAATTATTAGAACTTCATGGGTTTATTCTAGTTATGGAAAAAACTTTGTTAAAACTATTTCTTCTCTAATGAGTGAAAAGGATTCTTTAAATATAATTGATGATCAGATTGGCTCTCCAACATATGCAAATGATTTGGCAGAAACTATAATTAATATTATAAATTTTAAAGATTGGATTCCTGGATTATATCATTATTCGAACGAGGGCGAAGTTTCATGGTTTGATTTTGCAAAATCAATAAAGAAATATTTTGGCTTTAATACAAATATAAATGGAATTTCAAGTGATAATTATCCAACTCCAGCAAAGCGTCCAAGGTATTCTTTATTGGATAAATCAAAAATAAAAACAACTTTTAACATAAAGGTTCCCTTCTATGAAAATAGTTTAGAAAAATGTATAAAAATTTTAAAAGATGAGTCATAATATTTTAATTACAGGTGGAGCTGGTTTTATTGGTTCTCACTTAGTCAGATTATTGGTTAATAAGTATCCAGATTATCATGTTATAAATATGGATGTATTAACATATGCTGGTAATTTAGAAAATTTGAAAGATATACAACATAAAGAAAATTATACTTTTATAAAATGTGATATTTGTGATTTAAGTAAGGTAGAACAGATTTTTAATGATTATCAAATAGATAGCGTTATTCATTTGGCTGCAGAATCTCATGTAGATAGATCTATTAAAGATCCCTTTTCTTTTGCACAGACAAATGTGATGGGAACTTTGAGTTTACTTCAAGTTGCAAAATCATATTGGAAAGGAAATTTTAATAATAAATTATTTTATCATGTTTCTACCGATGAGGTCTTTGGCTCTCTTGGTAAAGAAGGTTTTTTTACAGAAACTACTAGTTACGATCCTCACTCTCCCTATTCAGCTTCTAAAGCTTCATCTGATCATTTTGTGAGAGCTTTTCACGATACTTATGGTTTACCCGTTGTAATATCCAATTGTTCTAATAATTATGGTTCATATCAGTTTCCGGAAAAACTAATCCCATTGTTTATTAATAACATTATTAATAATAAACCATTGCCTGTTTACGGAAAAGGAGAAAACGTAAGAGATTGGCTATTTGTAAATGACCATACTACAGCCATCGACGTTATTTTTCACAAAGGTAAATTAGGTGAAACCTATAATATCGGTGGATTTAACGAGTGGAAAAACATCGACCTGATAAAAGTGATGATTAAAACAGTTGATAGATTGCTCGCAAGAGAAGAAGGGTCATCTGAGAAACTAATAACATACGTTACTGACAGAGCTGGTCATGATTTACGCTATGCAATCGACTCTTCGAAGTTAAAGGAAGAATTAGGATGGGAACCTTCTTTGCAGTTTGAAGAAGGCATTGAAAAGACTGTCAAGTGGTATTTAGACAATAAAGAATGGATGGATCGTGTTACATCAGGTGATTATCAAGAATATTATAAAAAAATGTATAAGTAGAATTAAACTTTTTTAATTACGTATTCTACAACTCCCCATATAATTAACTCATTTTCT
>ERZ807291.8988-NODE-8988-length-10943-cov-6.306668_pt1 | contig 10943 bp, 8 predicted proteins | sample MGYA00521257_ERZ807291 | MGnify/ENA primary metagenome ERZ807291 (study PRJEB31413, sample SAMN03169783) | marine metagenome | biome: Marine; feature: Water; material: Subsurface seawater | place: North Sea | collected 2011-04-28 | depth 1 m m ...
CAATATATCATCTGAGTTTAGAATCAGAATATAATGACCTGTGGATATTTTAATTCCTAAATTAATACCACCATATATTGATAATTTTTTTCTCTTAATAATCTCTATCTTTTTATTTTTATTTTTATTTTTATATTCATTTATTATTTTTATAGTGTCATCTTGCGATCCACCATCTATCAATATATGTTCTATATTTTTATAAGTTTGGTTATGAACCGAAGAAAGAGTATAGGCAATAGTTTTGTCACTATCAAAACAAGTTGTGATTATAGATATTTTAAGATTGGTCATTAGTTATAATTTTTTTTGTATAATTAGTTATAAAAAAAACTGATAAGCACATGATTAAAAAATCTATACTAAATAATCCAAAACTATTTTCAAAAAGTGAGCGAATAGAAAAAAAGACTATACATAGAATAGAAAAATTAAGATATATAGAACCTTTATTAAAAAGATATAATTTTTTGTTTTTAATAAATATTTTTAGGATTTCATAAAAAAATAATATTAATAGTATGATAGAGATGATGCCACCAGAAAGAAGAGTGTAAATAAAAATATTTGAACTGTTGTCTCCATATTTTTTCATCCTAGGGGTGTCATCTTTTAAAAAAAATCTGTCACCCTGTGGACCATAACCAAAAATCTTTTTATAATTATAATTTTTTAAAGAATAATTCCAGATTTCTATTCGGCCACTAGTGGTTTTCGCTAAGATTCTATTTTTAATTTCTGTTTTATTGTTAGATAATAAATTTTTATTAATATAAGTATTAAAAGAAAAATATAAAATTAATGGTAAAATTACTAAGATTAAAAGGTTTTTTAGCTTAAAACTTTTTTTGGTATCTTGTAGGAAAAATATTAAAACAGCTAGACTTGTAAAATAACACAATAAAGTACCTCTAGATTGAAAAAAAATAATAGTTACTGAAATAATAGTTATTAAAATAATCATAAAACTTTTACTGTAAACTTTTTTTAAATTAAAAAATAATAAAATCAAAAATAAGTTTATTATAGAAAGAGACCTTGATAACCCAGTGACTCTTGGATTGCTTCCACCAAATATATTTGCATCTCTTTTATGAAATGCTCTTTGAAAATCTAGATATTGTAAATTATTAATTTTAGGATAAATGCTTATAATAAAAGCAATTATCAAAAAAAATATTAATATCCAAAAAAAATATTTTATGACACTTTTGATATCTATTTGTTCACAGAGGATAAAAAGTGCAATCGTTCCAATTGCTAGTAAAGCCAAAAATGAGTTGTATAAACTTAAAGCCTTAGTTTCATTGAAGTATAAACCAATAATTTGAGAGATAAAAATTAAAATTAATATTAGATATATTTTGTTAATTTTAATCTTTTTTTTAGTTAATATGTAAAAAAAACTAAAAGTTATTATTAATAATGTCGAAAATATTCCCGCTATTAACCTTATACTTCCAAACACATTGCCTGATAGCGATAATAAACCATGCTTGCTAGGTTCTGTATTTATTGAGAGCCATAAGAGGATCCAATATGCAAGAAATATGAATAAATATATATTTTTGTTTTTTTCTGCAAGCATTAGTTTGTTGTTTTTATTATTAGCTATTTAAATCGATAATTAAATTGTTACAATCAATATAAATTAACTTTATAATTTTCAAGAGTTAGCCTATCTTGTGATCAAATTTTTTAAAACTATTAATATGATATGATTATTTATACTCTCAAAAAGTTAATTGAACAAATTAGTTCAAAAAGAAAAATACAGTTTTTATTTTTACTAGCATTTACTGTTTTCTCTGCTTTATTAGAGATGGTAAGTATTTATTCAATTGTACCCTTTATCGGTCTTGTCACTAATGAAGCTTATTTAGTAAATATACCTTATTTTACGGAATTTTTAGAGATAGATGACAGGAATAAAGCTGTAATGATTTATGGATTGATATTTGGATTTTTATATATTTTTAATTCTATTTCAAGAATATTTCTCATTTATTGTACAGCACGGTTATCAAGAGTAGCAACTGCAGAATTAAGTATAAACATGTATGAATTCAAATTATTTGATTCCTATTCTAATTATATTATAGAAAAATCAACAAACTTAATTTCAGCTATAACACAAAAATCTACTCAAGTAGGTAATGTTCTTGGCGCAATTATTAATTTAATTTCAGGTGGAATAATTTTTTTATGTATAATAATTATTCTAATTGCAATAAATCCACAAGTGATGACAGTTTCAATATTGTTTTTTGCAGTATTGTATTACTTAATCAGCGTGTTAAGTAAAAAAAAAATTAATGAGAGTAGTAAAATTGTTAACTTATCACAAAATAATGTGGTTAAGGGTTTGCAAGATGGAATAGGTGCAATAAGAAATATAATTTTAGATAAATCCCACAATTTTTATATAAAACTCTTTAAAAAAGAAAATTTTAATTTAGCTAGACAAAGTGCTTTTCTTCAATTTATTCAGCAATCACCACGATATATATTTGAGGCACTGGGTATTTTCTTATTTGTGATTTTATTAGTTTATTGGAATGAAACAAAAAGCAAAGAAGAGTTTTTGGAAATTTTTCCAACCTTAGCAGCTTTAGCTATTGGTGCACAAAGAATTTTACCTTTACTTAATAACATTTATGCGAATTTAGTATTAATTAAGGGTTCATTTCATCAAGTAGAACAAGTAACAAATATACTGAGTAACTATTCTCTCTCTAAAAAAGAAAATATAAAAATTAAAAAAAAGGATATTAATTTTAAAAATTTAATTTCGTTTAAAGATGTTTCGTTTTCATATGATAAAAAAAGTAACATATTGCAAGATGTTAGTTTTGAAATAAAAAAAGGTTCAAAGATAGGAATAATTGGTAAAACAGGTGAGGGTAAAAGTACTTTTTTGGATTTACTTATGGGGCTTTTGGAACCTCAAAAGGGAGCCATTTATATTGATAGCTCTAAACTATCAAAAGAAACGTGCGATAGCTGGCAGTCAAAAGTTTCTCATGTTCCACAAAGAATATTTTTAAGTGATGATTCTTTTTTAGGTAACATCGCCTTTGGAATAGAAAAAGAAAAAATCAATAAGGAAAAAGTTGAATTGGTCTCTAAGAAATCACAAATTCATGAGTTGATAATAAAATCTGAGGGTGAATATAATAAAAATGTAGGTGAACAAGGAATTGGTTTGTCTGGTGGTCAAATACAAAGAATAGGCTTAGCTAGAGCCCTATACAAAGAAGCTGAATTGATAATTTTAGACGAAGCAACAAACTCTTTAGATAGCTATACTGAAAAATTGATCATGGAAGAAATAAACAATTTAAGTAAAGATTTGACTGTGGTAATCGTATCTCACAGCATGGATACATTAAAAAACTGTGATGTAATTTTTGAAGTAAAAAATAAAAAAGTTATTCAAATACCTAAGTAATAAATCTGAAAAAATTAGTTATTAGCACGCTGACTATTATGTTTTATTAATACTGAAACTGACCCTAGCAATAAGAGGTCAAGACTAACAAATGACAGGGTATCTTCAAAAAAAGATCTAAAAATAAAATATATAAAATAATAATGTGAAATTGAAATGTATATGCTTGTGTGATTTAAATTTTTAAATTTAAAGTATCTGATAAAAAAAATCAATATAACAGATGTATAAATCAATAGACTTATAAACCCTGTATTGAATAAAATATTTACAAAGGAATTAGATGCAACTTTTTCAATAGGTTTTAAATAAACTTGATCTGCAAAAAACCCTTTTCCAAAAATAAGTTCAGATTTTTTAATAATATCAAATAATATTTGCCAACCACAAACTCTACCAGAAAATATACTGTCTAAAGTTACTAAAGTTTTTAAACATTTTCCTAGAACAATTTCATTATTGTAACTTACAATATTTTTTAAGGTAGCATGTTGTAAATCGGGAAAATTATAAGAAGGTTGTTGTGATCTTTTTATTCGTTTGATTTCATTAAAGTATATAGACTGATCGAGATAAACATCGTAATTGATCTTATTATCTTTATTAAGTAATTTTAAATCTAGTATTTCCAAATTAAATTCTGTACTTTTAATATCTAATTTATCTGGTACATTGTCAGTATCTGTATCAAAATCTTTAACATTAAATTTTTTATTATTCTTCAAGTGATTTTGAATATTTAAAAAAATTAACTGCTTTTGTTTTTGTATTATCGAAATTAGTTTATTTGTTTCTGACGTATTAGTAGGTAAAACGACCCTATATTGATCAGAAAATCTATTTGGAATATTATTGCTTAGGTTAAACACAAGAAAAGGAATAGTAAAAATTAATATTAAAAAACTTAGTTTATTTTTTAAAGTTAAGTCTTTAAAACTTATTATAATAAAAAAAGAAGATACTAATGAAGCTAAAATGTTTAATCTTGATTGAGTGAAATAAATTAAAGATATTATCATAAGCCCTATTAAAAAAAATAAATATGAAATCATTTTTTTATTAGAATAAAATTTTTTAAACAAAATCATCACAAATACCAATAAAATAAACATGAACTTTGTTTGTCCATTAATATTTTGTTTTAAATTTATTTCTTTAGAAAAAATAAAAACAGAGTTAACAAAACTGAAACGAAGGTCTTGACCTAAATATAATTTTAAAACAATAGATGGTAAGATAATTGATAAAAAATAAATAAAAATGATTAATAATATTATTTTAAGGCACAACTCTTTAAATTTATAATCAAATAATTTATTAGATTGAATAAATGAAAAAAATAAAAAAGTAGCTGATAGTGTAATAAAATGGTGAAGTAGAATACTTTCTTGGTATAAATTTTTGTAACCATTTACGTAATAGCCAATCACACCAATAATTGGATATATAATTAATATTATACTTTTAGAGATTATTCTGTACTTAAAAAAATAAATTATTTGTATTAAAACAAGAAAACAGAATATGAATAATAACGCTATATCCATCGAGAGTAAGGTCATACTTTTAATATTGGTAATATCAAACTGAGAAAAGTTTTCTTGTATCTTAAAATATGTTGGAATTCGTAATATTAAAAAAGGCCAGATAAGTAAAAAAACCAATTTGGTTATTTTATTACTTTGAAAATATCCCATAAAAATTTATAGTAGCTTTTTTTAATTATATACCCAACAGAAATGTCAACCTATAAAATAAATTTTCAAATGCAAGATAAATACAATTTTGTATTAAGCTTATTTATTTGTGCAATAATACCATCTCTAGTTGTTGGAGCTGCTGTAATGGAGTTTTTTATTTTTTTAAGTTGTATACTTTTCTTTTTTTTGAACTTTAAAAAGATAGGTTTAAATTATTATAAAAAAATTTTTTTTATAATTTTTAGTTTATTTTGTTTTTTTTTAATCTTGAGCTCATTGTTATCTGACAATCTCCTGAATTCTTTAAGAAATACAATATTTTATTTTAGGTTTGGAATATTAGCTTTAATTATTTGTTATTTATTAGACAACTATAAGAAGTTTAAATTATTATTTTTTAATTCAATTTTTATTACACTGATTGCTGTGATTGTTTATTCGTTTATACAGATTTTTTTTTTAAAAAATTATGTATCTGATAATAGGATTTCAGGACTATTTGGAGATGAATTAGTACAAGGAAGTTTTTTATTGAGAATAACTCCAATATTTTTTATATTTTTTCTTTATAATAAAGCAATATTCTACAATAAATATTTTATTTTTATTTTTTATTTACTTTTATCATCATCATTATTATTAATAATTTTTTCTGGAGAAAGGTCTGCTATATTTTTATCAGGGATATGTATTTTTTTATCTTTTTTATTTTTTAAATTAAATTTTATAAAAATTTTTTTAAGTTCACTGTTAATTCTTATAATCTCGGTATCTGCTTTCTACATTTATCCAAAATCAAAAGTAAGAGTTATTGATAAGACAATTAGTCAGCTTTTTTATGTGCAAGATGTTCGGGGAAAAAATATAAAAAAAAATATTAATTTTTTTTCAGAAGGTCATCAGGATCATATGGAGACAGGCATTATGATTTTCAAAAAAAATTATATTTTAGGTATAGGTGTGAGAAATTTTAGAATTGAATGTAAAAATGATGAATATAAAATAGTTGGAAAATACTATTGTAGCACACATCCACATAACACTTATATTCAGTTATTAGCTGAAACTGGTTTGATTGGTTTTTCGTTTATTATGTTATTTTTATTATTTGTTTTCAAAGAAATTCATATGTTTTTTAAAAATAGTAAAAATCAAAAAAAAAAACTAAATATTACTTTAGCGAGTTGTTTTGTAATAATTTTGATTAATTTATTTCCCTTTGTACCAACTGGTAGTTTTTTCAATAATTGGTTATCAACAGTATACTTTATCCCTGTTGGGTTATTGTTACATGAAATAGACCATGATATGAAGGCTGAATGAATAGCCTTATAAATATTTTTGCTTCTCATATTCTTCTTAATCTTCTTATCTTTTATTTTTTTGATTCTTTAAAAAAAAAAATAAATATTTACGACTACCCAGACCAAAAAAAAAAATTACATAAAAGAGCCACACCACTAATGGGAGGATTGATTTTTTTATTTAATTTGATTTTATTTTTGATGCTAAATAATTTATCTTTAACTACACTTGAGCTAAGTATATTATTTTGCTCAGTTTCTTTTTTATTGATTGGAATTTTTGATGATAAATTTGATTTAAGTCCCTATTTTAAATTTTTATCATTAGCAATTATTCTGCTCATTTTTTTCATTTTTAATGAAAAAATGATTATAATTAGTTTTAATATTTATAATTACGAAATTAGATTTAGTGAGAATACTGGAATCTCTTTTTCAATACTTTGCATCTTATTATTTGTTAATGCTCTTAATTTATTTGATGGCATAAATTTACAAAGCAGTCTTTATGGGCTTTTTTGTTTAACATTTTTAATTTTTAAAGGATTATTTTTTGAAATTATTTTAATTATAATTATTCCATTATTATTGATTATTTATTTGAACAATAAAAATAAAACATTTATGGGAGATAGTGGAACATTATTTTTAGGTTCTATTATTTCTTTAATAGTTATTGCCAATTATACTAAAACGAACTTTCTTACGACAGATGAGATTTTTTTATTAATGTTTCTTCCAGGTATGGATATGCTTCGACTATTTATTGAAAGAATCGTTCATGGCAAGAATCCCTTAATAGGTGATCGTGAGCATTTACATCACTATTTTGTGAGGCTGTATAGTTATAGATTTTCAATATCATCAATTTTTGCTATCTCAATTTTACCTTTATTGATAAACTTTTTTATTAGAAGTGAATTTGTAATTATTTTTTTTACTATTTTTTACTTTGTATTATTGGTTTTTCTAAAAAAAAAATTAACAAAAAAATAGTTTATTTTTTTTTTGCTAAAAAAATCATTGAACAGCTAATAGGGTAAAATCTTCCACTAAAACTTTTTTTTATAACTGAAAAATTACATTTTTCCATAATCATATTTAAAGTTTTAGTAGAAAAAAATTTAATATGCCCATGCCTCCATAATGGATTGTAATGAAAATCATGCTTTCCTAGTATATTTATAACTAAGTTTTTAATATAACCATTGTATGGGGTAGTGATTAACAATGTTCCCTCATCATCAAGCAGTTTATATATTTTATTTAAAAATTCATCAGGTAGGTACTGGTGTTCAATTACTTCATTTGTAGTAATAAATTTAAATTTTTTTCTTCTTTCAATCATTTCATCCAAACTAACATTTTCAAAATTTAATTTTTCATTTTTTAAATTTTGAGCAAATTCAATTCCTGTTCCCGAGAGATCAATACCCGTTGTATGTTTAAAAAATTTTGAGATCTCAGACGTAAGAACTCCATTACCACATCCAATATCTAAAAGATCCATATCGGATGTATTAATATCTTTTAAAATATCACTAATACTTTTTATGAGGTAATTATGATGAACAGTATTGTTATTTGTCCAATCGTAGTCAAAAGTTTCTTTTGCAATCTTAGTTTCAGTCATTGTTCACTAATTAAAAATATTATATTTATATTATCAATAGAATTATTCAATAAACAAATAATTTTTTAATTTGTATAATCAATTGTTTTTTTATAGACAATTAACTAATAATCTAAATGAAAAAAAAAACTGCTCTTATTTATGGTGTAACTGGTCAAGATGGCGCTTATCTTGCAAAGTTTTTAATAAAGAAAAATTATATTGTTCATGGTGTAAAAAGAAGATCATCATCTTTAAATACCTCAAGAATTGATGATATTTATAAAGACCCACATGAAAAAAGAAATTTTTATTTATATTATGGGGACTTGTCAGATTCTTTATCTATTTTAAAAACTATTAAAAAGATTCAACCAGATGAAATTTATAATCTTGGTGCTCAATCTCACGTTGGTGTATCTTTCGAAGTTCCAGAATATACAGCAAATGTTGATGCAATTGGAACCTTGCGTATTTTAGATTCGATTAAAACTCTTGGATTAGAAAAAAAAACAAAATACTATCAAGCTGGAACATCAGAAATGTTTGGTGCAACTAAACCTCCTCAAAATGAAAAATCAATATTTTATCCACGTAGTCCTTATGCTGTAGCCAAACTTTATGCTCATTGGATTACAATTAACTACAGGGAAGCGTATGATATTTTTGCATGTAATGGTATTTTATTTAATCATGAAAGTCCCATTAGAGGAGAAACTTTTGTAACAAAAAAAATTGTTAGTGGTTTATGTGAAATAGTTAAAAAAAAAAATAATAAATTATATTTAGGTAATATCTACGCTAAAAGAGACTGGGGACATGCGAAGGATTATGTGGTCGCAATGTGGAAAATGCTAAATAAAAAAAAAGCAAAAGATTATGTGATTGCAACAGGTAAGCAATATAGTGTTAAAACGTTTGTAAACTTAGTTGCAAGAGAGCTGAATATAAAGATTATTTGGAAAGGTTCTGGACTTAATGAAAAAGGCTACTGGGGAAATAAATCAATCATTGAGATTGATAAAAGATATTTTAGACCAACAGAAGTAAACTCTTTAAAAGGAAATGCACAATTAGCTAGGAAAGAATTAAAATGGAAGCCTAAATATAACATTACAGCACTCATAAAAGAAATGATCAAAGAAGACTTTAATTCTTAAAATGCTCAATAAAGAATCTAAAATATATTTAGCTGGGCATCGTGGCATGGTTGGGTCAAGTATTTTGAAAAAACTAAAAAAATCTGGCTATAAAAATATAATAGTTCAGACTCGTCATCAGCTTGATCTAAGGGACCAAAAAAAAGTTATGAATTTTTTTAAAAAAAATAGCTTTCAATTTGTAATTATTGCTGCGGCTAAAGTGGGTGGAATTTATGCCAACGATGCCTACAAAGCTGATTTTATTTATGAAAACCTGATAATACAAAATAATATCATTCACTCTTCTTTTGTAAGTGGCATCAAAAATATAATTTTTTTAGGATCTAGTTGCATTTATCCAAAAAATTCTAAACAACCAATAAAAGAGAGCTATCTTTTAACAGGTGAATTGGAAAAAACTAATGAACCTTATGCTGTGGCTAAAATAGCTGGTATTAAGTTGTGTGAAAGTTTTAATAGCCAATATGGTACTAACTATAAATGTTTAATGCCATGTAATATTTATGGCCCTAACGACAATTATGATTTAAAAAACTCTCATTTTTTTCCAGCTTTAATTTCTAAGACCTACGATGCAATCAAAAAAAATAAAAAAGAGTTAGTCGTTTGGGGCAGTGGACAACCCAAAAGAGAACTCATGTATTCGGGTGATTTAGCAGATGCTTGCTTATTTTTTTTAAAAAAGAAAACAAAAGAAACTTTGATTAATATTGGAAGTTCTGAAGAAAGAACCATTTCTGAATATGCAAAGTTTATAATTAAAAAATTTAATACAAAATTAAAGATAAAATTTGATAAATCAAAAAAAGATGGAATGAAAAGAAAAATTTTAGATTGCTCAATTGCAAACAAATATGGATGGAAACCTAAGTATTCATTGGACTATGGTTTTGAAAAAACATATAAAGATTTTTTAAAAAAAATATAATTATGAGTAAATTTTTAATATCTGGTGCTGGTGGATTTATAGGTGGTCATTTAGCAAAATCATTAATGGATGAAGGGCATGAGGTGGTATGTGCAGATGTCAAACCATTACATTTATGGTTTCAACTTTTTGAGGATAATAAAAATTATTCTATGGATTTAAAAGAATATGAAAATTGCTTAACAGCTTCTAAGGGTGTCGATTATATATATAATATGGCATGCAATATGGGTGGTATGGGTTTTATAGAAAATAATAAAGCAGAATGCATGCTTTCAGTTTTGATTAACACTAATTTGCTTAGAGCTTCTATAGTCAATAATGTAGAAAAATATTTTTTTTCATCTAGTGCATGTGTTTATAATGGCTCCAAGCAAAATGAGACTTTTATTAGTGGATTAAAAGAATCTGATGCTTACCCAGCTGAACCCGAAGACGGTTATGGTTGGGAAAAACTTTTTAGTGAAAGAATGTGTAGACACTTTACTGAAGATTTTAAATTACAAACAAGAGTTGCTAGGTATCATAATGTTTATGGACCTCTGGGGACCTATGATGGTGGAAGAGAAAAAGCACCAGCTGCTCTATGCAGAAAAATCATTGAGGCAAAGTTAAACTCACAAAATAAAATTCAAGTTTGGGGTGATGGAGAGCAAACAAGAAGTTTTATGTTTATAGATGATTGTTTAGCAGGGACGAAAACTCTCTTTTCTAAAGAGCATACTGAACCTTTTAATATTGGTAGTGAAGAGCAGGTTTCAATTAATCAAATGATTGAAATTATT
>ERZ807291.9012-NODE-9012-length-10920-cov-4.433870_pt1 | contig 10920 bp, 10 predicted proteins | sample MGYA00521257_ERZ807291 | MGnify/ENA primary metagenome ERZ807291 (study PRJEB31413, sample SAMN03169783) | marine metagenome | biome: Marine; feature: Water; material: Subsurface seawater | place: North Sea | collected 2011-04-28 | depth 1 m m ...
AGCCGTTCCTCCAACATCTAGGAAGTTTGCAGGCTCACCACCACTTAATTTAATGATATCCATAGTTGCCATTGCCAATCCAGCACCATTAACCATACAACCTACGTTACCGTCAAGTTTTACATAGTTAAGGTTGAATTTGCCTGCTTCTACTTCGGTAGGATCTTCTTCTGCTAAATCGCGCAGCTCTAAATAGTCTTTATGACGGAAAAGTGCGTTTTCATCTAGGCTTACTTTTGCGTCAACCGCGATGATTTTATCATCGGAAGTTTTTAGTACAGGGTTGATTTCAAACATGGCAGAATCTGTTTCCTCGTAGGCACGGTAAAGTGCAGAGACAAATTTTACCATTTCTTTGAATGCTGTTCCTTCTAGACCAAGATTGAAAGCAATTTTGCGTGCTTGAAAAGGTTGCAAACCCGTTGCTGGGTGAACCCATTCTTTATAGATTTTCTCAGGAGTGTGCTCAGCCACCTCTTCGATATCCATTCCACCTTCAGTTGTGTAAATGATTACATTACGCTTGGTAGCACGATCTAACAATACGCTCATGTAATATTCTTTTGGTTCGTTAGGACCTGGATAGAAAACGTCTTGGGCAACCAAAACTTTATTCACCACTTTACAGGCTTCACCTGTTTGAATTGTCACCAATGTACCACCTAACATATTTTTTGCAATATCTTGAGCGCCTTCAGGCGATTTAGCTACTTGTACTCCGCGTTGTTCGCTGCCTTGAATTTTACCTTTACCTCTACCACCAGCATGTATTTGTGCTTTTACAACACACCAATCACTGTTGTACTCAGAAGCAACCTTTTCCGCTGCTGCCTTTGCTTGTTCTGGGGTTTCGGCTACAAAGCCATTTTGAACCGCAACTCCGTACGATTTTAAAATTTCTTTTGCTTGATATTCGTGAATGTTCATATAGATTTCGGATTATGCTAACTGCTATGTTGAATCCGTTGCGAAAATAACTAACTTTGAGCCCATTCCGGTAAATTATTTATTAAAAACATTGATTTCTTGTAGAAATATTACCAAATCCTATGGAAATGTTCAGATCCTGAAAGGAATCGATCTATTCGTTCCGGAAAAGGAGATTCTGTGTATTACAGGTGAGAGCGGGGCTGGAAAAAGTACCTTTCTTCATACCATTGGATCACTCGTGAAACCTGACACAGGTACCATTGACATCGATGGTGTTGAATCTGCCAAATTAAAAGGTAAGGACCTCGCTAAGTTCAGAAACGAGAAGTTGGGATTTATTTTTCAGTTTCATCAATTAATCGCGGAATTAACGGCTTTAGAAAACGCCATGATGCCCTTACTTATCGCGGGTATGGACAAAAGTACAGCGCAAGATCAAGCCAAAGAACGACTTGATTATTTCGGTTTGGGGAATAGGTTGGATCACAAACCATCGCAACTGTCCGGTGGAGAACAACAAAGAGTATCAATAGCAAGGGCATTAGCTCGAAATCCCAAAGTTATTCTGGCTGATGAACCAAGCGGAAATTTAGATTCCAAAAATGCAAAAACCATTCATGAATGGTTTTTAAAAATGCGAGATGATTTCAATTTGACCTTTGTGATTGTGACTCATAATGCCGAATTGGCACAAATGGCAGACCGCCGGATAGTTTTATCCGACGGTCAAATCCATTAAATCATATAGTAACCCAAACTTCCATTTTCACTTAAATCAATAGGTATTGCTTTGGTATCTTTCTTTGCCATTCCAACCTAAAGAAATGCCGAATCGTAAACCATTATTACCGGGTACAACGAAAATATTCACAGGTAAGTTAAGTTTACCAGACTTAATGGTTTTTCCTGCGGCAAAGAGGAAACCATATGTAATTTGAGTTGTGCCTCTACTGTCGGGGCGGTTTTCAATGCTTTTACTTAAGGTATTCGCCTCTTCTTCTAAGGTTCTTCCAAATTGAGGTGTGATGATAAATTTGTTGTCATCAGATAAATACCCATCGGCATATTTGGATAAAGAGAAGGTTGGTCCAAATGCGAATTCCCAACCGTTTGTATTGTTTCTGAGTCCGTTTAACAAGGTAACACTTGGAATAAACTGACCTTGATCCAAACCTGTAATCATGGGTATGAATTCGAATAATGCTTGGAAATCGCCTTCGTTCAGATATTGTTTTTCAAACTGATATCCGAATTGGAACATGTACGGATTACCTCCGTATCCACCTTCATATTCCGAACGTGTGAGAACATCGGATAAATATCCGGTTGCATAGGTAACACCCATGCGAGGTCCGTCCGAACGAAGTCTCAGGGAGTATGGGTTGTTGATGGTATTGTCAAATTCAGTGCGCTTGGTCAGTTTGTTCACGAGGTCTTGGTCGTTTGCGATATTGAACATCTCATTCAAACAGATGCGCATCATTTGTAATTCACTACCGGGAATGATGAGGAATTCTTTGATTTTTACCAATTCGAAAACCCCGGTTTTAACATCGAGAATACGCAGTGTGATATTCAGATTGTCACCTAATTGGGAGATGCTACCTGTAAACATCTTATCGACTTTCAACTTTTGGCCGATTTCTTTTAAGCAGATTTTTGAAAAACATCCCGAAAGGGAAAGTGTATCGCGCTTGGAAAGGTATTCGATGTCATATCGATCCATTACTTCATATTGATTGATTCGCATCAGTTCATTAATGGCAAATTGTATGGCCTGCGCTCCATTCATTTTATGTCCGCGAACATCAATATCTATTACGGCAATACTAGGTTTGGCGTTTTGCGATTGTAGAGGTTTGATAAAATTCAAAACCAAGAACAGACCCAAAGCCAATTTTAAAACAGTGTTCTTTTTCATAATTTAGTAATTAAGGTAAAGCAATATTCGTCCTATTAATTCCTTATGCCCTACGGATTTGTCGTAAGGGATTTTTTGTTTTTACGGAAAATCCGTAATAGTGTTCGAAAACAATAACTAATATTGCTTATTCATTACCTAGATTTATTAATTTTATTTAAAATCAATTATTATCAAAAATGGAAATCAGGCAGAATCAAATCAACTTCATTGCGGCATTGAAAAGATCAATACCCGTAAATATGAATATGGCCGATGAGGTTTCAGAACTGCTGGATATATCAGCCGATAGTGCCTACCGAAGACTACGTGGGGAAACCGACCTTTCTTTAGAGGAAATGATTATTTTGGCGAAAGCTTACAATATTTCCTTAGATAGCGCTTTGCTTAGTGGATCCAAAATGGTTAGTTTTAGAACCAACGAGTTGAGCTCGGAAGTATCGGGTTTTGCGGATTATTTGGGCGTTCTACATTCTGATTTAAAATGGATACGACAATGGCCCAATGCCAAAATCACCTATGCGGCAGAGGATCTACCTGTTTTTTATCATTTCTTCTTTCCTCAATTGGCTAGATTTAAAATGGTTTATTGGAATAAATCCATTCTGGGAAATAATGCACTCAATAGTGCATATGTTGAGGATGTAAATATTCCGGATTCATGGCGATCTGAAGTGCCAAAGATTATTGAAGTGTTTTCACAGATGCCTTCCATAGAAATTTGGCATGAAGACACATTAAAAAGCACCATTAAGCAGATTGAATATTATGTTCAAGTTGGTTATTTCAAACAAAAGGATACTTTGATAGCACTTTTAGAAGAACTTCATAACCTCATTAGTATGGTTCGAAAACAAGCTGAAAGCGGACATAAAATGAATCCGAAATCACAGGACTTTTTAGACACCCCTTTTGAAATGTATGCAAGTGAGGTGATGATTGGAAATAACTGTGTATTGCTGAATTCAGACGTTCAAAATGCTACCTATATAAGCTATAATACATTTAATTTTATCCAAACAAAAAATGAAACGTTTAACCAACAAACTATCGAATGGACGAGGAATTTACTCTCAAAAAGTAACCGTATAAGTGAGGTTTCCGAAATAGGGAGAGCTAAATATTTCAATAAACAGATTCAACTAATTGATGAATTACGACAACGTTTGTTGTTATGAGTGATACCCCGGAATCCATATTGAAAAAGTATTGGGGTTATGATAATTTTCGTCCCGATCAACGCAATATAGTTGCTTCTATTTTAGCAGGTAAAGATACACTGGCCTTATTGCCAACGGGTGGAGGAAAGAGTGTGTGCTTCCAAGTTCCAGGAATGTTATTAGACGGCATGACTCTTGTGGTTTCACCGTTAATTGCCCTAATGAAAGATCAAGTTGATGCGCTATTGGAACGCAATATTACAGCGGCCTATCTGAACAGCGGGCAAACATGGAGGGAGCAGAAGCAAATTATGGAAAATGCACTTCAAGGGCATTACAGATTTCTTTATATTGCCCCTGAAAGATTGTTGTCAGAATCTTTTAAAGAATACCTTCCCAATTTAGATATTTCATCCTTGGTTATAGATGAAGCACATTGTATTTCAATGTGGGGAAGCGATTTTAGGCCTGCTTTCCGAAAGATTTATGAGATACGTAGATTACTACCATTAAAAATCCCGGTAGCCGCATTTACTGCGAGTGCTCCAGAGTGGATCCAGGAGGATATAATTTCAGGTTTGAAATTAAAAAATCCAGAAATACATCAAGGTGAATTTGGTCGCTCTAATTTGATTTTTCAAGCCGTTAAGACCTCCAATAGATTGGCTCTATTGCTTCAAGGACTTAAAAATACAAATGGTTGTAGCATTGTATTTGCTCCCACGAGAAAATCCGTTCAAGAGGTAGCAACTTGGCTGCAAAATGAAGGTATATCGGCGCATTTTTATCACGGTGGATTATCGAATGATGAAAGGTCCAAAAAGCAACAAGATTGGATGTCAAATCGGGTCAGAGTAATGGTTTGTACCAATGCCTTTGGTATGGGGGTGGATAAGCCCGACGTTCGTTATGTTTTTCATATTGCACCAAGTGCCACTCCCGAGGATTATTATCAGGAATCGGGTAGGGCAGGGCGCGATGGAAAACGAAGTTTTTGTGTGATGTTTCACGATGAAATGGACTGGAAACGGGCGCATGAACAAATACTATTACAACACCCGACCGAAGCTCAAATTAAAAGAGTGTACCATGCCGCAATGAATACCATAGGGGTTTCGCCGGGTCATGGTTTACATCTCACATTTCCATTAAATTATGTCGAAGCGGCTAAAAAATACCGAATACCCGTGGCAGAATTCTTCTATTCCTTACGTGCTTTAGAGAAATTAGGGTGGCTGCAATTAAATGAAGGAATTAAAACGCAATCCAAGTTTATGTTTATTGCGGATTATACGGAAGTCTATGATTTTAAAATTCGTTATGCTCAATACGAACCCATACTTGATGTTTTATTGCGGTCTTTTGGCGGTGTATTTGAATCCTATGTGTCTTTTAATGAAGAACAAATAGCCAAGCGTTTACATAAAGAACAGGATGAGATTGTAAAAATGTTGAATACACTTCAAAAGCAAGAATTGATAGATTATAACCCTCAATCCGTTGACCCTATGTTAACCTTGCTCGAGCCGCGGGTGATGTACCCGAGTATCAATATGGATCAATTAAACGAACTGAAAGAAAGACGTTTGGATTCGTTGGAAAACATCAAAAAATATGCGAATAATGATAATTGTAGGTCTGCGTTTTGGATCCATTATTTCACCCAAAATAAATCCGAAGATTGCGGATCTTGTGATGTGTGTAAGAAGAAATACAATTCACCAGATCCAAAATTAATTGCCAGTAATATTAAGGACTTGATAGGCAAAGAATCAATAGATTTTCATGATCTTACCTTTAAATTTCCCAATGAAAATAGACAATTGTATTTGGAAATTCTCGAGAGTTTGATTGATAACGAAGAAATTCTTAAAACCGAATCGAATCAGTTAATTTTGCCTTCTTGAGAATAATTTTTACCGTAACCAACGATCTTAACTCCGATCAACGTATGTATCGAACGTGTTCTGTTTTGCAGAAAGGCGGACACGAAGTGCTACTCGTTGGTAGGGTTCGGAAGGATTCTCAACCCGTTATGCCGCAATGTTTCCAGCAGCATAGACTGAATTGTTATTTTCAAAAAGGGAAGTTGTTTTATCTTGAATACAATCTTCGACTTTTTTTCTATCTACTGTTTAAAGATTCGGATGTATTGTGCTCTATCGATTTAGACACCGCTTTACCTGGGTTGTTCCTAAAGGGGCTGAAAAAGTGGCGATGGATCATAGATGCCCATGAGTGGTTTCCCTATGTGCCCGAAGTCGCGCGAAGACCCCTTATTCAGAAGTTCTGGTTGTGGGTTGAAGCGAAAATAATTCCATCCGCTGATTCTGTTTACACAGTTGGAAAAGCCATATCAGAGCAGTTAGAAAGAACCTATGGTCGATCGGTAGAGGTAGTCAGAAATGCCCCTTTTTTAGATAATTCAAAGTTCGAAAACGCTTTACCCGATCACATTCAATTACCGCAAGAAGATTTCATCTTGTATCAAGGTGCAGTTAATGAAGGTAGAGGTTTAGAACGTCTGTTAGAAATAATTGCACAAACCAAGTTTCATCTGGTAATTGCCGGTGATGGTGATATGCTTCCTCAGATTAAAGAGAGGGTTAAATTAAACAATTTGGAATCACAAGTGCATTTTCTAGGGTTTATTAAGCCCCAATATTTGCCGATGGTAACTTCACGAGCTAGAGTAGGATATAATGTGTCAGAAGCTGTTTCAAAAAGCTATGAACTTTCCCTTAACAATAAATTCTTCGATTACACGCATGCACTCTTACCTTCAGTAATAAACGACTTTGTCGAATACAGAAAGTTGTGCAGTGATTTTCCGGTGGGAATTTTGGTCAATCATGATAATATTGAAATTCTAAATGCGTTACAACTATTAATGACTGACGATGACGTCTATTTGAAATATAAAAATACGTGTAAATCAGCCCGAGAAGCATGGAATTGGGAAATAGAATCAAAAACCTTACATAAAATATTCCAGCATGTCTAGACACCTACATATAGTTGCGTTTGATTTGCCGTATCCTCCAAATTACGGTGGGTCCACCGATATGTTTTTCAAACTTAGGGCGTTTGCAAAGTTGAATATTAAGGTAACCCTCCATGTGTTTTTATATGGGGGGAAAACCCCCTCCAGGGAGTTGCGCGATGAAGTGCACGCACTGTACTATTATCCACGAAAAAGATCCAATCCATTTGCCGGTAAATTGCCTTTTATTGTTTCAAGCAGAAGCTCAGATAAATTATTGAAGCGATTATCTGGAGATGACGCTCCCATTTTGTTTGAGGGTTTGCATACTACTAGATATCTTGATCATCCTTTGTTGAAACATAAACGACGTGTGGTTCGTGCGCACAATGTAGAGCACCATTATTACGAAGCTCTCGCTCTTGCCGAAGAACGTTGGTGGAAGACCTTGTTCTTCAAGACTGAGGCTAGGAAACTCAAAACCTACGAACGGATTTTAAGTTCGGCAGATGGGATAGCGGGAATCTCACCTTTAGAAACGGATTACTTCCAATCGGAGTATGGGAATGCGGTTTATGTACCTGCCTTCCACTCCAATGAAAATGTCCAATCTAAATTAGGTGCTGGGAGTTATATCTTATATCACGGGAATCTTTCCGTTCCAGAGAACAATAGGGCTGCCTTGTATTTGGCACAGGAAGTTTTCCCTAAAACGGGCATGGAATGTATAATTGCCGGTAGTAGGCCATCTAAATCCTTGCAAAAAGCCATTTCTGAATACGAAAATATCAAGTTGGTAGCCGATGTAGAGGCGGATCATATTTTAGACTTAATATCCAATGCCCAAGCCAATGTTTTGGTGACATTTCAATCCACCGGTATTAAATTGAAATTACTCAATTCGTTGTACCGGGGTCGATTTATTATTGCTAATAAACCCATGGTAGAAGAAACAGGTTTGGAATCGTTATGTTCGATTGCTAACAGTCCTACCGAAATGGTAAAACTCATACAAGAATTGAAAACAAAAAATTTCTCAGATGCGGATTTGAATAATCGCAGTGAAGTTTTGGGAAACACATTTGAAAATAATTTAAACGCGAAGAAATTAGTACAAATGTTGTTTTAATGCGGTTTTTTGGACGGTACGTGTAAATAGAAGTTTTAAGTAACATTTGATTGGTTTTATTAATTGAAGTAAAACAAAAACATCGCTCTAGCGTTATTGCTTTCACAACATGCCTCCAATCGAAGAAGCTAAGCACGTGTCAAGGTGGATTGACGAGCTTGCAGAACAGGATTATGCAATAATTGATAATTTCTTTGAGGATGATACTTTAAAACTTATTAATACTTTTTTTAAGGGAAAGGAATTAGACTTTCAACCAGCCAAAGTAGGTCAAGCAAGTATTGAAAAAAGAGTTCCTGAAATTCGAACGGATTTGACTTATTGGCTGGATAGAGCAAGAGACGAGTCTTTATTGCCGTTTTTTGTGAAGGTGGAAAGCGTTATGGAAGAGCTTAAATATGGATTGTTTTTAAGTCTGCAAGGTTATGAGTTCCATTTTGCGCTATATCCTTCTGGTGGTTTTTATCGTCCGCATTTGGATCAATTTGATGCCCGATCTAATCGAATGATTTCAATGATTATTTATTTGAACCAAGATTGGCATCTGGGAGATGGTGGCGAACTTCGTATTCACAAAGAGGGATTAGAAATCGATGTGCAACCCATCATGAATCGTTGTGTAATTTTCAGGTCCGATTGTTTATTACACGAAGTATTAAAAGCCAATAAACCAAGGAGGAGCTTAACAGGCTGGTTGTTGAAAAGACCTTCGGGGGTGGGGGTACTTGGAATTTAATTTCAACTAAAAAATCAAATGGCGGATTGTTTCCCCATTATTCATGAGTTGTTTTAAAGATTCGATACCCAGCTTCACATGCAATTCATCGAATAACTCGGAGTTGACCACATCCTTCTCTAAGGTTTTTACACCTTCAGGAACCATAGGGTTATCGCTTACCAAAAGTAATGCTCCAGTAGGAATGTGATTGTGGAATCCCACTGAAAATAAGGTTGCCGTTTCCATATCTATGGCGTATGCTCGAATACGGTTTAAATACTTTTTAAACTTCTCGTCGAATTCCCAAACGCGTCTGTTAGTGGTATATACCGTGCCAGTCCAATAATTGGTTTGATGTTCTCTAATTGTGGTGCTCACTGCTTTTTGCAGTGCAAATGCAGGCATGGCGGGTACTTCAGGCGGAAAGTAATCATTTGAGGTTCCTTCTCCACGTATAGCTCCTATAGGAAGAATAAGATCTCCAATTTTATTTCTCTTTTTCAATCCACCACATTTCCCCAAGAATAAAACCGCTTTCGGTGTAATTGCCGTTAATAAATCCATAACGGTGGCTGCATTGGGTGACCCCATGCCGAAATTTATGATACTTATATTTTCAGCGGTTGCCGAACTCATCGCTTTGTCAATTCCTTTAATTTCTGCCCCGGTTTGTTCGGCAAATAAATTCACATAATGCTGGAAGTTGGTGAGTAAAACATATTCACCAAAACTTTCAAGTGGTTCTCCCGTGTATCTTGGAAGCCAATTATTTACAATTTCTTCTTTGGTTTTCATAAATTAGTTTAAGATACAATTTTTAATTGAATTTGTTACTGTGCTAATAAAATTTTAGGTTTGTTTTATGCGTATTTGGGTTTATGTATTGGGTACAATTGCAGTGGTAACACTTAGTTTGAGCGTTTTGTTTAAACTCCTTCACTATCCAGGAGCCAATGTATTATTGATGTTGGGTATGTCTACTTTTTCACTTGGATTTACGCCGTTGGCGGCACGTTACTTGTATCTGAAGAGACGGAAGAATAGCGACGTATAAATCGGATATCATTTGAAAAAAATTCCCATTTGAATAGGCGATATGAATACTTATTTCATTCGTATTCATATCGCGAATACTATTATTGATAAAATAGATAATTACAAGTGTGATAATTGACACTTTCTATATTGTAGGTATTGCTCAACTTTGTATCAACAAAATAATACTACAATATGGAAACAATTGAAAACAGCTATGCCATGCCTAGAATAGGCGACATCGCACCAGACTTTGAAGCAGTAACTACTATCGGTAAAATCAAATTTTCGGACTATGAACCGGGTAAATGGAAAATTTTATTTTCTCATCCTGCTGATTTTACGCCCGTGTGCACTACCGAAATGAGCGGTTTTGCTTTGCGTCAAAATGAATTTGATGAATTGAACACGGCTTTAATAGGATTAAGTATTGACAGTATTCACAGTCATTTGGCTTGGGTAAATAACGTTAAAGAAAAAACCGGAGTGTATTTTCAATTCCCCATAATCGCAGATTTAGATATGAAGGTATCGAAGTTATATGGGATGTTGCAGCCTAATGAAAGTGAAACGGCGGCGGTTCGTGCCGTTTTCTTTGTTGATGCTTCTAACAAAATCCGATTGATTATGTATTACCCATTGAATGTAGGTCGTAATATGGACGAAATAATTCGTTCGCTAAAAGCTTTGCAATTCAGCGATACACATAAAGTGGCAATGCCATTGAACTGGCAGCCGGGTGATAAAGTAATTGTTCCTGCGCCCAAAACATTGCAAGAACTGGAAGCAAGAAATGCCGATACTACGTTAGAAAAGGTAGATTTTTACTTGGCTAAGAAGACCATATAAGCCATTAAAACAACGTATTAAAGGGCTGTTCCAAACGGAATGGCCTTTTTTGTTATTATCCTCCTCACAAAATGACGGAGAATACGTTTCTAATGTTAATCGATGATTTTATCGGTTACAACTTTGTAGCTCGGATCTTCGTAATAGTTTACTTCGATTATGGCAGATGCTTTCTCTAATAATGCAGTGCAATCT
>ERZ807291.9017-NODE-9017-length-10913-cov-11.105176_pt1 | contig 10913 bp, 12 predicted proteins | sample MGYA00521257_ERZ807291 | MGnify/ENA primary metagenome ERZ807291 (study PRJEB31413, sample SAMN03169783) | marine metagenome | biome: Marine; feature: Water; material: Subsurface seawater | place: North Sea | collected 2011-04-28 | depth 1 m m ...
AATATTTGACTTTTTTACCTTGAAGTGGAGCAACTTCGAAATCGTCTGCAAAATCAGCTTCAACCTCGTTTTTGTCGTCTTTTTTCATACCGATCACAGCCTGAGCGATGGCATCAACTCCAAGTCCTTTCGCCTGACCAGCTTCTTCCCATGTATTAGTCTGTTTACCATACATGGGCTTATCTGGGAGAATATCTGAAACAGGAGAATCGTCCAAAGTACCTTCATATGAACATTTTACGTAGTCACCTTTCTCGGCGGCACGTTCGACTTCGTCAAATGAAGCCCTTTGATCCCTAATGGTTTCAAGCTCCTTATCAATATCCTCATCTTTAACTTCGCCTGAATGAACAGTAAGTTCATACTCTTCATATTTCGGAAGTTCAAAATCTGGCTCGATGTCAACGGTAACTTCAACTGTTGCGGATTCGCCTTTCTGAAATTCACTTGGTTCAACTTTGAGGACGGAATAAACTTTAATTTCTTTATTTTCGAGAACGGCTTCGTAGGCTGAAGTAGAAACTTTGCGGGTTAATTCCTGATGGATTTCCTTGGCATATTTCTTCCTGATCACCTGTTCAGGTGCTTTTCCCTTACGAAAACCCGGTATGTTAGCCAGACGGCCAAGTTCACGACAGACTTCTTTGTCCTTGGATGACATTTCGTCCGAATCAAAGGAAACATTTACAATTTTACGGGCTTCTCCCGCTTCTTTTATTTCTACATTCACAGTAAAGAAAAGTGTGTTGGTTGTTTAATACAATTTATGAGGAAATGCCGAAAGCACAACAAAGAGATGTATATCACCAAAAAAAACCCTTAGGGTCAACGAGATAAAGGGTTGGTTGACCTTATTTGAAGGGAGCCCACGGGATCATAGATACTTTGGAGATAAGGCTATCCATGTTCGAAAGTAAATTTTTTGTTTTTTTCAGTCCGTTTGGGGAAAAGTCTTTAATTTGAAGGATCCATTCCCCAGATTTTGAGTTTTCGCCAATTACTTTATATTCCTCGGGGTCAATTAGTTTTTCGAATTGTTCCAAAGTCGCTCCTTCGTTAGGAAGTAGATAAAGTTCGGAAGACCTGTGGAAAAGATATTGTTTATCAGAATTTTCATTTCCAACGGAGGAGATCTCTCTAGCCAAAACAAAAAGCCTTTCGGATCGAAAAGAACCCGCCGATTCAATTGTCCAAGATTTTTCTGTGGTTGATTTGTTCCATTTTGAATTACTTTGGTTGCTTTCAAAATATATTACGATCCCGTGTGGAATATGGTCGGTTATTTGTTCAGGGATAGGATCAAAAGGGGTGCCGTTTACTGCACAGGCGAGTGACTTGTAGTTACCCGGGCGCTCATTAGTTTGCTGCGTTTTTTTTTGCAGGGCATAACGGACGAGCATTGAGGAAAGTGTAATGCCGATAGCAATTCCTATCCAAATTGAAAGTCTTCGTTCATTTTTCGAAATCGCCATTTATAAAATCACAGGTTGCATAATTTAGGGAATAATCTTCTACTTAAAGATTATGCTAAGGGCAAGTGTTGACATTAGAGTACGGTACAAAGAAACCGATAAAATGGGAGTTGTATATCATTCCAATTATTTTGCCTGGTTTGAGATTGCCCGGATTAATTTGCTCGATCGGTTAGGTTGTCCTTACGCGGAATTAGAAAAAGATGGTTTTTTTCTCCCAGTTCTCTCCTGCGATGCAACATTTCATCAGCCTGCTTTTTTTGATGACCGCTTAACTGTTGATGTGCGCATTGAAAAAGTACCAACTGTGCGGATTGAAGCATTATACGAAATTAGAAATAAAGAGGAGTTGATCACAACTGGTTCAACTCAGCATGCTTTTGTATCTCAAAAAGGTGGGGTGGTACGCCCACCTGAAAGATTTGCCGAGGTTGCCCGGTCCTTATTTAATAACTAGTTCAGTACTTCGAGATAATTTTTTTGGATAAGGGTGGCGACCTTCGACGCAGATCTCCCATCGGTTGAGATAATCTTGTCAGCCATTCTGTATTTTTGCTCTCTTTCTGACAACAATTCGGTTATTTTTGAGAATGGGTCTTCCGTTTGCAATAAGGGGCGTGAAGAGTTCTTTTGGATACGTTCAAAAATTGTCTTAGGGCTTGCCCAGAGAGTGAAAACTTTTCCATTATTTTTTAGCATTTCAATCATACCTTCAGCAATTGGTAGCCCGCCCCCGCAGGAAATAAGGCAACCTGATTTAGGATGACCAGACTGGATGAAGTCTTTCTCCATTTTCCGAAACCCGATCTCGCCATCTGTTTTAAAAACTTGAGATATGGATGTACGGTATTTCTTTTCGATTTCGAGATCCGAGTCAAGAAATGATAACCCTAACATTTTTGCGGCCAATTGCCCAACTGCGGTTTTACCTGTCCCCATGAAGCCGATCAGGTATAGATTTGGTCGGGTGGTGCACTGCGTGTCTAGGTTCATAATAGGTTCTAAAAAGATTATGATAAGTGCTTGCGAATCAAGAAAAGAATAGAGATACTAAAGAGATGAACAACGACTCAGTTGAAGTCACCGTAAAGGGAGTAATGCCAACATCCAACGGATGTGCAATCTTTTTGGGCAATGATGAAAAGACCTTTGTTATATATGTGGATCCAGCAATCGGAAATGCGATCAATATGACAATTAATCAAGTTAAAAAAGAGCGGCCCCTGACCCATGATCTCATCGGTCTAATTCTTCGCGGGCTTGAAACTAGTATTGAGCGTGTCTTAATTAATGATGTGGATGAAGGTACTTTCTTTGCACGAATCATTTTAAGGATGGAAAATGAACTTGGTAAAAAAATTATTGAATTGGATGCCCGTCCAAGTGATTCCATCGTGCTTGCCCTGCAAATGAAGCAACCGATTCATGTATCAAACAAAGTGCTCGAAAATGTCGAGGACATGTCCGAGATTCTTGAACGCATTTTACGCAAGCAGGATTAAAATTAGTATTTATTAGACCGCCGTGATTTCTGAGTTGAAATCAGTTGATTACTGTTCTTCCCTTCGTCAATTACCGGAATCTTTAGTTGCTGGACAGTGGCCCACCGCACTCGCCCCAATGCAGGATGTTACAGGATTGCCATTCATGGAGGTTGTATCCCGTCGGGGACCTCCCGACTTTTTCTTCACCGAATTCTTGAGAGTGCATGCTCATTCAAAAATTGATGACGATATTCTTGCATCGATAACAAAAAACCCAACATCCCAGCCCGTTTTTGCCCAACTGATTGGAGAAAACATTGAAGATTTAAGAAGAACAGTTAGAGAATTCAGGCAGCATCCTGCCGCAGGAATCGATCTAAATCTCGGATGTCCTGCACCCCGGGTATTTAAAAAAAATGTTGGTGGTGGTTTGCTACGGACACCTGAACGAATTGCGGAAATCTTAAAAATGCTTCGGGAGGAAGTGGGGACCCTTTTGACCGTAAAAATGAGAATCGGTTTTGAGGATGACCGCTATTTTGATGAACTGCTCGAAGTAATGAATGAAAATAATGTCGATTTATTGAGCCTCCATGCGAGGACTGTTCTCGGAGGTTACCGGTCTAAACCGAGTTATTCTCATGTGGAAAAAGCAGTTAGGAATCTCAAGTGCCCAGTTATGCTTAATGGCAATGTTTCCTCAGCAAGTGGTGCATTACAGTTAAGGGATTCAACAGGTGCATATGGGGTTATGATTGGAAGGTCAGCTATTCGGAACCCGTGGATTTTTAGGCAGATTAGAGAATCTCAGTCAGGGAAGTCTATTTTTCTTCCGAAACTTGGAGATGTTTACGAGTATGTCGATGATTTGTACCTTTCCCTTGCAAAGCCTGGTGTAGAAGAAAGAAAAAGTGTGGCGAGAATGAAAAAATTTCTAAATTTCGTTGGGTTGTCAGTAGATCCAGAGGGAAAGTTTCTCCATGAAATGAGGCGTGCTTTGACAAAAAGAGACCTTTTCAGTGTTTGTTCTTCCTATCTGCTTGATAATGGAAAAGAGAGTCAACTTTTTAACATTAAACCCTTTGATGGATTGGTTGCACGGCCAAGTTCAGAGAGTATCGACTCTGGTTGCCAAGTTTAATTGTGGGGAAAATTTAGACGGATCCATGATTAATTTTATGAGAAATTTGTGGGCTCCAGTTATATCTTCTTGCGGATGTTACTTTTTCCTTCTCTTTGCCCAGCCTCCGAATCAATCCCCTGAATGTGCTTACTTTTTTCTATTACCTGCAATTTGGTGGTTTTCTCACAGACCAAAAATAAAAATCGTGATGCTTTCTTTTTTGCTGGCTGGTTTTCTTTATCATATTTCCCTCGTCGGATGGATGCGACATGTGACAATGGGGGGAATGTTTGGAGCTTGTCTTCTCTTATCTATTTATCAACTTCCGTGGTTTTTTATGGCACGAATATTGGTTCCTTATTCAATTGCTGGTGGATTTAAAGCAAGGATTATCACGATTGTTTGCCTATCCTGTACTTGGGTCGCGATTGAGTGGTTGAGGTGTCAGTTTACACTTGGGTTTCCTTGGTGTCCTTTATCGGTTACTCAGTGGGAAAGACCGATTCTTCTGCAAACCGCTCAATGGCTCGGTGGTTGGGTTGTTTCCTTTTTTCTGATTTTTTTTAATTTATGCCTCGGATCTTATGTGCATCACCTCTTAGTTCGAAGGAGGCAATCTTCATCAGGTATATTTGGTAATATTTGCCCGGACTTTTATTTGGCCATTCTTTTATTCGTTTTCATGCTCAGTCCATTTTTTCTTTTTCAGAAGCCTGAAAACGAAAAAAAACACCGTTTTGATGTGGGTGTATGCCAACCCTATTTATTGGATAAATGGAAGGGGGGAAATGCCGCATTGCATAAGGATATTCTAAGTAGGCAGACCAGTATTCTAGGGCTTATGAAGCCGGATTTGATCGTCTGGCCTGAAGCATCAACTCCTTATGCCTTGAATAAAGATGCTACCTGGGTGGAGGAGTTGGTAAGACAGACATCTATCCCCCTTTTGATAGGAGCAGTCCTCAAGGAAAAGGAATCGATCTATAACACAATTTCCGAGGTTTTGCCTGATAGTGGATTTGAGGATAATAGCTATGCAAAAAGAGTTTTGGTTCCATTCGGGGAATATATTCCTTTCCCCTTTAAGTTTGTCCCGGGATTAAGAAAAATGGTTGGTCCAGTGGGAAGTTTTAAAAAGGGGGATGATATAAACGTTTTTAATATTCCTGCAAATGAATCTGATGGAGGATCTGTTAAGATTGGGCCATTGATTTGTTACGAGGACATATTTCCCTCTCTTTGTCTTGATGTTGCCCGAGAAGGAGTTGATCTTTTCTTTGTCACAACGAATGATGCATGGTTTGGCGAAGAGGGATGTGCTATACAACATGCAGCACATTCCGTTTTGAGAGCAGTTGAAACCCAAAGACCTTTTCTTCGTTGTGGTAATGCCGGTTGGTCGGGATGGATCGATTCTAATGGATACCAGCGGGAAGTTTTAAAAGATGAAAATGGTAGTATATATTGTGCCCGTGCAACCGTAATGAATTTAGTTCTGAGTTTAAATTCTCAACGAGAAAAATCTTTTTACGTGAGAAATGGAGATTTGTTTGCATACTTTTGTGCATTTGTCTCGTTCGGTGCATGCATTAGGCTCACTTCCAAGATGAATTATTAATATTGCTTTAAATGTGTAAGATAGTTTAACTTAATTAGATGAATTCCGCAGCGCCAAATTTTGACTATTACGATTTTTTAGTTCGTCAAATTCAGCAAAAGCTTCCCACGCTGCCTACTATTGTAAATGAGTTGACCAATGTCTTGGAAAATCCTGACTCTTCTACTTTTGCAGTTGAGGATGTGATGGTATCTGATGCTCCAATGACCACTAGGATTCTAAGGGTTGCAAACACGAATTTTTACAGGGGAAGTCGTGAGAAAGTAACTGATGCCAATGAGGCTATTGGTACTTTAGGGTTTGAGAAAATTCGCAATGTGGCTCTAACAACCTCTGTATTTAAGATGTTCTCAGGTCCGTCTGCTGCAGATAAATTTTCACTCGAAGGATTGTGGAAACACTGCCTTGGGGTTGCATCCGCATCTAGAACGATTGCTAAATATTTGGGGAAATCCTGGCACGAAACAGCTTACACTTGTGGATTGGTTCATGACATTGGTAAAGTGGCGAGATTTAAACTTGATGAAGATGATGAAACAGAAGTTTTTCTCAAGGACTCCCAGACATCTTTAGATAAAAAAATTAGTCTGATACAAGCTGAACTTATAAACCAGTCTCCCCGTCATGATTATCTCGGTTACCTTATTTGTAAAAATTGGGGACTGTCAAAATATGTCGAAGGTGTTGTCAGGTGGCACCACGAACCAAATCCCGAAAATAGGCAAAAAATTGCTTCCGATGAGGTTAATGAGTTAATTGATTTGGTAATTCTAGCTGATTGGGTAGTGAATGATAAAAAGTTTGGATTTAGTGGACATGAAAATCCGGAGCATCCGTCCGATGCTTTACTTGCCCGTTTAAATATACATTCCTCTCATTTGGAACCTATATGTTCATCTGTTGAAACAGAGTTGGAAATGACGGAAGATTTTTGTAAAATGCTTGATGAGGTTTGATTCCAGTTTTTGGAATCATGGGTATAAAGATTTAGTATTTTTGTTCTAAAATCCTTATTTCTTTGGTTTGTTTTCATATATACTTGCCATTTTTAGTAATAAATCTCATTCCTACTATTTTATCTGGTGAGATAACACCATCAACTCAAACATATTAATTCAATGTCTATTAAAATTGGAATCAATGGTTTCGGTCGAATCGGCCGTTTAGTTTTTCGTGCACTTGTCGACCAAGGTTTACTTGGTGATAAATTTGATGTGGTGGCAATCAATGACTTGGTCCCCTCTGACAACCTTGCTTATCTCTTAAAGTATGATTCAACGCAGGGACGGTTTAATGGTACTGTCGAAGCACCAACTAATGATTCTCTAGTTGTTAACGGACATGAAATAAAATGTTTGGCTGTTCGCGAAGGTCCTGCAGCATTGCCTTGGGGCGAGCTTGGTGTTGATATCGTGATTGAATCCACCGGGCTTTTCGTTAGCAAAGAAGCTGCTGATGGACATATCGCAGCCGGGGCTAAGAAAGTGATTATTTCTGCACCTGCTAAAGGAGATGTGAGAACAATTGTACTTGGCGTAAACGATGAAGAACTTAGAGCGGATGATCATGTTGTATCGAATGCATCCTGCACCACGAATTGCTTAGCTCCAATGGTGAAAGTTGTTTTAGAGAATTTCGGTATAGTTGAAGGTCTTATGACAACTGTTCACAGTTACACCGCGACTCAGAAACCGGTGGATGGACCATCGATGAAGGATTGGAAAGGTGGTAGAGGAGCCGCAATTAACATTATCCCTTCAACAACTGGAGCTGCAAAAGCTGTTGGATTGGTTTTGCCAGAAGTACAGGGCAAGCTCACCGGTATGGCATTTCGGGTTCCTACGCCCACCGTTTCTGCAGTCGATTTAACTGTTAAAACTGAGAAATCAACATCATATGAAGAAATTTGTGCCAAAATGAAGGAGGCATCCGAGGGTTCTCTTTCCGGTATTTTAGATTACACAGCTGATGAAGTTGTTTCTTCAGATTTTATTCATTGTGCTGCATCTTCTATATTCGATGCTGGTTCAGGAATGGGTTTAAGTGACACATTTTTTAAACTTGTTTCGTGGTATGATAATGAATGGGGATACAGTAACCGTTGTGTTGACCTTCTCAAGAGAGTCGCAAAATTTGTTTAGACCTTAGGTAAAAAGTCCTTTTTTCAGGTGTTGATTCCTGTAACCAAAAATTATTATGCCTCTAGTCAAAACAATAGACGACATTGACCCAAAGGGATTACGGGTTTTCGTTCGGGTTGATTTTAATGTACCGCTTGATGCTGATGGTAGCGTTACAGATGACACGCGGATTAATGCCGCTATTCCTACGATACAAAAGCTGCACGATCAAGGAGCTAAGATAATCTTGGTCAGTCATTTGGGTCGTCCAAAAGGGGAAAGGGTTGAGTCAATGAGTCTATCTCCAATTGCACCGGTTTTGTCGGAAAAACTTTCTTTACCTGTTACTTTCATAAATGATTGTGTGGGCAAGGAGGTAGATGATGCATTACAAAATATAACAGACGGGCAAATTGTACTTTTGGAAAATGTACGTTTTCATAAGGGTGAAACTGAAAATGATCCTGAATTTGCAAGACAGCTCGCTTCTCATGCTGATGTATTTGTAAATGACGCTTTCGGCACTGCTCACCGGGCTCACGCTTCAACTTTTGGAGTTCCAGAGTTATTGGATGTTAAAGTATCAGGATACCTGATTGCGAAAGAACTTGAATTCCTGGGAGAGAAAACAGCTTCTCCTAACCGTCCGTTTACTGTCATTCTGGGCGGGGCAAAAGTAAGTGATAAGATAATGGTTATTGATTCTCTCCTAGATAAGGCAGATGTGATTATTATTGGTGGTGCCATGGCTTACACTTTCGCATTAGCTAATGGAAAAAAGATAGGAGAGAGCTTAAGTGAGCCCGATAAGGTCGAGTTGGCAAAATCTGCACTCGAAAAGGCCAAAAATAAGGGCGTTCGGTTTCTTTTACCTGTGGATACTCTTGGTACAAATGCACTTGATTTCGATGCGAAAACCTTGGGTGATACAAAGGTTTTTGATGGTGATATTGAAGATGGTTGGGAAGGTGTTGATATCGGCCCCAAAACCACTGAAATTTATTCAGAGGAGGTCTCCAAGGCGAAAACTGTTCTCTGGAACGGTCCCATGGGTGTATTTGAGATAGAAGGCTCAAGCAAGGGAACTTTTGCCATTGCCCAAGCGGTGGCTGAGGGGGATGGTGTTTCTATAATTGGTGGCGGCGACTCAGTTAAAGCTATAAACCGCAGCGGATACTCTGACCGTGTTACCTTCATGAGTACAGGAGGTGGAGCATCGCTCGAGTTTTTGGAAGGTAAATCTCTTCCGGGTGTCGCTGTACTGGATTCAAAGTAAATTTTTCAACTTAATCTTAGTTAATATGTCACGTAAATTTCTTATCGCTGGTAACTGGAAGATGAACAACACTGCCTCTGAGGCAGTTGATCTGATCGAGGAAATCAAATCCTCTGTTGGCGGACAAACTGCGGTTCAGGTTTGTGTCTGTCCATCATTCACGTGTTTGGCTAAAACGTCCGAATTAGTAGAGCAGTCCGAAATTCTATTGGGTGCCCAAGATATGAATGCAGCTCCATCGGGGGCATATACTGGTGAAGTTTCTGCTGAAATGCTCCGTGATCTTTATGTCAGTTTCGTGATTTTAGGTCATAGTGAGAGGCGCCAGTATTACGGGGAAACTAATCAACTCGTAAATCAGAAAATCCTTGCTGCAATCGATAATAATTTAAAGCCGATTTATTGCATCGGTGAAACATTGGAGGAAAGAGAAAACGGAAGAACACTTGATGTTGTCCGAAATCAGGTTCGTGAAGGGCTTGAGAATTTCCCTTCGAAATCAATCGAGAACTTGGTTCTTGCATACGAGCCAATCTGGGCGATCGGAACCGGGAAAACTGCTACGGATGAAATGGCACAGGAGGTTCACTGTGATATCAGAAAAGTGCTTTCTGAAATGTTTGGTGATGCCGCATCCTCGAGCATTCGCATTCTCTACGGTGGATCTATGAAACCTGAGAACGCTGAGGGTCTTTTGTCACAGGCTGATGTCGACGGTGGCTTGATTGGTGGTGCATCACTTACCGCCCGATCATTTGTCGGTATTATCGACGCAGCTCAAAAGGTTTAGCCTTTCGGTCTGTAGTATTTTATGGGGTGCAATAAAGCACTGCACTCATCAATCATTGCGGTTTAGTTCTTCTACCAAATCAGTTGGGTGTGTTTTTGCTTTTACTTTGAGATAAGCTTTTTCAATGATTCCGTTTTCATTAATTAAAAATGATGTTCTGTGAATGCCCTCAAAAACACGGCCCATGAATTGCTTTTTTCCCCAGACACCAAAAGATTTCGCAATCTGATGATTTTCATCTAGGAGGAGAGGGAAGGGGAAATCGTACTTTCGTTTAAATTTTTCATGGGACTGCGTAGAATCTCCTGAAATTCCAAAAATTTGAATATTCTTATTTTGGAAAAAATTATAGTTATCCCGAAAGCCGCAAGCCTCAGCGGTACAACCAGGAGTGTTGTCGCGTGGATAAAAAAATAGCAGGTATTTTGATCCCAGTAACATTTCTCTGGAAACGGGATTACCTTCAGAATCACTAGTTGAAAAAAGTGGTATGCGTTCCGGTTCTTTTAGTGGTGATGCATCGAGCATAATTATTTTAAAAAGCGAAAGTAGCAGTCTTTCCGACCGACTCTATCAAACTAGACTGGATTACTTCTTGTAGTCTTTTTTCAAGTTCGTTTCTTTTTTCTCGATTCTCCCTAAATGATACTTTGACCATTCTGTCCCTTTCTAAAACGAGCTTAATTTCACTGAGAACATTTGGTGTCAGCCCTTTTTTGCCAATCTTAACATCCACTTGCCTCGTTTTAGCGGCTGATTTTAAGGCTCTTCTTTCCTTTCCCGTATTTGTTTTCAAGTTATTGATTTTTGTTTTTAATAAATTTCATGACATTCTCACTATCTTTCAATGGGTCGACTTTGTCATTTTTGTAGATTAATTTTCCAGATTTCGAAATAAGAAATGTCCATCGCTTAATGGTTACGCCTCTTTCCAAGGTATATTTATCACCCAAGAAGAAGCGTTCTATTATACCTCCCTTTTTTTGAGGAACCTGAAATAACTGTGCAACTTTACCATCGGGGTCGGACA
>ERZ807291.9019-NODE-9019-length-10912-cov-10.155292_pt1 | contig 10912 bp, 7 predicted proteins | sample MGYA00521257_ERZ807291 | MGnify/ENA primary metagenome ERZ807291 (study PRJEB31413, sample SAMN03169783) | marine metagenome | biome: Marine; feature: Water; material: Subsurface seawater | place: North Sea | collected 2011-04-28 | depth 1 m m ...
TAGATAATCAAAGAGATATTTTGGCAGATACAAAATTGCGATATCAGGAGCTCCTATCTAACGCAGAAGATCTTGACTATGCCACTGCGGTGACAAAGTTATCGGCTCAAATGTTGTCATTAGAAGCGGCTCAGGCAAGCTTTGCCAAAATATCTCAATTGAATCTGTTCAATTATCTCCGATAGGGCATTGTTGTGACTGAAGTTTCTAATGTAGCAAATACGGTATTAACAACTCTTGATATTGGTTCGGGGATTGATTCTCAGAAGCTGGCGCAGGATTTAACTGATGCGGTCAAAATTCCACAAGAAAAAAATATTCAGGGCAAAATTGATGCTTCTGAGGCATCAATATCGGCGTATGGGCTCATGAAATTTCAAATAGATTCACTTAAAGCATCATTTGAAAAACTTAATGATGCAAATGAGCTTGCAACAAGTGCTGGAACATCCTCAGATGTAACAAAAATAACAATTTCTGAAACAGCTGGAACTGCCATTGAGGGATCATATAATTTTAAAATCGATCAGTTAGCTAGTAACCAACGTGTTACGTCTGACCAATACACATCAAAGACCCAGTCGCTCAACAGCGGATCATCGTTTAATATTTCATTGTCTGTGGGAACAACAAAAGCTGCGGTTGCTGCTATTTACAATGCCACAGCCACAGCCTCCGAGACAACAACACTTGTAGTAGGAGATGGCACGAACACCGTAAGCGTTGCAAGTGCTGCTTACACCAGCATTGCGGCCCAAGTGAGTGCTATTCAGGGAGCCTCTGGATACGATGACTTGCTATTCGCAGTAGCTGTGAATGCTGACGAAGATGGATTTGCCTTTACCTACAAAACTGCAGGATCAGTGGTATCGACTCCCACATTCACGGGATCTGGAAGCGCTCATACTATTACGAATCCAACTGTCGGCGTTAGTGTGGCAACGCCGGTGTCTGGTGTGGTGGCAGAGTATAATGTTACTGGAGCGGCTTCAGAGACAACAACTTTAGTCGTTTCAGATGGCTCTACCAAAGTCTCTGTAGATAGCGCTAGTTACACGAGTATTGCCGAGCAAGTCACAGCGATAAAAGCGGCAAATGGATACGACAATTTGAAGTTCACTGTTTCTGTTAATGCAGCCAATGACGGCTTTAAGTTCACTTACAAGACAACGGGAGCAGTTACTACCGCTCCAACTCTAACTGGTAGTGGCAGCAGCCATACTATGACAACTACTACAACCGGGGTCACGGCGGTGAACGCTGCAACGACTACTACTATTGCCGTGTCTTCTGACAATCCGGCAGGCGTCGTTTCGGCAATAAATAAGGCAAATACCGGTGTATCAGCAACATTAGTAGACACGGGTATAGGTAGCAACAGCTTTAGGATTATATTATCTGGCCAAACTGGCTCGAATGGAGTATTCACTCTCAATTCAACTCCTGACCTTGGATTTCATGATATCGCTAATAGTCTTCAGACCGCGCAGGATGCAATTTTCGACTTTGAAGGCTTAACATTAACAAGAAGTAGCAACACGCTTACCGATGTGGTTGATGGCGCAACATTCAACTTAGTAAAGACCTCAAGTAGCCAAGTGAATGTAAATATTAGTAATGATAGATCTACTCTGAAAACTAATATTCAAGAAATGGTTGCCTCCTATAATGATCTATTACTGCTTTTTGATAATTTCACGTCAGTAGATTCTGAGGCAGATATGGCGGGGGCCTTGTCAGACGACACCTCAGTGATAAGATTCCTAAATACTAAAATTAAGAACGTAGTATTTGGTAATTCCTCCACTGCATCAGGCAGTATTACGGCATTGCGAAATATTGGTCTCAGTCTTAATCAGTACGGAAAGGTGGTGTTTGATGAAAGTGAATATGATGCGGCAATTTCCTCCAGTTATGAGGATGTTGTCACAATGCTTACCGCTGATACTAGTAGTGAAAACCTATTTACTACTTCCAACAAAGGGTTAGCGCAAGATGTAGCAACAATTTTAGATAACTTCACGGACGCAACGGGCGTTGTAACAATTCGGGAAGCTGGCTCAAAGAGTGACCTGTCCGACCATCAAGATGAACTAACAAAATTAGAAGCTCGCATGGAGTCTGTATATAACCGATACCTCGAGCAATTCGGTGTCATGGAAAAATTAATGGCAACACTAGATTCAACCAAAGACTATTTAACGTCACAATTTGAGTCCTTGTCTAAAGCGTACGATAAAGATTAATTATCAGCCTTTGGTTTAGGTCTAATTGAATGATAAGTCAGGTCGAACTACTTTATAAGCGTTTAAGCTTATTTTATGAAAAAGAATGAGCCAGCAATTTCTACTCCGTTACTGTGCAGTAGATTTATATTAAAATTTTTTAAGAGAAGCTGATATGAGTGAGATCAAATTAAATATACTCGACTGTACGTTGCGAGATGGTGGGTATTATAATGATTGGGACTTTGAAGCTGAGATGGTTTTAGAGTATCTGGATTCAATCGCCGAGGCCGGACTTGAATTTGTTGAGTTGGGTTTGAGACAGCTTAGTAATACAAAATATCGTGGCGCTCACGCATATACAACCCAAGAGTATCTAAATGGTTTGAAGTTACCTGAAGGTCCTACTTATGGAGTTATGATTGACGCTAAAGCAGTTCTCTCTGAAAAAATTAGTCAGCAGGAATGTATTGATAAATTATTTCTTGATGCTAGTGATGAAAAAATTTCTCTAGTTAGGGTTGCAGCTCAATTTAGAGAGGTGAGTGAGTGCTTCCCGATGTTAGAACGACTCAAGAATAAAGGATATATCGTAGGTCTTAACATCATGCAAGCCTCTCTTCAAAGTGATTCTGAACTTATGAAATTGGCTGCAATTATTGGTCACTGGGAATGTGTTGATGTAGTGTACTTTGCGGATTCTCTTGGGTCGATGGATGCCCCTGATGTGGAAAGAGTATATAACGCTCTTAGATCGAACTGGAATGGTGATTTAGGGTTCCATGCGCACAATAATATGGGCCAAGCTATTTCCAATACTATGAAGGCCGTTGAGGTGGGTTGTAATTGGGTTGACTCTACCGTCACAGGTATGGGGCGCGGAGCAGGCAATGCTCAAACTGAGTACTTATTGTTGGAACCAAATATACAGAAACCCATGGAAAAACTGAGCTCTCTATTCAATTTGGTAGCGATAAGATTCGAGGAATTGAAAAGAAGCTGTGGATGGGGAACCTCAGTGCCGTACTTTATCAGTGCGATGAAAAATATTCATCCCACCTATGTACAAGAGCTTTGTGCTGACAGTTCATTACAATCCTCGTTATTACCCGAAATATTGATGGACTTAGGGGAGACGTCACAACCTCATATTTTCAATAAGACTATTTTAGAAAATGTTAAGTCCAGTATAGTTTCTCAAGAAAAGTTTATAGGGGGCGTAACAGCTCCTAATATTCTGGTGGGTAGGGAGCTGTTACTTGTCGCTCAAACTGATTCAACGGTAAAGTATCAAAGCGCAATTGCAGATTACGCAAAAAAGAAAGATGCAATTCTAATGTCTATTAACTTCCCAGAACTTGTCCCTAATTTGGCTTATGACTATATCGTAGTCTCTCATAATGAAAAATTCAGGGAAGACGGATTCAAATATCTAAATACTACATGTCCTTACATCGCGCCTAAAAAGCTATTCCCGGATAATAGTATTGATGTAGTGTTTGATTATGGATTCTCAATTAAGAAAAATGTTTTTGAAAACCATGGTTCCTATTCAGATATACCATTTCGATTAACATTAGCCTATGCCATTGGCTTCTGTCTGGATGCTGGTGCGGATACAATAAATCTAGCAGGGTTTAGCGGATTTGATAAGGATGACTCGAGACAAAAAGAAATGGAATCTTTTCTCTCTATCTTATCGCGTTCCAATCTAAAACTAATATCTTTGACGCCTACATCATTCTCAATCGAAGAACGTTCAATCTATGCAATCTAGAAATCAAAGAGATTTACATATTTTTGATTGTGATGGTGTAATTCTAAATTCAAATAATTTGAAAGTCACAGCATTGAGATCATCATTCGAATATATTGCGGCGCCATCTAAGTTCGTTGATTGGGCGACTGATGAATTCAGGATGAATTTTGGTAGGACGAGGGCGAAGCATTTTGAAGTCTTCTCGAGATATGCTGAGATTCAAGGCGTTCCTGTGGACAAAAAAGATATTTATGTTTCAATGAAGCGCTATTCGGAAAATGTTGTAAAGCTATATAAAGATTGTGATGTGATATTTGAAACAAACGAATATATTAAAAAATTACCCTGTTCCAGTTTAATTTTTGTTGTTTCCGCATCTGATCAGGCTGAGTTACGATCGTTCTTGCCTACTAAATGTCCCAGACTACAATCAAGCTATATTTATGGTGGGCCTTTATCTAAAGTGGAAAATATTAATAACGTGATGAGCATTACTGGGGTGAGTGAAGCGTCTTTTTATGGTGATTCAGTTCACGACGCAAAAGCGGCGATTGATTGTGGAGTTAGATTTTATGGTTTATCAAAGTATTCTGCTGATAAAGAATCTCTAAAGGATTTTTGTAAATTAACAAATTTAGCATTTTATTCCGACTGTATGAGGTTAATAGAAAGATGAATTGTGGTGCGGTAGTGATACCCGCAAGATACAAATCTAGTAGATTTCCAGGAAAGCCTTTAGTTGAAATTCATGGAAAGTCGATGATCCAGCATGTATATGAGGCTTGTGTCGAGGCGGTTGGTAAGGGATTAGTTTACGTAGCCACAGACTCCGATTCAATACGGAAAGTAGTAGAGTCATTTAATGGTATTGTGGTCATGACGTCAGAAAAATGTCTTACCGGAACAGATCGACTCGCTGAGGTGAATGAAATGCTAGATCTAGATTTTTTGATCAATGTCCAAGGAGATGAACCTATGATTTCATCCCAAGACATACGAAAAATTTTTCATATGATGTCTGAAGATTCCACATCAGTTCTGAATTGTTATTGCGATATCCATCTCCGAGAAAAAGAATCGCCAACTGTCCCAAAAGTGGTTGTGTCAAATTCATCGAAGTTATTGTATATGTCTAGAACGGGTATACCTTATGATAAAAACCTACGTTCGCATGCGAGGTTTAAGCAGGTTTGTATTTATGGTTTTAGTAGAAAACATTTGAAGTTCTTTTCGTCACAGCGCCAAAAAAGTCTTAATGAAAAGTATGAAGACATTGAAATACTAAGGTTCTTGGACTTTGATATACCAGTTCAGATGATAAAAGTGGCTGCTGGCAGTTGCGCCGTAGATACGCCAGAAGATTTGGTTCGAATTAGGAGGCTCATGGCATAAATAACGTGACTATAGTCAAGAAACCAGGAAAAGGATAAAATTTCAAATTGTTTAAGGAGAAAAAATGAAAGCTCTGATTCTAGCTGGTGGACTAAGGACTAGACGTAGCGAAGAAACAAATTTTAAGACAAAGTTAATGGTGCAAATTGGTGGGAAGCCATATTTTATTGCACATATGAAAATGTATTCCTCACTTGGTATAAGGGATTTTGTTACCTGCTGTGGCTATAAGTGGTATGTTATTAAAGAATATTTTGATAATTGCTTTTTGCATATGCCGGATATAACAATTGATATGCACAATAATACATGGAAGCGCACCAGCGTAATGCAGAACCATGGAGGGTTACATTAGTAGATACTAGTGCTGAACTCATAAGCCAGCTGAAGCCGACACAGGCGGGCGAAGGTACGCTTGTGAGCGGTGTGTCTGGTTAGTGTTAAAGGCTATTAAAAAGAGTCAAGTAAATATAGAGATGTGCAGCTCAATCGAAATATTGCACATAGATGTAAGTGGTACGTTTACTCTACCAATACGCTCCCAATTCAAACCGCTCCTAATCTAATTCAATCAGCGTGCTCCACCTCTCTACGCACCCAAGGCCATAACGAAAAGTAGGGCCGTGGGTACCTTAACAATTTTTAAAAAGCTAAAAAAGAGAAGCCCGACATCATTGGATGATGCCGGGCCTATCAAGAGCAAATAGTTATCTAGAGATACTATTTGAGTAGCGCTAACACAGACTGTGCTTGTTGATTCGCTTGAGATAACATGGCTGTTGCCGCTTGCGAAATAATCTGCGTCCTAGCAAGCTCAGTGGTCTCTGACGCATAATCTGCATCCATAATAGCGCTTCTTGCAGCTGCTGTATTTTGGATTGCGACATTTAGGTTATCCAGTGAGTGCTCTAGAGTGTTAATCGACGCACCAAAGTCAGCTCTTGCCTGAGCAACACCAAGGATAGCTGCATCAAGTTTTGTAACTGTAGTACCTGTATCGACTTGGAGTGAGGTGTCAGTAGTATCTGCGAATGCTGATAAGTCTTCTCCCATAACACCGCCAGTGGTTCCTGCGGTGCCGCCTGAAATAGTTGCAGTGAGGCTCGTACCTCCGGCATCAGTATACTTGACGGTAGTTACACCAGCACCAAAGCCAGCTTTCTCCGCGTAGGTTAAGCCGCTGCCGTCTGCGGCAACAGTTAGTTTGAAGTCGGTATCAGCTAATGCCTTAATATTAAAGGAATTAGCAAGCATTGTGGCTGATACAGCACTAAGAGCTAAGGCACCATTATTCTGATCATTTCTAATATCTGTAATGCTCACAGAAATCGTTGTTGTCCCATCGGTCAGGAAGGAAGCACCAGCAGTCAGGTCAGTGGTGATTGCTGATGTAGCGAGGGCTTCAGATGCAGTTCCTAATGCTTCTGTGGAAGATGCTGCACCATTAGCTAAATTAAAATCTGAAAAACTCACTCTTAACGTATCAGCCGCATCCTTACCAACAACAAAATCCAGTCGGTCATTAGTAAGATCTCCTTTGAGGACTGCAAGTCCGTTAAACTCAGTGTCGGTAGCGATTCGATCTATCTCTGTAGCGAGTGCCGCGAACTCTTTGTTCAGGTTTGCTATGTCATTAGAATCGTTAGTGCCGTTCGCTGCCTGAACACCTAGCTCACGCATTCTTTGTAGCATATCGCCAATCTCAACAGCTGCACCATCTGCTGTTTGGAGTAGGGAGATTGCATCATTAGCATTACGTGCAGCCTGCTGTAAGCCCTGGACTTGCGACGTCATTTTAGAACCGATAGCTAATCCTGCCGCATCGTCACTTGCTGAGTTAACCCGCGTGCCAGTTGCTAATCGCTCCATCGTCGTCTCCATAGCTCGGGCATTCTCTTTCATGGCGGTCGCCGTTACTGATGCCGCAATATTTGTATTAATTACTGTCATTTTTTCATCCTCAAGTAAATTTGTGAAATTTTCAAAACTGCAGCTAACATAGCTACTCAACGAATACCATCGACAGCAATACCAAAGACTTTAGGAAAGTGGCAAAAAAAGTGGCAAAAAAACTCCATTTTTATATTTAACAGGCAAAAGTTGGCCACATTAGCGCTCATTGAAAGGGATCTAGAAATAGCCACATTTCTTTTCGATGCAGCATGTAAGGATCGGAGGGTTATTTACAGTTGCGTAAAAATTGTCTTATGTGGGGATTTAAATAAAGAAACCCGACATCATTGGATGATGCCGGGCCTATCAAGAGCAAATAGTTATCTAGAGATACTATTTGAGTAGCGCTAACACAGACTGTGCTTGTTGATTCGCTTGAGATAACATGGCTGTTGCCGCTTGCGAAATAATCTGCGTCCTAGCAAGCTCAGTGGTCTCTGACGCATAATCTGCATCCATAATAGCGCTTCTTGCAGCTGCTGTATTTTGGATTGCGACATTTAGGTTATCCAGTGAGTGCTCTAGAGTGTTAATCGACGCACCAAAGTCAGCTCTTGCCTGAGCAACACCAAGGATAGCTGCATCAAGTTTTGTAACTGTAGTACCTGTATCGACTTGGAGTGAGGTGTCAGTAGTATCTGCGAATGCTGATAAGTCTTCTCCCATAACACCGCCAGTGGTTCCTGCGGTGCCGCCTGAAATAGTTGCAGTGAGGCTCGTACCTCCGGCATCAGTATACTTGACGGTAGTTACACCAGCACCAAAGCCAGCTTTCTCCGCGTAGGTTAAGCCGCTGCCGTCTGCGGCAACAGTTAGTTTGAAGTCGGTATCAGCTAATGCCTTAATATTAAAGGAATTAGCAAGCATTGTGGCTGATACAGCACTAAGAGCTAAGGCACCATTATTCTGATCATTTCTAATATCTGTAATGCTCACAGAAATCGTTGTTGTCCCATCGGTCAGGAAGGAAGCACCAGCAGTCAGGTCAGTGGTGATTGCTGATGTAGCGAGGGCTTCAGATGCAGTTCCTAATGCTTCTGTGGAAGATGCTGCACCATTAGCTAAATTAAAATCTGAAAAACTCACTCTTAACGTATCAGCCGCATCCTTACCAACAACAAAATCCAGTCGGTCATTAGTAAGATCTCCTTTGAGGACTGCAAGTCCGTTAAACTCAGTGTCGGTAGCGATTCGATCTATCTCTGTAGCGAGTGCCGCGAACTCTTTGTTCAGGTTTGCTATGTCATTAGAATCGTTAGTGCCGTTCGCTGCCTGAACACCTAGCTCACGCATTCTTTGTAGCATATCGCCAATCTCAACAGCTGCACCATCTGCTGTTTGGAGTAGGGAGATTGCATCATTAGCATTACGTGCAGCCTGCTGTAAGCCCTGGACTTGCGACGTCATTTTAGAACCGATAGCTAATCCTGCCGCATCGTCACTTGCTGAGTTAACTCTTTGTCCCGTAGATAGTCGCTCCATGGCGGTTTCCATATCTCGGGCATTTGACTTCATGGCGTTGGAAGTAATCTGCGCCGCTATGTTGGTATTAATTACTGTCATTTGATTATCCTCATTAAATTCAAATTGATATCCCTGGGGGGAAAACATTTTTTGCTCGAGGATGTAATCGGCAGGTAATTTTGTTACTTTAAAGTGGCAATTTTGTGCCGGTTTTAAGGACATATTGTAAGCTATGAGGATAATAACTTACTGATTTAAGCGCCTAAATTTTTAAATTAGCAGATATGTGAGCTAACACAAAAACCTCCTGACCAGGGAGGTTTTATGGTTGCTGGCATTCAGTTAGCCAGGCAAATTAAGAGGCAAAGCTAATTACGTTAATTTTGAAGTAGCTTAAGAACTGCTTGCGCTTTTTGGTTCGCCTGCGAGAGCATGGCTGTGCCAGCCTGCTGAATAATCTGAGTTCGCGCAAGCTCAGTTGTCTCAGCAGCATAATCTGCGTCGAGGATCCGGCTGCGAGATGCGGCATGATTCACTGCATTATTCTCAAGATTATCTATCGTATGTTCTAATCTACCGATAGCAGCGCCAAGTGATGCTCGCCGAGTATTAACTGCGTCAATAGCGGAATCAATATAGCCCATGGCAGTATTGGCATTCGCATTGGTTGAAACGGTTAATGCTGATGTAAAGTTTGCACCAAGATCATTGCCTGTCGCACCTGTCATTGCCATTGTGCCGAAGTCAACCGACAAAGTCTGATTAACATTTGTTCCAATTTGGAATGAAACGGTGTCTGAACCCGCGTTTGTAGTGCGAGTGACTCCAGCGCCTACAGAGACGGATGTAGTAGCATCTGTTTTACCGCCAACGCTTGAAATTTGACCTGCATTAGCTACTTCCTGAGTGAATGTAATCGTATCACCATCCACCGCAGCATCCATCTGGGCAAATCCAGTATCAGCATCAATTGCAGTATTTAATGCGGCTGCTAATTGCGCTAAAGTTGCATTTCCAAAGTTTGTTGCACCAGCTGTTGCAATGTTGGCCTTAGTGATGGTTAAAGTCCGCCCGTTGTCGTCAGTCAACTCAAATGTTGCAGCATCATCCGTTCCAAGCGTTTGCAATTGAGTGGCTGTAATCGATAGTGTATCGATGCCTAAGTTAGCTCCGCCAGCTGCGTTCACATTACCATCCAGTAACGCGGTTCCGTTCCATTCGGTATAGGTAACGATATTAGAAATTTCATCTCTAAGTTGATTGAATTCTTTGGCTATCATACCAATGTCATTTGCAGTATAGGTTGCTGAACTTGCTTGGACAGTAATTTCACGCATTCTCTGAAGAATGCCTGTCATCTCGGATAGAGCACCGTCAGCGACTTGTATCATACCTATAGCATCGTTTGCGTTTCTAGCCGCTTGTTCAAGCCCATCGATATGGGTTGTCATTCTGCTAGTGATTGCTAAGCCAGCTGCGTCGTCGCCTGCGTTATTGATTCGCTTGCCTGTAGACAAACGCTCCATTGCGTCATTCATTAACCGATCATTTTGTTTCAGCGCATTTGCTGATATTGATGCGGACGTATTTGTATTAATTGTGGTCATGTTCTTTTACCTCGTTAAATTAAATGTTACGAAGAGATAAAAGCAAAAGAGATGCCAACTTTTAAAAAAACGGCAAAAAAATTAATAATCTTAACAAAATCAATTATTTAGCAATAGATTATTTTTAATAGCTCGGAGAGAAAATCATAAAGTGGCAATTGTGGGATAACAAAATTGCCGGAATGTCAAAATTTCGGCAGTAGCGCAGAGTGTCAGTTTTCTATGCTAATCAACAAGAATCAATCAGTACTTATCGTCAAATAAAATCCCCTTGAGTGACTCTAGTTGCCTTGCAATTCTCAAGACTGCATCACCTGGGATTTGTCGAATGAGCTCACCTGTACTGATATCCGCAACATTCACGACAAATCTTTTTGAGGACTCGTCAACTTGAAAGGCTAGCGTTGTGGGAATCTTTTCTAGCGCTTTGTTAATTTCAACCACTGCTTTTTTAAAGTCAGCATGATTTTCATTGAGCTCGTTCATCGTCGCTGCTTTAGTGTGGTCTGCCT
>ERZ807291.9021-NODE-9021-length-10910-cov-8.266237_pt1 | contig 10910 bp, 6 predicted proteins | sample MGYA00521257_ERZ807291 | MGnify/ENA primary metagenome ERZ807291 (study PRJEB31413, sample SAMN03169783) | marine metagenome | biome: Marine; feature: Water; material: Subsurface seawater | place: North Sea | collected 2011-04-28 | depth 1 m m ...
TTTGAAACATAAGGTGCTGTGGTATTTAGCACTTGGGCATTATCCTCGGAATCTATGTTCCCCGTTGAAATTCCTTGGTATTCAATGTTTGGATTCGAGAAATGTGGGATTCGGTTGGAGTAGGTTAGGCTGCCTTCTGTGTCATAGGACATAATCGTTCGGTACCCTTCACCGTCTACCAGCCACCTTTTACCATAATTAAAGGCCTTGAAAACCGAGTTGTTTGAAGGGTCTGTTTCAGGAATGCCTCGGTTCATCGCATCTTCCCGATTGTGCAGGCAACCCATATTGTGACCAATTTCATGTAGTAAGCTGTAGTTTGGTGCCCCGATTTGATCCATAACCACAACATTAAAACCGCTGGACTCAAATTCTAAGCTTGGATAGGCCATACTTTTGGCAATGCCGCCAAGGCTTCCATCTCCTTTCGATACAAGAAGAGTTACAAGATCGGCTCCATATTGATCTCGCAAGGAGTGCAAATCATCTAAATACCCATCAGCCTGATCAACTGAACGGTTCAAGTCCAAGGAGGGGTTTTGGGTTTCGTTGTATTCAACCTCGACTACATGGACGAGGCGGATCGAACAGTTCACTTTACTATTGATAAAGCATAAATTAGATTCGGATACAGCATTCTGAATGTAGGCTTTGATCTCATTTTCCGTATTGAGATTCAGTGAGATTCTTGCATCAGAGGTGTATGCAACGAGTAAATCAACAAGGTTACCGTCTCCGTTTCGCCAATTTTTGGCCCTCCTGAGTGTTCTCGGATCGATGGGGGAAGATTTGTTGGGATGCTCACAACCGGCACACCTTTGACTGGTCTGTTTTTTGGGAGAAAAAAAGACTGCCCCCGCATTTGTCGTACCAAGGCTGTATGTTTGGCCTCCCTTAAAGCGAACCGTTCCTTGGGTAGTCCCTTTGATTTTTGTAAAAGTAAGCAGCCCCTCTTCGCCATTTGTAAGCTTTCCGTTCCAAGAGAAATTCCCCTGACCAAGGTCTTGGCTAAAGATTTTCTGAGCTTTCAGGAGTTTATTATTAGTACTGCTGTAAAATTCAATTTGAGAACTTTTGAATGTCGATTCTTCAAGTTTCTTTACATTGCTGTATGCGGCTAAAAAAGAGGAGGCAAAAAAGGTAAGAACAAGGAGTTTTTGAAGAATGTTATTCACTGCATCTCTTGGATAACTATAAGGTAGGAAATCATGCAAGGGCAAATGATTTAAAAGTTTAAATTAAAAACATCTTGGTGCCTTGTTGTTGTACAATTCATGAGATTAGTAAATTGATATATCAACTTAATTTGAAATATTAAATTATTGCCAAGATATCTTTTATTAGAGAAGTTGGCGACTCTATGGATAAATTTTCATTGAAAGGTAAAGTAGCTCTGGTAACTGGGAGTACTAAAGGCTTGGGTAAGGGAATCGCTAAGGCATTGGGGGAAGCTGGTTCTAAGGTGGCGATAAATTACTTAAATAATCGTGAAAATGCGGAAAGTACTTTACGAGAACTGCAAGACCTAGGGATTCACGCCATGCTTGTAAGAGCTGATGCTGCAAATAAGGAGCAAGTGCACGCCATGGTTGAGGCAGTTGAAGAAAAATTTGGATCCCTTGATATATTGGTACCCAATGCCACCCCAGATCAGCCCCAGCAGCCTCTCGAAAATTATGACGGCGATTTTTATCGTAAGATGTATGATTTTTTTGTCCTGAGTCCTTTCTACCTGACACAGGCCGTTCTTCCAGGAATGAAGAAAAAAGGGTCTGGTAGAATCATTAATATAACCAGTGAAGTTTTCCACAGTTCGGTTCCACAATTTAGTGCTTATGTTGCGGCAAAGGGTGGGCAAATTGGTTGGAGCCGAAGCATGGCCAGCGAGCTCGCCCCCTTTGGTATCACTGTTAACACGGTCGCACCTGGGTGGATACCTACGGAAAGACATGAGCTCGATCCTCAAGAGGACAAAGAGGCATATCTCTCGACGATTCCTTTAGGAAGGTGGGGAAACCCAAATGATGTAGGGAATGCAGTTTGTTATTTTGCTTCTTTGGAAGCGTCCTTTATTACAGGTCAGACCCTTTGTGTGAATGGGGGGCGTACGCCTTGGTAAACTTTTAAAGAATTCTTAAATCAACAACAGCTTATGAAAAATATTCTTCCAACACTCCTGGTCATACCGGCAATCTTTGGCCTTAGCTTTTCGGGTTGCTCCGTAGACCCGCAAGCAAGCGATGATAACGCCACCAAAACAGTCAATTCTTCCACAAGCTTTGCCTATGTAACCAATGGGGTCGATCCTTTTTGGGATCTTTGTGCTGCAGGCGTTCGAATTGCAGAAAAAGAATTTGGCATCACCTGCGAGATTCTCATGCCGCCCAAGGGAGTAGTCGATCAGAAGCGTATGATGGAAACTCTCTTGGCAAACGGGGTGGATGGAGTTGCGGTAAGCCCGATCGATGCGGAGAACCAAACTCCTTTTCTCAATGAAGTAGCCGCTAACACGATTTTGATAACCCAAGATGCAGATGCTCCCATGAGTGACCGCCTTGTTTATATCGGAGCAAATAATTACAAGGCGGGCCGGGCTTTGGGTAAGTTGGTGAAAGAAGCCATACCCGAGGGTGGTGAAGTTATGCTTTTTGTTGGCAGGCTGGAACAATTAAATGCCCGTCAGCGCAGGCAGGGTGTGATCGACGAGCTTTTGGCACGACCCATGCAAGAATTGGCCAAGGCAAAGTTTGACCCGGTTGATTCCACAAACCTTGGAGGTAAAGATTCAAAATATGTCATCGTGGATACCCGCACCGATAATTTCGATAAAGCGAAAGCTAAAAGTAATGCTGAAGACGCCATTACTAAATACAAGGATCTCAAATGTATGGTCGGTTTGTTTGCTTATAATTCTCCTGCTTGCATTGATGCCATCAAAGAAGCAGACAAGTCAGGCAAAATTAAGATTTGTGGTTTTGATGAGCAGGACTCCCTTTTGCAGGCAATAACCGATGGCTTTGCCTACGGCACCATAAGTCAGTTGCCTTGGGAGTACGGTTATGAATCCATCAAAATGCTTAAGGATATCTATGAAGGTCGGATGCCAGAGACATCTTATGTGGAGAAATCATTTGCCTCGGTCACCCAAGAAAATATTGCCGAGTTTTGGGCTAAGAAAAAAGAAATGGCGGCCCTAGGTAAATCCAAATAGATGCCACAACCCTCTCCATTACTCGAAGTTAAAGGCTTGCATAAAAGCTTTCCGGGGGTGCTCGCACTCAAGGGCGTATCCCTTCACTTAGGTGAGGGTGAAGTTCTCGCTTTAATTGGAGAAAACGGAGCAGGTAAAAGCACATTGATGAAAATTCTTGCTGGTGTTCAACCCGCTGACTCAGGTGATTATTTTGTGGATGCTGAACCAGTTAATTTTCATAATGTCAGGGATGCCATGAATAAAGGCATTGCCCTGATTCACCAGGAACTCAATCTCGCCGGTAATCTAGATGTTGCCTCCAATATTTTCCTGGGAAGAGAGCCACAAAAAAATGGGTTCATTCAAGAGGCTGTTCTTAAGCAGGAGGCGATCAAATACTTAAAGAGGGTAGGGCTTGATATATCAGTCGATACAATCACGGGTTCATTACCGATTGGAAAGCAGCAACTCGTTGAGATTGCTAAAGCTCTCTCATCAGATGCTCGGGTTTTGATCATGGATGAACCAACCAGTAGCTTGTCCCAAAAAGAGACTGAAACTCTTTTTGAAGTGGTGAAGGGACTCCGTGAGGAGGGAATTAGTGTGATTTATATATCTCATCGCTTAGGTGAAGTGAAAGAATTGGCAGACCGAGTAACTGTTTTTCGGGATGGAGAAAATGCGGGTGACCTGGGTAAAGATGAAATTAATCATGATGCCATGGTCCGTCTTATGGTAGGCAGAGACCTTACCGAATTTTATGACCGCAAAATCCATTCACCGGGTGAAATGGTTTTACGGACTCAATCGATTGTGTCCCCAGCTTTCCCTGAGCATTCAGTTTCCATCGAAGTGAGGTCGGGAGAGATTGTGGGGATAGCCGGGTTGGTCGGAGCGGGGAGAACCGAACTTTTACAAACTATTTTCGGCATTACTCCAGCCCTTGGTGGGTTGATGGAGGTAGAAGGCAAGGCCTTTGCTCCGAATTCTCCTGCAGAAGCAATTAAGTCAGGGCTTGCCCTGGCTCCGGAAGACCGTAAGCAACATGGTCTAGTTCTACCGATGACGGTCAGGGAGAATGCATCCCTGCCAAGCCTGAAGAATGATCAAAAAAATGGAATGCTCGACTTTGAAGCTGAAAAAAAGATTGCCGAACTAGCGGTTGAAAAAATGCAGATCAAAACACCTTCCATCGAACAAATCGCCAGGTTTTTATCTGGGGGAAATCAACAGAAAATCGTTTTAGGAAAGTGGCTGGCAATGAATCCCAAGCTTTTGATTCTGGATGAGCCTACCCGGGGTATCGATATCGGGGCCAAACGTGAGATTTATCATTTAATGGAAAAGTTAGCTGGAGAAGGTATGGCCATATTATTTGTATCAAGTGAGATGGAAGAGGTGTTAGGCATGGCTGATCGTGCTTATGTTATGCATGAAGGTCGGGTATCTGGTGAGTTGTCAAGGGAGGAACTTTCAGAGGAGGCAATTATGAAATTAGCCACTGGTGTAGAAAAAGCAGCCTAGGAATTATTATGAAAAAAAATGTTTTTGGAATATTTGCCCTTTTACTTGTGATTTTTGTAATCACAGCCCTGATCAACCCAAAATTTTTAAATGCTTACAACATGCAAAACTTGATCAAGTGGTCGAGTTTGTACGGTGTTATGAGCATTGGAGTGGCCTTGGTTGTTATCACGGGTGGAATTGATTTATCCCTGGGCTCCGTCGTAGGGCTGGTCGCGGTTGTTTTAGCTTTCCTTCTCAAAGTTCAGGGCTTGGATCCCTGGCTTTGCATAGGCTTAACCCTTGGCATGTCTCTTTTAATCGGCTTGGTGCATGGGCTGCTCATTACTAAGGCTAAGATTCAACCTTTTGTTGTGACTTTGTGCGGGCTCTTAATCTATCGGAGTCTTGGAAGGTGGATAACGGACAACCAATCCCTCGGTCCGGTTCCATTAGAGGGGGATGATGGTTATAAAAACCTGGAGGAAATCCAGGGTCTGGATTATATTTTCAGTGGGAAAATCCCCATTGGTGAGTCTTTTAACCTACCTACCCCCTTTTTGTTTTTAGTGGTTTTAGGCGTGGCCGCTGCTATCTTTCTACGGAAAACTATTTGGGGCCGCTATCTTTATGCTTTAGGAAATAACGAAGACGGAGCGAGGTATAGCGGCATTAATACGGACAAGATGAAAATCGTGGCTTATGTACTCTGCTCATTGCTCGCTGGTTTTGCCGGTCTATTGTTTGCCTTTGAGCTAGACTCTGTACAGCCAGCACAGACCGGTGAATTCTATGAGTTGTACGCAATAGCTGCGGCAGTCCTCGGAGGGTGTAGCTTGAGGGGTGGCGAGGGTTCCATTCTCGGAGTCATCATAGCTGCCGCCGTGATAAGGTTAATTTACAACTCGATTAATATGATAGGCATCTCCACTCATTTGGAGTTCGGCATTCTTGGGATGGTTATTTTGCTTGGGGTAATCGGAGATGAATTTCTGAAGAAGAAAATGAATCAAAGGCAACTTGCGAAAACATAATTTGGTAACAGGCAGTTAATTCTTAAAGCTTCATTCAATTCTTACTATCAGAATGCCCTAAATCTTTATCCGGGGCCATGTGGTCTCTGATTTTTTGTTTTAAAATTTTAAGTTCAGGAAACCCCTGGTCTCTCTTACGGCACCAAATAAGAAATTGGTCGGAAAAAACCTGAAAGTGACCAGCTTGATCGGGGCAAGGGCGTAGGCACACCTCTACACATTCCTTTTCAAAAGTTGTGAGGATTTCCTGAGCCATCCAAGAGGACCTTAGAAGCCAGCGGCACCCGGTACAGTATTCAATGACTATCGTCTTTCGACTTTGTGTTTTCATGACTTTTTGGATTTAGTTAGCCACTTCTTTATGTTCGAGAACAAAATTCTCGGGCGATATTCCGTAAATTGATTTAAAGGACCTCGAAAAGTGGAAGGGGTTTTCAAATCCCAGCTCATAAGCCACATGTTTAACCAAATATCCGGAATTCAGGAGTAAGGATGCAGCGTGACTCATCTTTAAGCGAGTTAGGAATTTGTAGGGAGTTTCTTGGTGAAATTTCTTAAAGGTTCTCGACAGGTAAGCGGGGTCAAGATTTAGCTCATCTGAAAGTTGTTCAATTGCTTTAATGCGATAATAATTATTTCTTATATAGCGTAATATTTTAATATAGGTTTGCCGTGCCCGCGTCTCCGAATGTTTTTGGCTTTTTATGATTTCACAGATTTTTAGAATTAATGCTTTGGTTATGGAATCGCATACACGATTTCCAATCTCTGTGCTGGCGGTTGCATGGGTAAGGAGTAATTCAAACAAATCAATCACTTCATCCAAAGAAGAAAGATGGAAGACGCCTGCTTCCTCAGGAGAAATATCTCCAAACGGGACAACCGATGAACGGTGTGCACAGACAAGGAAGTATTTCAACATCGGCATTTTTTTATGAGTTGAAATGCGGTGTGGTGTATTTTGGGTGTAGCTATATAAAGTCCCGGGGATGAGTTGATGCTTGGAACTGTTCAAGGTTAACGAGCCTTTACCTTGTGTTACAAAATCAAAAGTTGTGAAGTTCCAGTTTCTTTGGCCAGTGCTGAATTGTGGAAAGGATGCTCGGTCGACAACATATTCCGGTAAGCATCGTTCACATCCCATGCTAATCACCCGGAAGTCGTCGTTTGATTTCACTCTTTCAAGACCAATATAAATTTGTCGGGCTTCAGTTACCTGCTTGGAAAAATGATTATCGTTGATTTTAATAATAAATATAAAAGTCAAAAATAGATATGCAGTAGTCAAGAATATATATTCCTAAATTGGGGTAGTGCATCTATTGTATGTATAATGTAGATTGATTACTTCATGGAAATGAAAAATTTGATGCCACCTAATTCAATGATTTGTAAATTACTTCGATTCTGTCATTTGACAAGTTACAGAATATATAAATAATAGATATGCAATGGGCTCACTTTCAAAAATAAGCAAAAAGATCTTTTATCTTTCTTTCACTGGGCTTTTGTCTCCCTTTTTATTTGGGACAGATTATTCCTTTTTCGAATCCAAGATCCGTCCGGTTCTAGCCTCCAAATGTTATAACTGTCACAGTGCCGATGCTAAAAAAATTAAAGGTGGACTGCGTTTGGATCATGTAAAATTTATTTTGGAAGGTGGGGACTCAGGCCCCGCACTTGTGGCAGGGCATCCTGAAAAGTCTTTGCTTATTGAAGCCATTAGTTATGACGACCCGGAGCTGCACATGCCTCCCAAAGAAAAATTATCCAAGTCGATCGTAGATGATTTTAAAAATTGGATTACAAGGGGTGCGATATGGCCTGAAGAAGCTATACCAGTAGGGAAGGGATCGGAAAGGCGTTCACGTTTCAATATCGATGCTCGAGTTAAAGAGCATTGGTGCTGGAAGCCGATTGATCCAAGTTCTCCGGTAACTTTGACTGAATCAGGCCTCCATCCTATTGATCAGGTAGTACGGAACCGCTTACAAGCGGAAGGTTTGTTGCCTGCAGAGAAAGCAGACCGATTTACTTGGTTGCGGAGAGTCAGTTATGACTTAGTTGGTCTGCCTCCATCGCCAGAGGAGATTCAAAAGTTTACCATGGATCGTGACATAAATGCGAAAGAGAAAGTAGTGGATCGCCTGCTAGGTAGTCCGCAATTTGGTGAGAAGTGGGCACGGCATTGGATGGATTTGGTAAGGTATGCGGAGACATGTGGCCATGAATTTGATTTCCCTTTGGAGAACCCCCATGAATACAGGGATTACTTGATCCGGGCTTTGAATCAAGATCTTCCTTATGATCAATTTTTACGCGAACATATTGCAGGTGATTTACTTGAAGATCCCCGATTAAACCCAGAGGAAAAGTTTAACGAGTCCATTATCGGAACTGGATTTTGGTATTTTCATGAGGCAGTCCACGGGCCCACTGACTCCAAAGTTGATAATGCTGATCGTATGGAAAACCAGCTTGATGTATTTGGGAAAACATTTCTTGGCTTAACCATCGGGTGTGCTCGGTGCCATGATCATAAGTTTGATGCCATTTCTGACGAAGATTACTACTCCCTTGCGTCCTATATGCAGGGAAGTAACCGTCAGGAATATCCCTTGGATCCAGGAGGAGAAAGGAAACAAATCGCGGAGGCCATTGAAAAAATCTGCCGGGACGCCTTTGTTTCACTTCATCCTAATTCGAAATCTTCTTTTTCTTCGACAAACCCAAGCCAATACTGGGAAGCAGTAACCCAACACTTCCTATCGCAAAACCAGGAATCTAACCGCAGCCTTGAGAATCCTGTAGATGTGAGTTTGGTTAAAAAAATAGCCAATACTGCGGGACTGAATTCCAAGATTCTTGGTTCGTGGTTTGAGCATTTTAACCAACAAGAAAGCCTTTTTTCTATTGCCCAAAATTTTAAGTCAAAAAAATCCCAATTTGAAAATCTTTTACTAAAAGAAAAAGTCTTTTTCGAAAACAGTGTTTCCTTTGCAGATTTTCAGTTTAATAGACTGCCTGATGGTTGGAATTTTACCGGGGAAGCCTTTATGCCTCGGGCAGTTGGGTTGCTTCGCCTGGGAAGCGATAATCTCTTCCCCCCTAACCAGAGTTTTAGTTCAAATATTCTAGGCGATAAAAGGATAGGGAACCTGCGGTCACCCCATTTTCAGATTGAACACGAAAATGTCTTTCTCAAGGTAAATGCCCATAAGGCTTTTATACGATTGGTGATTGATAACTATCACATGGGGAAACACAGTAAACTGCTCTTTAACGGAACTTTTCATGAGGATCTTTCCACGAATGGATTGTTTAAATGGATAAAATTGGGGAATCCGAAGTATAAAAATCACTCTGCTTACCTGGAAATAGTTGACCGTGGAAGCGATGCCTGGGTTGAGATTGATGAAGTGAGATTTTCCAACCAAGGACCTCCCGTGGCTCCAATCTCAGATTTTGCCTACTTGTTTACTCTCGATTATGCAGATTCTGCTTTATTGCCTGAAGCCCTGGATCAATTCATGGCTATGATATCACCAAAATTGGGTGTTGCTGCGTTGAGTCAGCATGAAACAACATTTCTCAATTATCTCGTTAGGCATGGCCTAGTGGATACATCGCTCCACTCCTTGGTATTAGATGCCAGGAAGAAATTCAGGCAAATAGATGCGAAAACCCCGAAGGAACGCTATGTCATGGCGATGGGCAAAGGGTCACGCTACCAAGGCAATGTTTATGTTCGGGGTAGCCCACATAAGCTGGGTGAGTCTGTAGCGGGAAGAAATCTTACAGCTTTGGGCGGGAGAGAAGGGGATCGTTTGGTTTTTGCTGAGCAACTCGTTTTGCCTGAAAACCCTCTGGTTTCCAGGGTAATGGTAAATCGTATTTGGCTTCAGTTGTTTGGGCGAGGTATCGTTTCCACCCCAGATGATTTTGGGCCAATGGGGGAGAAGCCATCTCATCCCCAATTGCTTGACTGGTTAGCGGCCGACTTTATGAGAAATCGGTGGTCAATCAAGCATGTGATCAGGCAGGTTGTACTTTCTGAAACTTACCAGCAATCAAGTCTTTCAAATAAGAAAAACGATCCTGCTGAGATAACCCTCAAGGATCCGCAGAATATTTTGCTTCATCGTTTTCCAGTTAGGCGATTGCAGGCTGAATGGATTCGTGATTCTTTACTCATGTTTTCGGGAAAGTTAGACAGGAAAATGTTTGGTCCATCCGTACCTGTTCATAAAACTGCTTTTATGACAGGGCGAGGGGCGAAAGAAAATGGGCCTCTTGATGGAGCCGGCCGAAGAAGTCTTTATGGATCGGTTTATCGAAATTTTTTATCACCGTTCATGTTAGCCTTTGATCAGCCTGCTCCGTTCGGGACCAAAGGCAGAAGGTCGGTTTCCAATGTCCCTGCCCAGTCCCTTGCTATGTTAAACGATCCATTTGTGATTGAGCTTTGTAATCACTTGGGAAAGCAGATCGCGACAGGTTCAGGCAAGGATGAGCAAAAAGTTGAGTCTCTTTATTTTCAAATAACCGGGAAAAAATCAACGCCTTCAGTTTCTAAAAAATTGGTATCTTTTATCGATAAACAAACAGAGCTGCACAAGGTCCGAGATTTTAAGGTATGGTCTGATCTCGCTCATGTTTTGATAAACTCGAAAAATTTTATATTCCTCAATTAATTCGTTATGCATTGTCAAAATTTCAAAAAATCGTGGAGCCGCCGATCTATGCTCAATTCCTGTGCCATGGGGTTTGGTGGCCTCGCCCTGACTGCGATGCAGTCAAAGGGATTGGCGTTTACAAAAAAATCATCACCTCTTGCTCCCAAGCTTCCTCACTTTAAACCACGTGCAAAAAATGTAATCTTTCTGTACATGGATGGGGGACCTTCCCAAGTCGATACTTTTGATTACAAGCCAACTTTAGAAAAATTTAATGGCAGAAATCCTCGTGAAGTGATCGGGAAATTAGCTCCCACCCAGTTCGATAAAATCGGAAAAATTCTCAAAAGTCCCTGGAAGTTTGAACAGAGAGGGCAAAGTGGTCACTGGGTTTCAGATTTATTCCCCCATATTGCCCAAGATGATGTGATTGATGAGATATCCATGGTCAAATCTATGACATCAAACTTTTCCGAACATACATCCGCGAACTATTTTTTGCAC
>ERZ807291.9023-NODE-9023-length-10909-cov-7.260088_pt1 | contig 10909 bp, 5 predicted proteins | sample MGYA00521257_ERZ807291 | MGnify/ENA primary metagenome ERZ807291 (study PRJEB31413, sample SAMN03169783) | marine metagenome | biome: Marine; feature: Water; material: Subsurface seawater | place: North Sea | collected 2011-04-28 | depth 1 m m ...
CTGGGCCTCCTTCGATAAAACGTGTTTTCAATTCTTGTGTGAAAGAAGCTTCTGCGGCTACATCAGCTTGCTCGTCTTCTTGAACAATCGTTGAAATAGTAAGATTGTTTAGATAAACTGTATTGGCATTAACGGCTGTGGTTGCCATGAACATGCTCATTACAAGGGAAACAAATAATTTTTTCATTTTAAGTGATTTTTGTTCTTTATTGTTAAGGGTTTAAAGATATAAAAAAATATGATTTACAATAAAATTTTGCAAAAGACTATCAACTTTAATTTGAATCGTTCTTTCAAGGACTAAAAAAGAGACCTTTAAAAGAATTTAATCAAATACAATACCAAAAAAATCTACCCGAAAAGACAATACTTTGTTGATCAATCTACCTAAGCTTTCCCGTTTTACTGGAAATCAATTGTGATGTCGAATAAGTAAGCCGCTGATGTTCTTTTCTGTAGGAAGGAAATAAATGAAATCTCGTCAAAAACACTGCCCAGTGATTTCAGAAGCTTGCATTTTTTGTCAAGAGTTGAATGCCTGAAAAATCAACTCCTTTAATGTATAGGTCTATAAAAATGACAAATCCTAAATTTAGCCTACTAGCAGCACTAAGAAGATCGTCCAAATTTTATGCAGCAATAGCATAAAATAAAAGAGGGTTACTTAGCGGCTGTGTTGTGTTTTCAAAGCCTTATTTTGGAGAGGTTGTGCTAAGTTGATTTGGTATTGCATGATCTCATATATGTTTAAGGTATAAATAACAGGCTAAAATTATTCGGTTAATGTATTCTTAACATTAAGTTAAACAATAAGGGGGGTCTTTTAACTTTAAATTAAACATCCCACTTGATATCTCCCATACTTTTATGGAAACTTATTAAACAAAAAAAATGAAAAAATTATCTCTACTATTTTTAAGCGCATTACTCGTTTTCACCTCTTGTGACAACGATGATAATGCCGATGCCTTAACCGAAGCAGATGTTGCTCGTATTGTTGCCGCTGCACTTGCAGATGCAAACATTCCTTCATCAACTCAGATCGCTTCCGAAGTAACAACTGCAGTTATAGCTGCAATCGATAGTGGTATAAGTGTTGAAGAAGCTGTTGCTCAAGCACTGGCTGCACAAAACGCTAACACAGTTGAAGAAGTTGGTGCAACTGGAGAAATTACAAAATTAACTGGAACAATTAACTGGACATCTGATACAACTTATATCATAGGTGGAAAAGTAGTTGTAATGGATGGTGCTACTCTAAACATCGAAGCTGGAACACTCGTTAAAGCACGTTCAGGTCTTTTCAATGACGCTACTGCTTTAATTATTGCGCGAGGTGGTACAATTAATGCAAACGGAACTGCTGCTGCACCAATCGTAATGACCGACATCAATGATCAGCTTACACGTCAAGATATTGCCAACAGAAGAGTTGTTAGTTCTAACAGAACTGCTAGCGATAGAGGAAAATGGGGTGGACTAATTGTCTTAGGGAAAGCGTTGATCTCTCATGAAGGTGGTGAGGAGCGTCCAATCGAAGGAATTGATCCACCAGCTGGTGAAATATGGAATAAATACGGTGGTTCTGATGATGCCGACAATTCGGGTACAATCAATTATGTTTCTATCAGACATACAGGTATTTCACTTGCTCCAGGTAACGAGATCCAAGGATTAACTCTTGGTGGAGTTGGATCTGGTACTACCATTAATCACGTTGAGTGCTTCGGTTCTGATGATGACGGAATAGAAATTTTTGGAGGTAGCGTTAATTTATCCAATGTAGTGGTTACTGGAGCGAAAGATGATTCACTTGATACTGACGAGGGATGGTCTGGAACGATTGATAATGCTGTTATTGAAATACTAGATTATACAGATAATGCTTTCGAATATGACGGACCACGTGCAGCATTAGGAAGAAAAAATGTAACGCAAAATGTAACTGTTAACATCCGTTACTCTGGTGCTAACACTTCCGAGGACAATCCTCAACTTGGACAGTTAAAAGAAAACTTAAGCTCAACATTTAACAACATTCTTGTTAATGTAGCAGCTGGAAGAGAGGCTGATTCAGGTTTAGAATCAATGAAAAATAATCACGGGACATACAAAGGTGTAGCAACTGGGGTTCACCAATCGTTTGGGACTGCTGCTGCTGGAACTGAGTATATTATCTTCGATGACTTTACTTATATTGGCGCATCGACTCAAGCTCAAATTGTTGGTGGAAACACTGTAGACTCTAGTGGTTATACAGATGTTAATACTGCATTTGCTAGCTGGTGTACTATACTTGCTGATAGATCTAGTTTAGTTGGTTCTGAAGGAGCAGATCCAGATGAATTTGGTGGATGGACTGCATGGTCAGCTTCTTTCTAAAAGTTTAACCATTTATTTTAAATATATACCATTTAATTGGTCCCCTTTTTAAGGGGACCTTTTTACGTAAAATACCAATTATGAAAAACATTATTTATCTGCTTTTTTTCTCCCTAATTTCTTTTCAATCTATCTACGCTCAAAAAATAATTGAAGGGACAATTATCGATGGAGAATTTGGTGGTGCTTTGCCTTTTGCATCTGTAGTACTTTATGTTCAAGAGGGTGACAATGAAATAAAAATAGGAGGAGTTTCCTCAGATTTTGATGGCAAATTTGTTTTTGAAGATCTAAATGATGGTATATACCTCTTGGAAACTTCATTTGTGGGTTATCAAACAAAAAAAATATCTGAAATCAACATTGCTGAAAGTGATTCTTTCACCATCGAAATAACACTTGCGCCTGCTGCTGAAAATCTTGGTGAAGTTATTGTTACCACTACCTTATCCAAAAACAGTGAGGTTGCTGTGCTCAACATTCAAAAAAATGCTGTCGTTTTGATGGATGCGATTTCCATAGAAAGCATTAAAAAAGCAGGAGACGGCGATGTAGCATCTGCCGTAAGAAGGGTGCCAGGAGTTTCTGTTCAAGAAGGAAAGTTTGTTTACGTGAGAGGATTAGGAGATCGTTATTCTAAAACCATATTAGGGGGTATGGAGTTGCCTGGACTAGATCCCGATAAAAATACGCTGCAATTAGATATTTTTCCTACCAATCTTTTGGAAAATGTTCAAGTTATAAAATCAGGAAACGCCTCTTATGATGCAGATTTTAGCGGAGGGATTGTAGATTTAAATTTAAAAGATTTTAGCATTAAACCTGAATATTCAATCTCTGTAGGGTTTGGATATAATGCTACAATGCATTTTAATGATAACTATATTTATGATAAAGGAAGTGCAACAGATATATTTGGATTTGATGACGGCTATCGAGCACTTCCAATTAACAGAAATGTGAGTCTTCCTTTACCTGACACTTCCAATCCAGAAAGTAATAGTCTTCAATATTACACCCCTGAATTTGATAGTGATTTAAATGTTGCTGAAAAACAAAGCTTACCAAACTATAACATCGCTTTGTCGGCAAGTAATAGTTATGATGTTGGCCAAGATAATAGGATAGGATTTATTTCAGCCTTAAACTACCGTTCTGAAGTTTCTTTTTTTGAAAATTATATAGAATCGAGATATGCATTTAGTACTACTGAATTTACTGAAGAAAGATTAAACCAAGGTAGATTAGGAAATGATCAAAAATATGTTAACGGTTTGCTTGGGGTAACCTTTATCACAAAAAATGCAAAGTATAAATTAACCGGTTTATATGTACAAAATGGGGAATCAACTTCTGTTAAAGGTTCTTATGCAGAATATATAGAAAATCCATACGATGGTGAAGGACAAACAAAATCCTATGTACAACGACAAGTAATTAGCTATCCATTCAGTGCAAAATGGGTGCTCAATGAAGGAAAAATAAATATAGGGTTTAAAGTAGCCCCAACTTTTGTAAAATCGGAAGACAAAGATTTAAAAACCTCCATTTTTGGAGTTAACAATGGGGTGTATCGTTTTAGTAGGAATTTAGTTGGATTCCCTTCTAGAATCTGGAGAAGCTTAGATGAAAATGCCCTCAATAGTCGATTGAATTTTAAATTAAAGCATTCATTGGGAAAAATAAACGCTCAATCTGAATTTGGTGTGTTCTATTTAAACAAAAAAAGAACCTTTGAATCTGATTATTTTGAAGTTGCATTTGAAGGAGATACAGCACAACTGAATGGTGATCCAAACAATATGTTCAATAATTATTGGTCGATCAACAATCCAACAGGAGCCTATGTATATGGTGCTTTCCAAGAAGAAAATCAATACATATCAGAAAACAATAAATACGGTGGATTTATTTCAGAAGAATTGAATTTTTCAGAAAAATTTAAAGCTTTTGTCGGTGTTCGCGTTGAAAAATACATAATCAATTATACCGGGACAACTATTGGTAATATCACATTTGACAATGATGAGTTTATCAACACCACAGACTTTTTCCCTTCGGCAAATCTAATCTACTCTGTAAATGATAATAGAAAATTTCGCGCATCATTCTATAGAACAACCGCAAGACCTTCTTTTAAAGAACTGTCTAGTATTGTATTGTATGACCCTGTCTTGACAACTAAGTTTTTTGGGAATCCAACCTTAACCCCTACCTATATATCAAATGTTGATTTAAGATATGAGCGATATGATGATGATGGAGACTTTGTTGCCTTCAGCTTTTTTTATAAAAACTTCCAAGACCCTATTGAAGTTCAAAATTACAATAGAGATCCAAATCTCTTTTGGGCCGATAATAACGAAGAAGCCCAAGTTTATGGTGTCGAACTTGAAATCAGAAAGAAGTTTTTAAACACAGAAAAAAACACTTTATCATTTAATCTTAATGCTTCACTTATTGAATCAAGATTGATTCTTAGCGAAGATGAAAAGGCCACGCGTGAATTTAGACTTCCAGAAGGAGAAAGCCTAAAAAACTACAGACAGTTGCAAGGACAGTCACCCTATCTGATTAACAGTTCTTTGAATTATATTTCAAAAAACAACAATGCGGAATTTAATCTTTTCTATAATGTGCAGGGAAAAACACTTCAACTTGTAGGAAATGACAACGTTGCAGATATATTTAGTGTACCCTTTAATGCATTGAATTTTGTAGCTAAAAAGAGATTTGGTCCAAACAATCAACAGGTGTTTACGCTTCAAATAAATAACATTTTAGATGATTATAGAGAGAGTCAGTATGAATTTTTCAGCTTAACTCCTGCCCTATATTCACAAAGGAGAATTGGAACTACCTTTCAATTAGGTTACTCATTGAAGTTTTAGTTTAGCGAAAAAGACTGACTTTATTTTCACAGCTCTTTAAGCAAGGAACCTCTATTTTAATAAATCCCCTCTACAGATCGTGTAGAGGGGATTTTATCTTAAAAAAGATCATCAAACTGTTACTGGTCATAGGTTTTAGAAAAGCAGCTAAAAATCAACCTTGCTAACCAATCAAAAAAACCCCATAATAAATGGGGTTTTAGTATATTCCAGCAGAGAGGAAGGGATTCGAACCCTCGATACGTTTGCACGTATACATGCTTTCCAGGCATGCGCCTTCGACCGCTCGGCCACCTCTCTAATTTGTCCCCGAAATAACAAAAAAAATACTTCCCCTAGAAATTATTCTACATAAAAAAACAGATTAATTCTTAGCCTCAAATACTAACTTGGAATTTTCAGTGGTTTGGGCAGCAATCACATGGAGGGGTAGGGAATATATTTCACTTAATTTATTGGCTATTATTGCCAAATAAGCACTTTCATTTCTTTTTCCCCGATAGGGAACGGGAGCTAAATAAGGTGCGTCAGTCTCCAAAACAATGGAGCTTAAGGGTAATTGCGCTAAAAATTGATCGATTTTTCCATTTTTGAATGTAGCTACTCCGCCAATACCTAGCTTCAAATTATACCCTATCGCACGTTTTGCCTGTTCAAGTGTTCCCGTAAAACAATGAAAAATTCCAAATAAATCTTCTCCTTTATTTGCCTCTAACACTTCAAAAACTTCATCAAAAGCATCGCGACAATGAATAACAATGGGTAGTTTTTTTTCTTTGGCCCATTTGATTTGTTGATCAAATGCAGTTTGCTGCGCTTGTAAGAATGTCTTGTCCCAATAGAGGTCTATCCCTATTTCGCCCACCGCAAAAAAAGAATGCTTGTCCAACATCGTTTTTACATGCGCCAATTCTTCTGCAGCATTTTCTTTTACATGTGTGGGATGTAAGCCCATCATTAAGCGTATGTGGTCTGGATAAGCCTGTCTAAGTGAAAGCATTCGTTCTGTGTAGGAACTGTCGATTGAGGGCAAGTAAAATGTATCGATCCCTTCTGCTAGGGCACGTTCGATCACTTCTGCTCTGTCTTGGTCAAACTCCTCTACATATAAATGGGTATGGGTATCTATCATCTTCATGCAACAAAAATAAGGATTTGACATTTGATCATCAGCTATTTTCTTATCTTTAGTCTAGATGAAAAACCCATTTAAAAGTAGTCTAGACTCCTATACCATCCCCTTGCGGTTTACCAACAGTCAACATCTCATCTGTCAATTATTTCTCAATGGAGTTGAAGGTTGTTTTCTAATCGATACTGGTGCTTCCAACAGCTGCTTAGACAATACCCTCACTGCAAAATTTTCTGTCATCGAAGAAGGAGAGGAACTCCCCTTGACCAGTGCAGGGAATGAAAAACTAAATGCTCTAGGGAGTCAGAAAAGTACAATTGGCATTGCCAATAAAGCATTGGCCAGTATTCCTTTTATGTTAATTGACATGGAAACCATTAATACTGCCCTTGTCCAACAAGGTGATGAAAGAATTGATGGAATCATCGGTGCTGACTTTTTGCGTAAAAAAAAGGCAAGCATTGATTATGATCAGCCTTGCCTTGTTTTAAAAGAAAATGGTTGGTTTTAGAGTTCCAGTGCTTTTTTAATGTCATTGCCCATTAATAATTCAACTGGATTTTCTAGCGCTTCTTTTACCGCCACCAAAAATCCAACCGACTCACGTCCATCAACAATTCGATGATCATAGGACAAGGCCAAAAACATCATTGGATGAATTTCAACTTTTCCGTTTACCGCTATGGGACGCTCGATGATATTGTGCATCCCTAAAATTCCAGATTGTGGAGGGTTGATGATTGGCGTAGAAAGCATAGAACCAAAGACACCACCATTAGAAATGGTAAAGGTACCACCAGTCATTTCGTCTACAGTAATGTGTCCATCGCGGGCACGTATAGCAAGGCGTTTTATCTCTGCTTCTACCCCACGGAAAGACAATCCTTCAGCATTGCGAACAACAGGAACCATCAAACCTTTTGGGCCAGATACGGCTACACTAATATCGCAATAATCAAATTTAATTTGATGATCTCCATCGATCATTGAATTTACATCTGGAAATTCTTGCAATGCACGAACAACGGCTTTGGTGAAAAAACTCATAAAACCAAGACCCACACCATGCTTTTCTTTAAAGGTTTCTTTGTATTCAGTACGCAAAGCAAAAATTGGACTCATATTGGCCTCGTTGAAGGTAGTCAACATAGCCGTTTCATTTTTTGCACTCACCAAACGTTCAGCTACTTTTCTGCGCAACAAAGACATTTTTTTACGTCCAGTTTCGCGGCTACCGTGCATTGGAGGAGTTCCCATAGAAGGGACCGCATCTACGGCATCTTGCTTGGTAATTCGTCCATCGCGACCAGTGCCTTGAACACTTTTGGACTCAATTCCTTTTTCATCTAAAATTTTCTTTGCGGCAGGAGAAGCTGTTCCGCTAGCATAGCTTGTCGCTGCAGCAACTTTCACTTCAGCCTTGGGTGTTTCTACTGCTGGAGCAGTTTCCTCTGTGGTTGGGGCAGATCCTTCGGTAGGTTGACCCTCTGTATCAATTAGGCAAACAACTTGTCCAACTTCTACTGCGTCTCCCTCATCTGCTTTTAAGCTTATGGTTCCGCTAACTTCTGCGGGGAGCTCAAGGGTTGCTTTATCAGAGTCAACCTCAGCGATTGCTTGATCTTTTTCTACATAGTCACCATCGGCAACAAGCCATTGGGCAATTTCTACTTCTGTTATCGATTCTCCTGGAGAAGGAACTTTCATTTCTAATATCATCGGAAGGGAATTTAGCTCTATTTTTTTGTGCGAATAAAATTATCTTTTGAAGTGTCAAAGACATAGTCTATGACTCCTTTATGGCGTTTGGCAGAACGTGTGGCACTTCCTGCAGCTGGTGTAGCGTAAAAACGTCGACTCACTGGACGGAAACGGTCTATCCCTGGCATATGCAATAACAAATGAGACCAAGTCCCCATGTTGCGCGGTTCTTCTTGTGCCCAAACAACATCTTCCGTATTTTTATAGGCAGCCAATTGTTCTTGAATGGCGGCTATTGGTAGCGGGAACAATTGCTCTACACGAACCAAAGCAACATCATTTATACCTCTTTCTTCTCGTTCTTTTAACAAGTCATAGTAAAACTTCCCTGTACAAAAAACAAGTTTCTTTGCTTCTTTTGGTCCTATTTTATCATCGCCAATTACTGTTCTAAAGTGACCCGTACTAAACTCTTTTAAAGGAGAAACAACCGCTGGATGACGGAGTAAACTTTTGGGGGTAAAGACCACCAATGGCTTACGGTAATTTGATTTTACTTGACGGCGTAAAAGGTGAAATAAGTTTGCTGGTGTAGTACAATTGGCAACAAACATATTGTCTTTTGCACAGAGTTGTAAATAGCGTTCCATTCGGGCAGAAGAATGTTCTGCTCCTTGACCTTCATAGCCATGCGGAAGAAGAAGTACAATTCCATTTTGCAACTTCCATTTATCTTCTGCTGCAGAAATATATTGATCAATCATGATTTGCGCTCCGTTGGAAAAGTCACCAAATTGTGCTTCCCAAATGGTCAGTGCATTAGGGCTGGCCATGGCATATCCATAGTCAAAGCCAACAACAGCATATTCTGAGAGAAGGGAGTTGTAGATACGCAATCTACCTTGATCTTTTTGAATGGAATTGAGTAAAATTATTTCTTCTTCAGATTCTTCTGCTTTCACAATAGCGTGTCTGTGAGAGAAGGTTCCTCGTTCAACGTCTTGTCCTGAAATTCGCACATCGTGGCCTTCAGCCAACAGACTTCCATAGGCCAAGAGTTCTCCCATTGCCCAGTCCATCGCATCATTTTCAAAAAACATTTTTTTACGATCGCCAATGAGTTTTTCAATCTTACGCAAGAATTTTTTATCGCCTGGTAATGCTGTTATTGAAGTAGCAACTTGAGTTAATAATTCAACTGAAACTGCAGTAGGTACATCTTTCATCATCACCGATTCGTCCACACGGGTAAAACCTTTCCATTCATCTTGCATAAAAGGAGTGATTTCCGTTTTCTCTATTTTTCGAGAATCCTGCAAATCTAGTTCTAAAGAGTCTTTGTAGTCTTTTTCAAGTTGCTTGATGTCTGCCTGACTAATGATTCCTTGTGCAATTAATTGATCGGCATAGATGTCGCGTGGGTTCTTATGCTTGGCAATGGCCTTGTATAAGTTGGGTTGAGTAAAGCGCGGTTCATCACCTTCATTATGGCCGTACTTTCTGTAACCTAAAAGGTCAATAAATACATCTCGTCCAAACTTCATTCGGAAATCTAAAGCAAATAAGGTTGCATGAACTACTGCTTCTGCATCATCAGCATTGACGTGCAATACGGGCGAAAGGGTTACTTTGGCTACGTCGGTACAATAGGTGGAAGAGCGTGCGTCCAAGTAATTGGTGGTAAACCCAATCTGATTATTGACAACAATATGTACCGTACCTCCTGTTCCATATCCTTTGAGTCGCGCCATTTGCACAATCTCATAGGGCAAACCTTGCCCAGCAATGGCTGCATCTCCATGCACAATGATTGGGAGCACTTTATTGGTGTCAAAATTGTACTTGCTTTCTAGCTTTGCTCGGGTAATTCCTTGAACAACAGCTCCAACCGTCTCTAAATGAGAGGGATTGGGTGCAATATTCATGTTGATCTTTTTGCCGGTATCGGTTAGGCGTTTCGAGGTCCAACCAAGGTGGTATTTTACATCTCCATCAAAAACTACTTCTTCGTAGTCTTTGCCGTCAAACTCAGAAAAAATATCGCGACTTGACTTTCCGAAAATATTGGTCAAGGTGTTGAGGCGACCACGATGCGCCATTCCCATAACAAACTCTTCTACCCCTTGCTCTGCTGCGGCTTCTACAACTGCATCTAGCGCAGGTATTAACGATTCTCCTCCTTCCAACGAAAAACGCTTTTGTCCAACGTATTTGGTGTGTAAAAAATTCTCAAAGGAAACGGCTTGATTGAGTTTCTTGAGAATATGTTTTTTTTGGTCTACTGAAAAACTAGGGTGGTTGTTGTTAATGTTCAACCTTTTTTGAATCCAACTTACCTTTTCTGGATCACGAATATACATGTATTCAACCCCTATGGACGCACAATAAATTTGTTCGAGATTTTCTATGATTTTAGCCAGTGTACTTGGCCCAATTCCCATGGTTTCTCCTGCGCTAAAGACCTCGTTCAAATCTGCCTTACTTAGGCCGTAATTTTCTATGTCTAGGTTGGGGGTGTAAGTACGACGATCGCGTACTGGATTGGTTTTGGTGAACAGGTGTCCGCGTGTACGATAAGCATCGATGAGCTGAACCACTTTAAATTCACGTTGTAAGTGCGCCGGTATTTCCGTAGAAACATCAGCGGATTCACCACCCGAACTGTTCTCCATTCCAAAGTCAAAACCTTGAAAAAAGGCACGCCAGCTTGGTTCTACACTATCCGGTTGTTGTAGATACTCGTCATACAATTGCGCAAAATAACCGGTATGCGCAGCGTTTAAAAAAGAATATTTATCCATTT
>ERZ807291.9030-NODE-9030-length-10907-cov-5.270365_pt1 | contig 10907 bp, 14 predicted proteins | sample MGYA00521257_ERZ807291 | MGnify/ENA primary metagenome ERZ807291 (study PRJEB31413, sample SAMN03169783) | marine metagenome | biome: Marine; feature: Water; material: Subsurface seawater | place: North Sea | collected 2011-04-28 | depth 1 m m ...
GTTTTGTACCTTTTGAATATTTTTATATCCGTCATCATAGAAGTGAACTTCGTCAGGCAAGTTTTCTTCTCCCCCAACCAAAGCTAGGATTTCCTCTCCTTTGTTGGCTCCAGTTGTTCCCCAAATTCCTTTAGTAGGCTGTACCCCCTGTGAAGAAAGTGCAGCTTCGATGTCTTCTTCATTTGTTACGGGCTGTTTTGCTCCATCGAATGCTTCGAGCTCGCTTGTTGATCTTGCAGCACCACTTTGTCCTGCACGTGCTGTCATAACATGAGACTCAGCACCAGCAGAATTGACGTCTTTCATTTTTTGAATTGTATTAGAAATGAAGTTTTTGACTGTTGTTGATGTGCATAATGAAAAGTCCAGAGCATATGTGATTTTGGATTGATCAATTTCTTCTTTATCTATATCAGGCTTTGGTGCGACCCAGCCTGTTTTCTCTCCATCTTTCTCAAGCTGTTTCCAACCAGGGGTAGCTACGAAAGCCTCACTGTGATCCTCTAAACCACCTTGGCCTCCCCTACTATGAATTTCTCTTGCGAGTGCACCAGACGTGATGTATGCCGCCCAGTTATTGATTTCCGGAATAAAACGCACACCATTCTCTTCATCAGCAAGGTCTGTCTCAATTATATCCTTTCCTACTTCTAACCGAAGGTAGTTTTTGAGGAACCTCACGAAAGAGTCCTTATATTCTTGTTTCCAAAAGACAGGCTTTCCATCTCGGAAGATCGCAATCCCTACAGGGTCTTGAGTTTCTGCAATGGTGTCATCAAAATCGAAAACGTGCAGTTCATCTTTTGTGATGTCTTCTGCTTTCTCACGTGCCGGCCCTTCAACTCTTTCGAACAGTAGGCTATGTAAAGATCTTTTATGCAACATATTCATCCCCCTATGATTCTTATGGTTGTAATTATACTTTGGTTACTATATAATTAATATAATTTGGGGCCGTAATGGTTTCGACGGACTAGAATCAAGGGGAATGTGCATGTAGGTAAGATACGACCTCAACAGTTCAAATTTTATAATTGCAAATAACAATTCGCATTTCGAATCTGTAGCTTTAGCTGCATAATCGACGCCGGTGTATCTTCTGGTGTAAAACAAGATACTAGCCAGTTTGTCGAGGCAATATATCATGACAAAAATGGTTATCCTGGTGGTATCAGGTGGAACTGAGATGCTATTATCAAAGTTGGTGGAAAAATAATAGATAGTTTGTTAATTAACGATATAATTAGCTACACATGTGAACGACGTGAACTAAGACTAGTGCGGACGCGGGTTCGACTCCCGCCGGCTCCACCATTTTATGACCTCTCTTGTGGAGAAAAATACTATGAGACTTACAAAAAGACAATTAAAAAGAATTATCAGAGAAGAATATACCCGTTTGAAACGTAGAGGATTGATTAAAGAATCTGTAGGTGAATATGGTGGTGACCCAATCGATACAATCACAATGTATATCGAAGAACTACACGATAGTGGCGAAAGTGCATTCAATGTTTGGAACAAAATATCAGAATTAGACCGAAAAGCTAATGCTGGTCGATTGAAAAAGATCAGTTCGAGTTTCAGAGTATCGCCAGTGGCAGACGTAATTCATCCGGAGGATACACCTACCCTTTGGAAACTTTGGGACAGAGGTCAATTCCTAGAATATAGAGATGCTATTCGTTCCAGACTCGAAGCAAACGTCGATGAGCAATGGCTTCAATCATTAGCAGACGAAATCTCTTTAGAATTCGGCAGAATGTCGATAATGAAAAATTATTAACACTCCCATCGGGAGACACCATTTTTGGAGGAATACAAAATGAAAACAACAATACCAAAATTAAGAAAGATGATTCGAAAAGTAATCAAGGAATCTTGGGATCCAAATTACAATTATGGTAAGTGGAGTAGGGGGATCGACCACACTGGGAGAGAACCAGAGCTCGAACAAACACTCGAAGCAATCGAAATTATTGAAGCACATGGTGGAAATTACAACACCAGTATATACAAAGCTGGTGAAGAGTACTCTGATCAACATAGAGAAGTCATCATCGGTCGAGCAGGTGATGCAGTTTTCACGGTTACTGTCACGCCTGGTTCGTTTAGTGCACAGATTAGCGAAGGTTCCAAAGAATACACAAAAGCCGAGCTTCCTGGACAGAAAGGTAGAGTGAATCCAAATGATTATTTCGCTCGAGGTAAAGATTATCATTGCAATAACATCGAAGAGTTTGATGAAGTGTTGGCTCAAGCGGCAGAAGACTATGCAAGACCAATGAGGTCACGTTCACGAAGAAGTGGTGCAAGAAAAGCTGGATACGAACACTTTAGAAATAGATAAAATGAAAATAACAGAATCAAAATTGCGACGAATAATTCGAGATACCCTCAAAGAGGCTTACGTGCCTAGTCAGGAATTAGACTTTGGTGATTCACCCGGTTATGTCGATGATTATGAATATGAAGAGTGGAAAATTATTTTCCCTAGGCGTGCATCACCTACCTACAAAGAATGGAGAGAATGGTATTATTCGATTATCCCTAATTGGAAGGATAGCACTAATGACCCGCTAGCTACAGAGTTGCGAGTTTCATACTACGATCGTCATCATAGGACTAATCCTCATGATGCCAAAATTAGAGTAATGGCACACAATTCAGGAAGATTTATGGCAAGAATGCCACCCCAAGATCCTAGTGGGCATGCAGAAATTAAATTAATAAAGAGAGTATAAGATGAAAATTACAAAAAGACAATTGAGGGAAGTAATTAGACGATCACTGTTAGAATCTTTTCGAAAAGACCCATTGAGCCGATTTGGGACTGTTGAGAATTTCTTGCAGACTGTGATCTGGCCGTGTTACCAAGACGGTATGTCTGCAGACGAATGCTACCGATCAGCATTAGGCACACAAGAGATGCAGTTCCTGCGTAGGCACCGTGAAGATATTTTAGCAGTAAGAGATAATCCAGAATTTATCGCCTTTACATATGAAGTATCTAATTTAGTATAGATAAAAAATGAAATAAGGGGTGTAAAACTCTCTATTAGTGTTTATTATTAGTTGTCACTACAAGGTGGCAATTTACTTTTCAAACAAAATTTTAATAAACAACACTCGGAGGACTTTATGTCTCTTTTATTTCCTACCACTATGAACTCTTTCTTTGATTCTTTCTTCGATGATTCAAGTGTATATAAACCTGTAACATTTGGCACTTATAATCCTGCACGAAATAAGAATTTCCCAAATGTCAACATCTATAAAGAAGAAGCTGGATACACTATGGAATTTGCTGTTCCTGGATATTCACGAGATGATTTTGAGATTTCAGTCGATAATTCTGTCCTTTCTATCAAGGTCAATACCACAGACTCTCAAGTCGAGAAAGAAGCTAATGTGTATCGTGAATACTCATACAAATCATTCACTCGAAACTTCAACATTGGAAATGATATAAATGTATCAAATATTGAGTCTCGATATGAAGCAGGAATCCTATACGTAAATCTGCCACTCCATGAAGAGAAAGTCAACAAGTCACGACAGATTGAAGTTCAGTAAAATATATTGGTTAACTCCATAATTGTGTGTGGTGCCGTTCCGAAAGGTTCGGCACTTTTATTTTGTCCTCTCTATATTTATTCCATACACTAAAGGAGATCAATATGCTAGCATTCTTACTTTCTCTTGCACTTGCACAAGAAGTACAGCCAGAAGTAGCTGAAACAATCACTGTAGAAGCGTCGAGAGACATTCAGTTTTACGTGGCACCTATTCGTGTCTATAATCTAACGGAGACACAACAGATCGAATCTGTGGTCGATACAGATGCCGCATATACGTATTCTGGATCCTACTGGAGGAATGCTCAAGTACCGAATGATACTGGTGGGTATATGCCTGTACTATTGGGAGATAGAGATGTCATGATATACAACAAGAGGTCAATACAATATGCTTGGGATAATTGTAACTATAACAGAGACCCCCTAGGTTGTGCAATCCAAAACGATCATTTCTATATCGAAACTGTAGTGCATGTAGATGACCATCAATTAGTTGTAAAATCCACCATGTACAATTCCAATGCACAGATAGTCAGTGTCTCTAGAAGGACGGATGATATGATTATTACATGGATCAAGCAGCAAGAAGTTACGCACATTCAAAAGCAGGACAGAAGTGGAACAACTAATCTGACCCACTATGGCAAAGAAGAGCTGCCTCTTCGATGGGATCAACCACATAAATTGATGGACAGAACAATTCAGCAAACGATGCTTGGCCTATGGTCAAATATTAGGCTCTATTAGGGCTTATAAGGCTTAGCATGCCCTAAGTCTAGCAACTTCTGATTTACAGATATATCCATTCCTTCAATAAAGAGTTCAACTAGCCATCTCCCATACTTTCCTTTGCCGTGGGATTTTATTGTACACTGTTTTCCATCAATGGCTTCTCGAACAAAATCTCTAGCTGCGTATGCTTTCGACTTTAAAATTTCGTCTTTATTTCTTATCTCCGGTGTATCTATAAAGATAAGTCGAAATTTTTGGTTCCGTAACCATGTATGAAAACCCAAATCAATATCTGCTGTCACAGAATCACCATCATAGACTTTTGTAATGTTAACTTTGTATCTGTACATATTACTAACTCCAGTATAATTACCTTGAAGTAAATATAGGAGAATATAAATGTCCACAACGAAATCTATTGTTCGCCAATTAATTATTGAAGAAATCAAAAGAGATCCACTTTTTAAAAAAAGCATGATTAATGAGGGTATGTTCAATGACCTATTTAAAAAAGTGATGCAAACAGTCCAAAAAGAATCAGGAGATATTGAATCTATATTCAAGGCTGCAGCTTCAAAAGCCAAGCCCATTGAAGATGTATTAAAGAAAATCATCAAGAAGGTTGCCAGTACAGCATCAACAAAGTCTGAATCTGTATCAAATGCTAGGGTCGATTACTTGCTTAACAATCTTAATGAAGGGCCTGAACAGCTTAATGAAGTAGCCCTGCTTACTCTTGTTGCCATGGCCAAGATCGGGGCAATTAAATGGGGCTTCTCTATGGGGGTAGTCAAAATGCTATCTTGGGTTAGAAGCATTTCACAGTGGGCTATTAAGAAAATGGGCAAAATTGACAGTATTGACTATAATGATTTAACAGATGACAAACTTAGGAAATCAACAAGTAAGACAGATGCTGAGTATGAAGATAAAGAGCACCATTCACACCATACTCTCGAAGAGCTAGCGGATGAAGGTTCAGGAGTTGTCAAGTTTTTTGCAAGATGGAAAAGAATTGAACACTGTGTAGAAAAATATATGGACGCTCCTTTCAAGGGTTTAGCATATTTCCTAGTCTTGATTATAGGTGCTGATCCAGCTGCAGAAGGTAAAGAAACTGTAGAAGCAATGACTAAATGGATTAGAACATTCTTTCTTCTCACACTTTTATTTAGCGCACTTACACACCTTTGGCACGCTGCTTCTCATCATGGGGGCTGGTCAGAAATTTTGTCCTCTATAAAGCATGTATTAATAGAGAGCGAAGAAGCTACTGCAATACTTGAGACTGAATCAACTGTGGCCACAGAAGGATTAGTGACGTCAGCTGCAGTTTGGTTTAAAAGAAAGACAGATGACATGGCAAAAATATTAGAAATTTCCAAGAGTAAATTGAAAGAAGACTCTATGAAAGTTGCAGACAATATAAAAAATCAGGGCCCTCAAGTAGCCACAGAATCAATCAATAGAATTCACCAAAGTGCACTATTAAAGCTGGAGTCAAAGAATGTTAATCAGAGAAGAATTCGGAAGGTCTTACCAAAGTCCAGACCAAGTCGGAAATAACAATTGGGAAAACAACGAAGACGTTCAAGTAGAGACTATAGCTGACTCTTATAACAATAAATGGCTAGTATCAGTGACATGCAGCTCTTACCCTGAGTTTTCACTACCACAAAGAGCTTTTGAAGATGAACAATCTGCACAGTTTTATTCTCGTGAACAGTCAGAAAAGATAAGGAATCAAATCTTAAACCTCCCAAATCCAACGAACGAATCAATGCTTAGAGAAGCTATTAGAAAGATCATCTTATCAGTGTAAAGCTATCACCTTATGGGTATTATATTAATGCATCCATAGGAGATATTATGAAATTTAATTGTAGAAAACTTATTGAAAATGTTGATACAACTGTTGGTTCGACGAATGAAACTATCTGGGCTTATATCTTGACAACTAAGAAAGAAACAAAGTCAGGACGTTACCGGGTTCGGATCTCACGATTTAATAGAACGCAGATAGCTGCACTTTCTGGTGGGGAGGTAGATGGCCTACCTGATGACTTTCAATTTGGTCTACAAGCTAGCTTGGATACCTTTGACTTTAAGAACGGTTGGATCCCATTGCTTGACTGGATGGGAGATCCCGAAAGCTCTGACAAGACCATTCAGCGTGAGCTCAATGAGCAAATTCAAGCTTTTCTAACTGGTGCACCAACAAGTAAACAGAAATGGACTGATGATCAGATAGGAGATCTAGAGTCTGATGAGCCCACTGATACTAGAAAAGCTTGGCTAGAAGACAAAATCAAAACTCCTCCAAAATCTGATAAACTAGATGATGATTTTGCAGACCAATCTTTTACTGGTCAATCTGATGATGATGAAGAAGATAGCGATGACGATTGGATTTAATTGTGCACTTCTGTACCAAATGAGTTCCTGGAAGGTTACATTACTAATGTAATCTTTCATCCTGCAGGAGTAGCAAATGTCTAGATTGAAAAAATTGTTAAAAGGTTCTAAGCTATCGAAAATGGATATAGTTCAAAAGCTAGCTGCAGATGCAGAAGCTAATGAAACTTCTGTTCGTCGCAAACGAGAAATATTGGATGCTTCAAGTCTAGAAGAAGCTCGAACAGAACTTCGAAAAGAGAAAAAAGCAAAACGTCAAATGCGAAAATCTGCCCGTTGGACAAACATAGGTCTAGAAAAAGCCAAAGGGCCTCGAGTTAAGAGAAAATTTATGTACAAAGCTGGTGATCTTGTGATAGTCAAGAGAGATATGCCATGGCATGGTGTCTCTAAAGGAGACATAGGCATTGTATGTGATTCTGACGATACTGGAAAAGACTACTTGCTAAGATATGAAGAGCAACGCTTCCTTTGGGTGATGGGCCCAAGAAATCTTGAACGATGGGATGCATCCTGGGTTGAATGGACTGAAGATGAAGTGGACAATAATGACCATCTCGTTGTCGAACCTTCCGAAGCAGAAATAGAATTAGACGAACCTTCCGAAGCAGAAAATTTCGAAATACTTGATCAAGAGACGGTTGTACCCTTAGAAAATGCCAACTCTGAAACCATTGAGATAACAGAAGGGTCAATGATTATATGGCAAGATACTTCAGAGCTACACCTTATTGATGCAGACACTGCAGAACACAGAGGAATTGTAGAACCTGACGTACCACTAATTGTAGTAAGCTTTCTCAAGCAACATTCTGGCAGTTTGGACATTGTTGCTCTTTATGGCTCTGAACATGTTAGAGTTCATATTAGGCCTGGATCCAAATATGAGGTAATTTAATGCAATTATCTTATGCAAAAATAACACATGCTTGTTCAAATTCACTTCACAATCCGTTAAATTACTATTGTAACAAATCTTAAACACACACGCCCTCAGGGCAACTTCAGGAGACATTATGTCAGCTAAAAATCCGATTACTATTTCGACCTTCAACTTGGTCGCACCAAAACTTCCTGCAGACATCGCAGTTCTTATGCGGGGCCCAACAGGAGTTGGTAAGTCTTTCCTTGCAAAACAAGTCGCAGAACAACACGGTCTTCCGTTTATTGATGTTCGTGGTTCTACAATGTCAGAAGGTGACGTGGGTGGCTATCCTGACATCGAAGGCATGAAAGAGTCCGGTGTGATGACTTTCTGCATGCCATCATGGTTCATTCGTGCATGCAACGAACCTGTAGTTCTTATGCTTGATGAATTGAATCGCTCTCTTCCAGGCGTTCAACAATCATTCTTCCAGCTGGTTCTTGATCGAGAACTTGGTAATGACAAGAATGGTAATCCATACAGATTGCATCCTGAAACTCGTGTCCTTGCAGCAATCAACTTTGGTTCTGAATATGATGTTAATGATATGGACCCTGCACTTCTTCGACGCTTCTGGGTTTGTGACATTGAGCCAGACGTTCATGACTGGGTATCTTGGGCCAAAACCAATGACATCGATCGTTTGTTGGTGAACTTTATCCAAACAGATCCAAAACAACTTCGTGTTGATCCTTCAACTGTCGAGCCTGGTACAGTTTGTCCTAACCCTGCTTCTTGGCATCGATTGGACTCTTGCTACAAAGCGATGGGTTTCTCACCTTCAGAGTGGATTGGTGATAAACGTCCAGAAGGCTTTTACGCTCTTGCGATGGGTATGGTTGGTCCAGAGTCTGCAGGAGCTCTATGTACCTTCATCGAAAACCAAGAGAAGCTTCTCAAAGTTGAGGATATCATGGCTGGAGAATTCGACAAAAAGGCCATCAAAGCAATGCCAATCTCTGGCTTAGCTGCATTGATCGACAATATTGGTGACCATGCTAAGCAAGGTCCCTGGACTAAGCAACAATGCGAACGAGTTGCCAAGTTTGGTAAGCTTTTGACTGGTGAGCAACTCATCCAACTTTGGGCTCCTATCTCTAAATGTGGTGTTATCAAAAACGTAACATCCATGCACAAGCTTATCGGTAAGGACGTTATGGAAATTACCTCTAAGTCTCGTAAGCTTTCTAAGAAGTAATCTGCTGGCCCTTCGGGGCCAAGCTTTGGAGCTATTCTATGTATCATCCAGATGATGTAGTTATTATCAAGCCTGGGCTCAGAGACCCTGTACTCGAAGAGCCTATGCTTGGTATTGTAGTTTCTATTGTGCACACGAATGATGATGAACCCCTTTGGAATGTATACAGTGTTCTCATTGACACAAAAATCATTGATGTCCCTGCCAGAAGACTAATTAAGCCATCAGTAAACCAACACATGTATGTACAAAACTGATGTGCAATCCGTTAAATTACTATTGTAACATTCATACACACAGGAGACTTTATGTCAAAAATCAAAGACAATGCTAACGACGCTCTCGTAAGTTCTGGTAACTTTACTCCAGAAGAACTAGAGGCCCGCATTGAGAACTTCGACTTGTCAGTATACTTGGTCAACATGCTAGCTCGTGAGCCATTCTTTGCACACATCATCCGTGCGCTTCGCAAAGTCGAAACTGAAAAAATCCCCACAGCTGGTGTTCTTTTCAAAGATGGTGAAGCCACGATGTGGTGGAATCGTAAGTTTGTAGCTTCCCTTACAGACGATGAGATCGTTGGACTTCTTATGCACGAAGTTCTTCATCTTGTTCTAGAGCATACTACAACCCGTACAAGATCCCCACACACTGTTTGGAATTATGCAACAGACCTTGCTATCAACTCAATGATTGTTGGTGAAAACTATCGGAACCAACACATGCTTCCTAAAGGTGGTCTCATTCCAGGGATTGCATTCGATGAGCCTTCTGCAGAACAAGTCAATCGAATGGGCCAACAAGCTTATGACAGATGGAAAAAGGTCTCTGAAAAAATTGCATCATTCCCTTTGTTTGAATCATCTGATTGGTATTTCTCAGAGCTCATGTCAGACCCAGAAGTTCAGCAAGCAATTGAGTCTCAAGAAGCAACAAAAGGCAAAAGCCTAGAACAAGCTCTTGCAGATGGCGATGTCCAGATTGATGAAGATGGCAATCTAGTTGACAAAGATGGTAATCCAGTAACTCTAGTTCCTGGCTCGGGCGAGGGTGATTCTATGGACTCCCATGAAGGCTGGGGCGACATGTCTGATGAAGATCGTGAGATGATGAAAGGTAAGATCAAAGAAGCCTTGGAAAAAGCTGTTCGACGTGCAGACTCTTCTAACTCTTGGGGTTCCATCGGTGCTGACACTCGTGCCAAACTGAGAGAGCTAATCTCAAAAGAAATCCCATGGCAAGCTGTTCTTAAACAATTCTGCGGTATGACACGTCGAGCTGATCGTGCTGCATCTATCCGACGTATCAACCGTAAGTACGCTGGTATCCACCCCGGTGCTTTCCGTGACTATAAAGCAAATATTGCTGTATATCTCGACCAATCTGGTTCTGTATCAGATGATGATTTAGAGATGTTCGCTGGTGAACTTCAAGGCTTGTCCAAACGTGTAGAATTCACACTGTTCAACTTCGATACTGATGTTGATGAAAAATCAGAACGTGTCCTTCGCAAAGGTAGATCAGTTACTCTTGAGCGTACTCGTTGTGGTGGTACAGACTTCTCCGCAGTTGTGAAGCACGTTAATGGTCCGAAAGGCAAAAAGTTTGATGGTGCTCTGATCCTGACAGATGGCTATGCTGCAGATCCTGGTATCTCTCGTACCAAACTTGGCTGGGTCATTTGCCCAACTGGTGAGTTGCAGTTCACCAAGAAGTCCCGAGACTTCCATATCAAAATGAAAGGTAAGAAGCAGAATCGTTAAACTCTGCATTCAAAATTTCGAAATTCTTTCTTAGGCCTAGGTGTTCATTCGTCTAGGTCTAAATTTTTACGCTCTATTCTGTCTGGGGCGACATCATCATGGCTTTGCCACCCTGTATAATGATAAATTCATTTGGATATTGCTTATGAAGGTACAGTGCAGTCAGTATATCAATTTGCCTAGCAGAGAGAACAATTGAATCAAATCCTACTGTCACCCTAGAGACTATTCCTACAAGTTCACCCTCACCAACCCATATGCCAGCACCTGAACTACCGTGGGTTGCAGGCATT
>ERZ807291.9033-NODE-9033-length-10903-cov-11.877489_pt1 | contig 10903 bp, 12 predicted proteins | sample MGYA00521257_ERZ807291 | MGnify/ENA primary metagenome ERZ807291 (study PRJEB31413, sample SAMN03169783) | marine metagenome | biome: Marine; feature: Water; material: Subsurface seawater | place: North Sea | collected 2011-04-28 | depth 1 m m ...
CCGTCTATGGATGTAGTAGATGCTACTGTAGTAGCGTACTCAGCAGGTAAGATATAAACCAACCGAGGGCCAGTGAAAGTAACGTAGTTTGCTGTTACGGCTGGTGCGTTAGCTTCATACATACGTAGAGTGTTGCTGTCTTGTACCACAAGGAAACTTACCGCACCTTCGTTAGCTGGATTACTCCACTGGAAACTTGCTAATACGTCATCTGTCTCAATAGAAGTTGCTGCCCTTGGTGTTCCACCATCTTCAAACTGTATACCAAACCTTCGCTGACGGCTACCGTCTCTGTTCAAGACAAAGTTAGACTCATCCAGAGATGCCCCTTCAGGGTATGTCAAGGGGCCAGCTTCTGTGATCAGCCCCTTTACAAAGGTATTAAACTCAATTCTTCCCTTTGCCATTGTTAGTACCCGCCTTTAGTGTTTTATACTTCTCTATCGCTTGATGCGCTACAACCTTCCTGTTCCAGTGACCTTGCAGGACGGCAGGGACTTCCCCACCCCCTACGTAGTGGATCTCGTAAGTACCGATCTTTACAGTCCGTACTTCAAGCTCCTTCTTAGCCGGTGTACTGGTTTGGGTTGAAGTGGGTTCCGTGTCCACCTTTTTTCGAGCCTCTGCCGAAGTTGCCATATCTTATACCACCTTGTACTTTGAAGCCGCGCTGGGCCATTGCCAGATTACCGCGAGATGCCTGCTGTTCTGATTTACGATCTTCCTGTTCTTTGATGCGAGCAAAGCAAGCACTCTTAGCTTCTGCCAAGAAAGTAGGGAACACCTCTGTAGGGAAGTCTGGGACAAATGTATCTGCGTGAGTCCACTCTGGCTGCGAGTAGGCTACACACTGAGCTTGATTACCTGTTAAGGTTGTAGATAGGTCTTTGACATAGGAGTCAAGTACAAGCCATTCATCATCAAAGCTGGTGTAGTAAGTAGGGGGTTTATCATTCAGAATGAACATAGTCATGTCTGACATAATAACTTCTTCTACATTGTCGTTACTGGTTCCCCTGTTGTTTGTACGCTCTAGGAACTGATCAGGATAGAGATACTTCATCTCTTTAAACCGTTGATCCGAGGTAGTCTCTTTCCTGTTGCTGTAAGCAAAGTAGTCCAACCGAGAGATGGCGGTAGGTAGCTTCAAGCGGTTAGGCATTGATGAGACACCACTGTTCTCAAGATAGAGCGACTTGCGGAGGTGTGGCCAATCTTTACGGGCAATCATCTCAAAGTAGACGGATCTTACTATTCGTGCTACTTGGGTGCTCTCGCCTGAGTCACCGATAGCCGAGACATTATCTGAGTCCATGTCGGACATAATGTCGATAACCATATCGAGTAGAGACATCTTCATTTCTTAGTACTCCTTTTCTTCGTAGTCCCCTTGCCTGCCTTACCGCCTATCTTCCCACCTTCGGAACGATTGGACTTAACTGACTGGACTTTCCTGTTGGACTTGGCATTGGTGCCGCCTTTAGCCAACGGCTTCTTATGCCCTACGTCCTTACCATCTCCCTTAGATACCTTACCGGCCTTCTCAGCCTGTCTACGGGCAGTGTTACGCTTGGCTCTGTTCTTCTTCTGTTCAGGCTTAGAGTTGTAAGCCCTTTGCTTCTTGCTCCGCTCACTCGCTGAAGCACTGGTCTCTCCCTTCTTAGGCATTATCTCTCACCTACGACGAAGAATGAACTCAGCTCGGCAGTGATGTTATTGGTAGCAGCTGTGTTAGCCACTTGTAGCTTAACGTAGTCATTCTGGTTAAGTGTGATGTTGTTACGGATAGTGAAGTAAGCTACATCTCGTCCGCCTTGAAGGTTGTTGATAACTCGTGTGATGACCCTGCCATCCTCAAAGCTAGAAGATGCGGCTCTCCATATAACAACTTTAACTACAACGACATCTGCATTTACTGAATCCAGAACTAAGTTACCTACCAAGGAATACTCTACAGGAGAGTTGCCGAGATGTCTTAGCTGTCCGTTAGCTGGCTCGTCAAAGTGTACCAGTTCTGTAGGTGTATAAGTTCCCGCTAGGTCAACATAGGTTCCTGCGACAGCAATGACTGTAGCAGCCTCTGCTGTAATCTCCAGATCCCCACCTATATGTGTATTAGGTAGACCGATGTTGTTCTTCCAGATAGACTGTAGGTCAGTGTGGGATATGTTGGGTGTAATGTTTGTATCTGATGCGTCTATGACACCATCTCTTGACATGATTACGCCAGAGAACTGTACCGTGCTTGGGTTAGTGAAGTTAGCTGGTGCGAAGTCACAGAACGCTGCACTAGCTGGTAAGTCACAGTTAATGTCAGTTAAGAATCGGCTTGCCATAGTGAAGCCAGCCCCTGCTGCAAACAATGGTGTTGTCATCCCTGCATCTAGGCTACGTACTATACTGGTAGTGATACGGAATCCGCCTACCCAAGTCCCTTTCAAAGTAAGTGTGGGAGTACCACCAAAGCGGCCGGAACCCTCTTCAAGTCCCTGTCTGTAGTTATCGAGCGTACCCAAAGAGGTACAGTTATCGTAGTTAATTCGTGCAAACTCTACTGCACCGAAGCCAGTGGCTCCTATTAGGTTGAACACCTGAGAGCTTGCCCCAGATACGTCCATTGCAAAGTCCGCGCCTAGTACGTCACCTGAGCCTCCAACGGGGCTTGTGAACATAGTGTAAGCTGCTGCGGTTGAGATCAACTTGGATATACCTAAGTTGTATCCTTTGAGGTTTATACCTCCAGCCGGTACTTCAATGGACTGCGTTCCCATATCTATGATACCGTCTATAAAATATTCTTTAGTTGAATCTATTGAGGCTAGATCAGAAGCCTGTGTTACGATTACCTGAGTTACTAGATCTGTTGATGCGGGAGTAGTCCATGTACCGCTACCAACTCCATCGGCTACGTAAGTTTGCCCAGCTGTCGCTGTAGCTGCGCCTTTGGGTTCGTGCAGAGATGCACCTGTCAATGTATTATGTTCGGCCATGAAAATGCTCTCCTAAAAAATAAAAAAGTAGGGGCAGAGGTCTTTTCAGACATGCCCCAAAGTGTTATACGCGAGTGAACTCGACGATAACTTTAGCGTATGATCCAGCAGCTGCTGCAACTATAGCCGCATCTGGAGCAACAGTAATAACTGAAGCACTAGTAATAGCAGTAGGAGTAGCAGACAATGCGTAGGCAGAGATGCCAGCAGCATTCAACAGCTTAGGAGTAGCACCGGCATCAGTACCATCAATCTCAACATCTACAGAACCTGAAGTGAATACTGATTCAACTTCAACGTAGACAGCAGTGATTGCTGCATTACCTTCTGGGATTGAGAAAGACTGAGCGGCTAAAGCAGCAGCATCAGTTCCGTCAAATTCAAAGACCATGCGACCTTCGCCATCAGAAGCGCAAGTAACGCCTCCAACATTTCCGATTTCACGCTCGCCGTAACGCTGGCCTACACCTAGACCGTTTGTTCCTGATTCGTATGACATAATATTTTACCTTAAATGATTTAATTAGATGATGGCCCCGAAGGGCCTTTCGACCAGTACTTAGTACTGAGAAGCAGAAGTGATCAGGACAGCCAAAGTGTCAAGACGCTGAGCACCGAAACCAAAACGAGCAGTCTGAACATACTCATCACGCTGTAGGTCTTTATTGCGATCACCTTCAACTTTAGGCATTTGACGCCATGCAGCCATCAGAGGCTTACAGTTGTCATCAAGAACACACATGAAGATGTTAGCAACACCGTCAGCAACAGTAGTAGTACCGTCTTGCAAAGAACCTTTAGGGAGACGGTTAGAAGTCATGATGTCCCAGCCAAAGATGTTAGTAACAAAGCTGTGCTCACGAGCAAAACCGTTCTCGAAGATGCCTTGTGCAGTTGGGTTGCCATCTAGGTTGCCAGTAGTTACTTGATACTTAGTGTTCAAAGTAGCTTCAACAACAGGATCAACAACACCAACACGACCGCCCATTGGGACTTCGGCTTTGTTGAATGCTAAACGCAATGCGATCAGGTGATCGAAAGAGAATACGTTGTCAGCCTCAGAAGAGGCGATACGGTGAGCGAAACCATTGACCAAGTTAGCGCCAGCTTGTGCTTGGGCAGCGTTCAAAGTAGCGAATGCCTGAGTCTCAAAACGCTCTTGGATTGCGCGAGTTGCTTCTTGACCACGAGTAGCCATCAGTGCTTCGATCTGTGCACCGTCTTGACGCATCTTGTCAGTAACGTACCAACCGTCACCGATGTACTCAGAGATGCGTAGTTCAACTTCTCCAGTCTCGATTGGGCTGTACTTGATCGGAGCGTCTTCTTCAACTTCTTGGATCTGAGCTTCACCGATAGTTTTGATGTTTAAGACTTCGCCTGAACCGAAGTCAGACACGTTACGGTAGAAAGAACCGGGGAACAAGCCGTCATGTAAAGTGGTTAGGATAAAATCTGAATACTGTTCCGCTTCTACGAAACTGCGGTTTGATTGTGAAGTAGTAGCCATTGTGCTATTCCTTTAATGTTATAAATTAATTATCGAGACCTAAACGCTCATTAGTGGCGGCTTTAGATTTTCTAAATGCTTCGACACTAGGTGAAGTACCACCCTGAAAAGGGTTGAACGTAGGCTGTTGAGGTTTGTTGTCGCTTAAGCTGCCAGCACCAACTGAACTGCGTAGTGGATTAGCCACTGGCGCAGGCTTGTCGTCAATACCAAGCATCTTAAAAACAGCAGCAGGATTACGAGCTGCAAGCTCATTGATCTCGCTGTTAGTGAAACCCAAAGCTGTTGCACTCTCATAGTACTTGGCTTCTGCTTCCACCCCGTGCTTCTCTACAAATGCTGATGTAACTTTCGATACATTAGCTTTAGCAGTAGCTGCGGTTTCTCTTTTGTTCAACATGCCTTCCAGCAGTTGAGCAACATCGTCCTCGCCTATTGAAGAAGTTGGAGCAGCCGGAGCTGGTTCGCTTTCCTCACGAGGTTTCATGGCATCAAGTACAGATTGGAGAGTAGTGGATTTCTCTACCTCTTGTCTGAAAGTTGTATTTTCTTCTTCCAAACGTCTGATATGTTCTTGAGCGGCTGCGGTAGCTTTCAACGCATCCTCTACAGTCCCATACTTTTGCTTGCCCTCGGAATTAACTATAGCACCTAGTAGCTGGTCTGCTGCACTGGCTTGTTCATTTCCGCTTTGACTCGCTTCTGCTGGTGTGCTCTGCTCGTCATTATTGAAGATAGACTGGTCGGTCATCTTATCAATCCTTTATAGTAATTAGTTTAATGGCTTCTGCCAAGGCTCTCTGGTAGCCTATGGAGTCTGCCTGAAGGTAAGCCCAATTCGCAACATCGTACTTATCAGTACCAAGTGCTTCCGCTTTGTGAGCGTCAAGGACTTTAGTCAGAACCAAAGCGAAGTGATTAAGAAGATCACGGTTCGCAATGGCTCGTCTCTCGAAGTCTTCCTTTGGAAAGTCCGCAGGAAGAGCGTTCAGTATCCGAGGGGCTAGTTTCATTCAGCTACCCCCGGTGTACCCTGTTCGACCATGTTGGTCTCTTGGGTTGCGTTCATTACACTCTGAGTCTCAGCTTGCTCATGTACAGCCACGTTAGGCCGCATGAGGTCGTATCTACCCAGTTCAAATACATCGGTGATCATACCGGCTGCTGCCTTACCTGACAAGTGAGGCATGATCATTTGACCCATAGGGCCATTCAATACTGTAGTCAAGTCAGTGACTAACTTAGCTGTCTGTCCGAAGTGACGAGCACCTACTGGACGGAGTGTACCGTTCTGGATCAGAGCAGAGTTTGTGATCATAGTGAAATCAACAAAGCCTAAGTCTGCGTCCATCAGAGGGACTTCAGTGCCACCTTCGTGGATACAAGCCTCTGCAAGCAAACCTTTCAGCAGCTTCTCTAAGAACAGTTCAAAGTTAATTACCTTCTCTTGGAAGATTCGACCAGCTGCGTTAGCTAACTGATTAACTTCTCCCAGTGTCTTCTCGCCCGGAGTACGTACACCCATTGCTTCTTTAGGCGCTCCAGCATACTCTTCCATTCTGGCCTCAAGCATGGTGATCTCGTTATCGGCCACACCGACGCCCTGAGCGGACTTTGTAAGCTCGGTAACACTACCCTCGCCTATGATGGAGATAACCGCCTCAGGCTCCCATACGAAGGCCTCAACGTCACCCTGTACTGCTAGGGGTGGATGTACCAACAAATCCATAGCATCTGCCTTGAGATTCTGTAGATGGTCAATCCGATACTGCATTCCAACTAGGTTGTCTAGCGGCCCCATCGCGTATAAATTGTCGGGTCTAAGTCTCCATCCAGCGTGGCTAACGTTGCCACTGCCAACAGGGCTAGGGATGTCACGCACACTAACGGTAAAGCTACGGTCAATAACAATAATTTCCTTAGCAATCTCAACAGTCCCAGCTTCTTTGTCGTAAAAATCACCAAGGAACCTAAGAATTTCAACATATTCCGTATCATAGTATTCCTTCATGTCTCCAAAGCCGTCTACTTGGAAGCCTAGAGCCTTGTGGTAGTCGTCTACTGAGTAAGAGCCTGCACCAGCCCGCATCTCTAGCGTCTTGGCTAGGGCATCTGCCCACATTTCGTCTGTCCGAGCTAACAATGTCAACTCACCAATGGTCTTAACGTAGCGTACAATCCTTGGAGCCGACTCGAAGTCAGGAGCTAGGGGGTTGAACACGATATCCATTGGAGATATACGAGCTAGACGAGGGCCAACGTAGCTCTGGTGAGCATGTCCGTTCTTGTCCATACCAGCCATTCCATAATCCCACTCAGGCTCTGCGAAGCAGTTACCGAAGTCGATATAATCATAGATGAGCTTGCTGACTTCAGTCCGTAAGTCGGATTGAGTCATCTTGTGTCTCATATAAGCCGTGATCTGCTCTCGTACATCCTTACTAGATGCAGCCGTATCGTAGGCCTCCCACTTGAGCCAGTTGTCATTAGGGAATATAGCAGAGATGTAATTACTATGGAGATTGTCACGGATCTGACAGATCTTCGGCATCGAAGTCGAGTTCTTCCAACTAGCGACTCCAGTAGTCCGTGTATCCGTCTGAAAAACATAGTTCCGTAACTCCTTCTTCTCTTCCATCCAGCCCTGACGGTTGCGAGACCACTTGTCCCACATATAGCCAACGCTCGTTCCTGTATCGTCGGATAACTCTCCGAACATGTATGCTAACTCAGCGACTGTTCCCGCCATATTGAACTCCTCCAAATCTTGTATTATAGACCACATTCTGCTTGTTCACTGAGTCTCGTAAGGCTCTAGGTGCTTTAGCAATCTGAATGGCACTGGCTAATGTATCTTTTAAATCGTCGTGCTTAGGTCTAGCTAGTATCAATTCTTCTTCAAGAGCAGGAGTCAATCCACCTTTTGTGTGGTAGACGGTCATGTTCTCATATCTGGTATCAAGTATAGAAGCCATACGCTCCTCCTTGTTACCCTCGTGTCTTGATGGTCTGTTCTCGTCAATGCTGAGAGACATCCCCTCTGACCGTATCAGGTCTTTAAAATCCCCTACGATCATACTCTGTGCTGCTGTGACTTCTGCCCGTAAGCGCCTGAATGACCACTTCTCGTGCATTATCAACAGCTGATCAAACATAGTCTTGATCCTATCTGTCTTGAAACGATCCATATCAAGTACGTAGATATAACCCTCTGGATCCATTCCGATAACCACGATAGCCGTGTAATCCGACTTCTTCTTTGTGGTGTAAGCGAAATCCATTGCAGCGTATATGTTCAGAGGCTTACCCCTGACTTGCCACACTCCGTTAGAGTAGGTTACGTTCTTCTGATCAATGTACTGGAACCGATCTCGTGCTATACGGTTAGAGCCAGAACTGTTGGGATCATTGTAGTACTGTGCGTAGAACTGAACCATATCATCATACTCGCCTTTGATCCGAGCAAGTACGTTCTTGTTGAATCCAAACTTCTTGCCATCCTTCTCCGTTCTCGGCCAAAGGAAGCCTTCCGTCTTTGTCTCAACTGCATGTTCTTTGATGTCCCATATAAGCTCTTTGCCGATGAACTCGTCCGTCTCTTCGTCATAAACCTCAGTCTCCTGATGTCTCCATGTATCGTAGATGTCCGCTGGGTGGTACCGTGTACCGCAAGCTAGTGTAAAGCCGCCAGCATTACGGATAGATGTAAGCTGGGATGCCTTCTTACTTACGTTCGATCTACCTTCTTCTGTGTACGCATTCTCCGGTACGACTATATCGTCCGGTACAATGATGTCAGCGTGCCAACCAGTAGTGTTCGTAGTCAGTCCCGCAGTAGCTATAGTAGCATCTCGGATACCTGCTGTAGAACGTGCCTTGTGGTCAATGCTGATCTTTGTGTTGTTCCACTGCTCCCTCTTACCGTCTTGCGGGTTGATGTACTCAGGGAAGAAGTGTTGGTACGGCTCACTGGTCAAGATGTTCTTGATCGCGTAGAGCTGTGTCTCTGCCAGACCGCTTGTAGCCGATAGGTAGAGGATTGTGATCTCTGGGTGCTTAGTGACTATCCATGCTGTCCATGTCGCTACCATGTGACTCTTTAGGTGTGCTCGTGGAAGCATGACTAGTTTGTTTGCTGTTAATGTGTTACCTTGTCCGAATAGGTTATACTCCATCATCCAACGGTAGATCTCGTAGTGTATCTCTCCGTAGGCGTACTGTGGGTTCATGGTCTGAGCGAAGACCCTAAGATCTGTTAAACACAGCTCTCTTCTTTCTTGAGTGAGATCATCCATAAGTTTGATCTTCTTCTCAGCGTCTTCTCTCCAACCCATGCTAACTCCTTAATGGTGTTAAGAACCTTTGACTTGCAGCGATAACTTTCTTATCACCTTCTACTTGTCGTTTGACTTCCAGCTTGGATGGTCGTCCAGCTGCCCGTGTACTCCAACCGCGATCTACCAAGAACTTATTAGCTTGGAAGTGTCCGGTCTCTGATTCAGTTACGATCCTCTCCAACCCTTCACATCGTAGCTTGACTTCTAGCTCGTCACGCCATTGTTCGATGTATGGGGCTAGGGTGGGAGACGCTTCCATTTCTGTCCACTGCTGCCACCCGCCTAAGTAAGACTGAGAGAACTTATACCCTGTCATGTCACCAAGATCAACGAAACGCTGCCTTGCCTCATCCAGAGTCATTGTAGCTGTATCGGCTCTGCTGGCTAGTTCTTTAAACATGCCGACTGTAAGCCAGCGTTTCATCTTATCTTTAAACATCGCTACTCCTTACCTGCTACTGTTTCAAATATCATTTTAACCCCTGCCTCTTGTATAAGGCGATCAGCTCAAGAACATTAATGCCAGTCACTTTAGAAGCCTCATCATAACTGCGTCCGGCCCTTAGTATTGCCACTGCTGTCATTTCATTATTACTCATTTTATCTCCTTATTAACCATTGCTTGAAAATGAAGACTGTTGCCACTCACCATTGAAATACACTAGCTCTAGCTTATCCCTGCTGTTGTCCAGCACTTTGTCAGATGCGCCATCAAGGTATATATTGCCAGTGCCGTGCTTAACAGTGATGGTGTTAGCTGAGCTATTAACCATTATTGTCAATCTGTCTCCTTGAGTACCACCACTAATTGTGTGCATGTCATCCGCTGTACCAGCTTCAGGGGCTATTCTATGTGCTGAAGATGTTGCTGTTACTGCCCCACCACTGTTTAATGTTAACGTACTGAAAGCCCCGCCAAAGTTGGTTTTACCTTCAACTGTGAAGTCCCCTTCTAGGATCATACTTCTCATCTGGGAAAGCCTGATTGCATCATTTGTTTTTGTTGCTGCTGTATCGTTCCACCCATCTATATTACATCTTGTTAGCGCTGGAGAACCATTAAATTGCACTGATGTTCCCGGGCCTGATGTTCTTAGCTGGTCTAAACTTAAATCTGACGTCTCTAGTGAAGTGCCACCACCAGATATCAATAGGTTGTAACCACCAGCATCGGAGTTTTGTAGCCATGCTTGGTCGATAAAGCAGTCTTTAACATCCTGCAATGTCAACATACCTTTACCAGCTATTGATCCGGTTGCCCACACTTGTGAGAAGAAAAACGATGACGTATTTTTTAGTAGTATGGCCTCTGTAAATCTGTTATCAACAATCAGTTTATTGATAAACATGAATGCCCTAGTTCTGCTTGTGTGTGTGCTGGAAGCTTCGAGTCCAATTGCTGAAGTTATCCCCCCAGTTACATGCAATGTATCAAAGTAAACACCGCCTGTATCTACCCCATCTGTTCTCAAGTAGCGTACACCCCAGCTAATAGGATTGTTTATATAGACATTTTCAAAAGTAAACTCTGTGCTGCCGTCACCATCAATATCAAGAGCTATGTCCAGAGAGTCAATTAGCCATAGATCACCGAACTTACCTCTACTGAAGCCGTCAATGTACAGTCCAGTATCACAACCATTCACACCAGATACTGTAAAGTTATGTATTAGGGAACCGAAACCCCCACTAATCCCATTTACTTGTAAGCCAATCCCACTTGAAGGGGCTATAACTGTACTCCGGCCCTCACCAATAATTCCCACTTTATTAAAAGTGTTAACTATGTTTGCTCTGGTTGTACCGCTAGGTAGGCTAAGTACTCCACCACCAATCGCGTTCAGTGCTGCTAACCCTGCGTTATGGGCCGCTGAATCATCGGTTGCATTATCATACTTAGCACCATACTGTTTAACGCTTACTAGGGTTCCTGCCTGCAATAAAGCAACAGTACCACCAGCCAACGCATGATCCCCATAACCGTCTACAGCTTGAGTAGCTGCCACTATGTAATCTGCTGCACCTCCGTCACCGGAAGCGTAGTACCCTTTAGTGGATACTAGCTG
>ERZ807291.9038-NODE-9038-length-10899-cov-5.079307_pt1 | contig 10899 bp, 7 predicted proteins | sample MGYA00521257_ERZ807291 | MGnify/ENA primary metagenome ERZ807291 (study PRJEB31413, sample SAMN03169783) | marine metagenome | biome: Marine; feature: Water; material: Subsurface seawater | place: North Sea | collected 2011-04-28 | depth 1 m m ...
AACAATTTAATATTTACTTTATCAACAAAACAATATAATAACTTATTAATCATTTTAAAAAAAAATAATTATTATGATATAAAAAATATTGTATCATATTATATCAAAAAATCTTTTAATATTTCAGCTATTTTTAAAGAAATAGCTGATAAAATTATAAATTGTTCTATATTAAACAATTTACAAAAATCTTTATTATTTATCAAATTATCCAATTTAGATAACTTAATTAATGAAAAATCTTCTGAATATATAGTTCTAATAAATTTTTTTACATATTTTTCTAAAATATTGATAAATTATTCTTAAACAACTTTTTTTTTTATTTATAATATTATATACACTTTTACCAAAATTTAAAGGACTATCATTATATTCCCAAATATAAACTCCTCCAAAATTATTATATTTATTTTTTATTTTTTTAATTTCATCTAATGTTGTATCATTATATTCATCTGATAACATCCCAATTACTATAATATTATCGTTATATCCATTATTTATTACAGAATCATACGATAATAAATCATAAGATCCATAAAATTGACCATTTAAATAATTAATTCTTTTACCCTCAATTGAATTAATTAATTTTTTATATATAAAACCTCCTAATCCCGGATTATCATTTTCTAAAGAATATTGAATTGGTGCCATTGATATAATAAATTTTGAACCAAAATCTTTATCTATTCTATTTATTAACATTTTAACATTATCCAATAAAACAAATTCTTCTATATCTAAATCTACTCCACATATAATTGGATATTTTTTTATTGTTTTATATAATAAATTATAATAAATATCAAAATTATTAAATAAATTTATAAAAGCTCCACCTGCGCCACCAATCATTAAAATAATTTTTATTCCTTTTTGCGATGCTTCCTCTAATTCAACCCATACTTTATTAAATATTTTATCGGATGGATCATAATCATTTAAATGTATATAAGGTTTATTATTTTTTAATCCAAAATGAATTGCAGATAAATGAATATGAGTTATATATTTAGGATTTTGTAATATAGGTTTTAATGATTTAAAAGTTTGGTAATATAAAATAATTTTATTCATATATATATAATAATATATATTTAAATTTTTTGTAATAAAATATTAATCATTTTTAATAATTTATTATCACATCTTTTTGAAAATTGTAAAAATAATTTACAAAATAAAGAATCAGGTGAATTTATAATTTGTCTATCTCTAAATAATTTAAATAATTCATTTGTATTATATTCTTTTAATAAATTATAAATATCAGATATTCTTAAACAATAAAACATATTAAATTTCAATGAAGTTTTATTTTTTTTGGAATTAATATAATTTTCTTTTTTTTCATAATAAATTCCTCTAATTTTATATAAAACTTTTTTATAATTAACAGGTAATTTTTCATATAGTTCTGAATTTTTATGAGAACAATTTTTTAAATTATAAAAATATTTAAACATTTCCAATAATTCACTTGTAAATACTTTAAATGACGCATCAATAATTCCAATTGTATCATAATTCATATTTTCATGAACAATATATTTATTTGAAGGGAAAAAATCAATATGATTTTTTAAATTATTATTTTGATATAAATGCACAAATCCTGATATAATATTTGAATAATTAGGTTTAATTTTATTGAAAAAATTATAAGAATTAGATTGTAATTTTAATATATGCTTTTTTCCATTACTATTATCATATAATTTAATAATTAAACCTTCAAAATCTAATGGGTAATCTAATTTTTCTGTTTTATTATAATCATCTAATTTAGAAAAATCTTTATAAGATTCTGAATTTTTAAAAGAACAAGGTTTTCCCCATTGACTAGCATCACTTATATCATATTCATATAAATCATTTTTCCTTCTTGTCATAATATGAATTATTTCTTTGTATTCTGGTCCAAATTTATATGTATAATCAATTAAATTTTTATTTTCATGATGAATAATTACAAATGAATAAATATTATCTTCATTTAAATATGAAATAAATTCATCAAAAGTATCATCTAAACAATCTAAAAATAACTCATAAAAAGATTTATTATTATTCCAAATTGATTTTTTAGAATCAATACATCTTCTTGTTGAAATATACCATTCATCATCATGATGATATATATTTATTTGTGTTCCTTCATATGATTCATAAATTTCTTTAGTTAAATGATCATTTTCAATTAAGAAGTTTTGGGCATTTTCATTATAAATAATATCATCATATGTATAACAGATAATTTCTAATGTTCTTTTATCTAATATAATACTTCTACATTCTTTTTCAATATCACTTAATAAGTGATTATTATAATTAAAATTATTATTAATTAAAACTAAACTTTCATGATTATCTTTAAAGTTTATAGTTTTAAATTTTGATTTTAAAGTTTTTTTAAAACAATCATAATCTTTGACATCTAACGAATCAATAAATTTAGTAATATTTAATTTAATAGGGTTATAATCTGTATTCATAATATATATATATAATTAAAAATAAATAACGATATTTGTTTAAATATAATTTATTCAATTTTTTTTTAATGTATATATATATATAATGGTTAAATTCATATTTAAATTTGATAATATATTTTATAATTATTTAAATAATATATATAAAAAATATAATAGTAAATTATCTGTAAATTTAAAAAATATAGATATAAAAAATAATAATAATTTAACAAAAAATAAAATTATTCAAGAACAAATAGATAAATATACTATAACACTTTTAAAATATTATATATATTTATTTTATTTTTTTTTTAATTATAAAGATATTGAAAAATTAAAAATAGAATCTATAAAAAATAAAAATTTAAATAATATTGAATTATCTGAAATTTTAAAAATTTTAACTGAAATTAAACATATAGAATATTTAGTTAATAATATTAATAATGAAAATATTAATAATGAAATTGAAAAAAATTTAAAATATAAAGAATCAATAAAATATTTAAATTCTTTTAATAACGAATATATATATAAATATCTAATCGGAAAAACAAATGATAAAAAAAAAAATATAATACAAACAATTATTATAAAATATTATAAAAAAAATTATAGAAAAAATATATTTGATTTAATTAATAAAAAAGAAAATATAATTTATAAAAAAATTAAAATAATTGTTCCACAAGTAGAATTATTTGATTATTTTGGAATTGAAACTATTTTAACTGAAGATGAAATAAAAAATAATTATACCAAAATTATTTATAATTTCATTAATAAAAAAACAAAAAAATTATCAAACAATAAAAAAATTAATTTATTATTTCAAACAAAACAAGTTATACCAATTACAAATAATTTTTTAAGATACCATAAATTAGGCGATAAACAAGAAGAACAGTTTTTAGATAAAAAAATACAAGATACTATGATTAAAAATATAATACATAAAATTGAAAATGCTATTAATCATCCAGAAAAAGATTTATTTCATAAAAAATTAAATAACAAATCTATATTATATAATGAATTTGAAGAAATACATTTATTAAATAAATTTAAAAATTTAGGAAAAATATCTCAAAATATCAATGAATATTATCAAGATTTAATAAAATATAGAGAATATGCATATTTAGATTTTAAAAATAGTGGGATTGAATTAATAATAAATAATAAAATAACATGTGTAAGAGAAAATTATTTAAAAAATTGTGAGAATGATGTTATAGATACATCTGTTATATCCAATAAAAAATTAAAAATAGTTGGATTATTTTTTACAAATAATAAATTATTTAACATAAAATCTAAAAATATTATGGAATTTAATAAAAAAGTAAATAATATTGATTTAATTAATAAATATATTTTAGATAAAAAAAATAAAATTAATAATTATTTATTTTTTAATAAAAAAAGAGATAGTTTAAAAAATGATAAATATATTGAAATATTTAATGATATAGATTATGTTAAAAATGTTTTAGTTAGTTTATATGATAATATATTAAATAACGAATTTAATAATATTAAATTATTAATAAAAAAAAATAAAATATCATTTGATAAATTTAATCATATTATTAATAATTTGATTAATAATAAAATTTTAATAAAACATCATAAAAATTTTAATAATTTATATTATGACTTAATAAAACAAAAAACTATCAAATATAATACATTTGATAAAAAAGAAAACATTTTATATGGTATTAATAATTCTAATAAAATTAAAAAAATTAATTATAATAAAAAGAAAGATTCTGTTATCAAAATTAAATTTAAAGATAATGAAGAAAAAAAAGATTATACTAATATTATTTGCCAACATAACATTGATTGGGTTAATTTAATTAAACTTAAAAAATATAAACCTAATTTACATATTGATTTATTAATAAAATTTATAAAAAAATACGCAATAACTAATAATGATAAACAATATATTTGTAGAAGTTGTGAACAATTAATTAAAATAAATAATTATTTAGTTAATCCAATTAATGATGGTGGTATTGATGGTATTGATGTTGTTTTAACAACATCAAATAATATACTAAATCTACCTCAATATATGAAATATAGTTTTACGGTTAAAAATATAGAATCATTAATTGAAAAAATATCAAGTATAATAAATTATACAGTTCTAGTTGGTAATTTACCAATTAATAAATTTAAAAGAAATGATATAAATAAATTTATTATTGATTTAATTAGTATTCAATATAAATCTTTTAAAACTTTAAAAATAAATAAAAGAGAAAGACAAAAGAATGCTTTCAATAATTATGGAATAAATTTTGAATATTCTAATTTTTTCTTATTTCCATTAGATAATGATATATTTAAATTTTCATCAAATAATATAGATAAATTTAAAAAAATTAAAATTAATAATATTATTTGTTATATTATATTGCTAATAATTATTCAATTAAATCCAACTCAAATATTATTATTTGAAATAAATAAATATTGTAATATAATAATATTTAATAAAGTAAAAAATATTTTATTTGAAAAATTGTATATTAGATTTAATAATGATAAAGAAATAAAAAAAATATTAGATTATCCTTTATTATGTTATATAATATTTTATATAACATGTCTTATTTCTCAATATAAGTTATGGTTTTTTCCTGTAAAAGAAAATGTTAAATTAAATTTTTTAATAATACAAAAAAGAATAATTCATACATTTGTTGATTTATTAAATTATATTATGGAAATTTATAGTAGTAAAAATAAACATTTTTTATATGAAATTTTAGGAACTAAATTTTCCAATATATTAATAAATACTTATAATAAATCAGATGTTTTAAATATAATAAAAAAATTACAAGATAAAAATATACATATTAAAGATAATAGAATTATATTAACAAAATCTAAAATTAAACCTAATAAATTAGATGGAACAATTAATATAACAAAAAGTTATACATTATATAATAAATATGATAAAACTATTTATAAAATTAATAAAGAATTGGATTATAATATTAATAATATAGATAAAGAATTTAATAAAATAATAAATGAATTTAGAATAAATCATTTAAAAAATATCGCAAAATTATATAAATCAGATGGTAATTTAAGAAAAAGTAAATTAACAAATATAGATACTATTAAAATATCAGAATTAGAAAAAATAAATAATAATTTTATTAAAAATAAATTATTAAATATTATTAAATATAAAAAAAATAAATTAATTATAAATAATATTGATATTAAAAATAATATAAATGATAATTTAGATAAATTATTAAATATTATAGAAAAAAATGTTGGAAATAACCTAAAAATAAATAAAAATACATATAATATTAGAGACCAATTTATAATATTATCAAATGATTATTTAGGAAATAAAATAGTTGAACCTATATATATTAATTTAAATAATAATAAAATAAATATAACATTTAATAAAAAATTAAATAATAAAGTTTATGAAATATTTAATAAATCAAAAAATATAATATTATATTATAATTTTATAACTTTGAATTATATAGGATATAAGGAATCATCTTCTACTATCACTAATTTAAGTCATTTAGGGTTATATCTTAAATTTGTTCCTTCAATAAAAGCTATATTATTAACATTTGGATTTAAAAAAATAAATTATAAATTTACAAATATTGATGATATATCAAATATATATAAATTTAGATTTAATGAAATAAAAAATATCATATTTGATTTAGAATTATATTTAAATAAATTAAATAATAAAATAATAGATAATAATATATTAAAATATTATGTAAAAAAAATAAAAAAAATAAAATTATTTAATAAAAATATTAAATTATTTAATATTAAAAAAAATAATATTGAATTTCAAAAAAATAATATTAATTATAAACAAATAGAATTAAATAAATTTAATAATATTGATAAATTATCCAATTATGATTTAAATGCTTTAAATTTAATTAATTATTTAATAAATGAAATTATTAAAATATTAGAATTAAATAAAGATAATTTTATTAAATCAAAAATAATATATTTTTTATTTTCAATTATTATTAAATATTATTTTAATAATTATGATTTTTATATTGATAATAATTTAATTAAATTTAATTATATATTAGAATCATCTAATTTTGATTTATTTTTAGATAATAATCAATATACAAGAGATGAATTAGATGATTTTACTGAAGAAGAAAAATTAGCTTTAAAAAATAAAGGAATAGATAATAAAGAATTAGAAGAAATTTATGATAATGATAATGATCAAGAAAATATGTTTAATAATAAAAATTTTTAAATATTTAAAAATATAAAAATTCTTTCTACTATTATAATATATGATGTATGATAAAAAGTTTGATTACATTCCATTTAGAATTAATTTCATAAATAATATTTTAAAAAATAATAATCTTAATCCAATGATTGACACCAATCAAATAGATACAGAAGCTTTTATAAATACAAATAATTCAAATGATACTGAAATTGTTCTAAATAAAAAAATATTAAATTTTAATGATGTTATAAATAAAATTGGAGGAAAACTAATTTATATTAAAAGTGGGACTACAGGACACACATTTAGAGGATTTGATCCTACTGATATTAATGCGCCTAATTACGCAGTTAAAGTAGTAGCTTATCCAAAAAAAGATGATTATGGTAAAGTAAGTGATATTTCAAGACCAGAAAATGCTGAATTAATGATGTTAAAAGTTTTAAGTTATTTTGTAGTAAATAATCATACTCCTCATATAGTTTTACCAATCGGAACATTTGATACTAATATAGAACCATTTTTATTATTAAAAAAACAAGGAATTGTTAATAATAAAAAGTATTCATTATTTTTAAAAAAATATAAAAACAAAGAATTGTATAATACAGTATCAATATTAATTAGTGAATGGGCAAATAATAGTGATTTATTAGAATATGTTCGTTCTTATAAGGACAACATGACTACATTAGAATGGAAAGTAATATTTTTTCAAATATTATCTGTTTTAGTAGTTATTCAAACTAAATATCCAAATTTTAGACATAATGATTTAAAAGCAAATAATATTTTGATTCATAATATAAGTAAATTAAAAAAAAATAATTTATTTAAATATCAAATTAATGGAAAAATATATATAATTCCTAATATTGGATTTCAAATAAAAATATGGGATTTTGATTTTGCTTGTATAAAAGATATTGTAAATAATTCGAAGGTTAATGCTAAATGGACTAGTAAAATAAATATAGATTCAACACAAAATAGATATTATGATGTTCATTATTTTTTTAATACATTAACTAAAAAAGGATTTTATCCTGAACTATTTGATTCAGATAATGTAGATCAATCAATTAAAGAATTTATTAAAAGGATAGTTCCTGATAAATATACAAATAATACTAAAATTTCTAAAAGAGGTAGGTTATTAATTAATGATGAATATTTAACTCCAGAAGAAATTATAACAAAAGATGTATTTTTTGAAGAATTTAGAAGATAATTTTTATATATAAATATAAAACAATAAAAATATATAAATATATGAATATTCCATTTTGTGAAAAATATAGATCTACTTCTGTAAATGAAATATTAGATCATAAAAATATTATAAAAACTTTTAAAAATTTAATAAGTCAAAAAAAATTTATAAATAGTATATTTTTTGGGCAACCTGGAACAGGTAAAACAAGTTTAATTACATCTTGTGCAAAAGAAATATATGGAGATAAATTTAAAGTAATGGTTTTAGAATTAAATGGTTCTGATGATAGAGGTATTGGAACTATTAGAAATATAATTAGTGATTTTGCGGAATATAACCAAATATTTTCTAAAGGATCTAAATTAATAATTTTAGATGAAGCTGATTCAATGACTTATGATGCTCAATTTGCTTTAAAAAGAATTATGGAAAATTATTCTAAAACTACTAAATTTTGTTTAGTTTGTAATTATATTTATAAAATAATTCCACATTTACAATCAAGATGTTTTATATTTAGATTTCCAAATATAACTCCTAAATTTATTAAAGAAAAATTAATGTTTATATCAAAAAAAGAAAAAATTAATTATACAAGTGAAGGTTTAAATGTTCTAATAAATATTTCAGAAGGTGATATGAGAAAATCTATTAATTTATTACATTCATTATCTTTAACAACAACAATTATAAATAAAGATAATATATATAAATATACAGGTTATATTTTAGATGGGACAATAGATGAATTAATTGATATTTTAATTCATTTAGAATTTAAAGAAGCATTTTATAAAATTAAAAAAATTATTAAAAAAAATAAAATATGTTTTATTGATTTTATAAGTAATATATATAAATTTATTGATAAACTTAATTTAAATAATAAACAAATATCAGAATTTATAAATAACATTGCTGAAATCGAATATAATTTATTAAATAATGCTTCTTTTGATATTCAATTAGGAGCTTTAATTGCTTCTTTTTTTAAACTTCGATATATTAAATAATATTATATTAATCAATATTATATGAAAGATATATATGATTTATTAATAAAATTAAATCAATTAAATAATATTAATAAAATCAATAAAATAATATTAGATAATTATAATATTTTTTTAAAATTAACAAAAATTAATCCTACTAAAAAAATAAAAATTCAAAAAAATAATATTGATGATGATGATAATAATTTATATTCAATATTTATATTATTTCATAATAATTATTTAAATTTAATTAAAGAAAATTGTGATAGAATTGTGAAATATAAAGAAGAAATTTATGAAAATAAAAGTAGTAATAATTACATTGTTATAGCAACTAATACAAAAGATAAATTAAATATATTTAAAATATATTTATTAATTTATTATATTGAATCAAAATTAAATAAATTAGAAAATTATTTAGGATTTGATTTTGAATTCAATACAAATCATGTAGTTGCGTTATGTCAAATAAATTTTGAATTATGTTATACTAATAATTATAAGAATAATTTGATTTGTTTATTTGATCCAGAACAATTAGATGAAAAATGGAAATTATTTTTTATTCATAAAATAATTTGTTCTAAATATTGTTATAAAATATTACATGGGTCAGATTCTTTAGATATAAAATATATATATTACGTTTTATTACAATCTAAATCTACTTTAATTGAAAAATTTACTCATACATTTATTGATTCTAAATTTTTATGTGAATTTAAATATTATATTAATAATAAAGAATTAGGTAAATGTAAAATTTATAGTTTACTATTAAATGAAAAAATTATTACACAAAAAAAATTAGATGAATTACATATAAATGAAGAAAAAATGGGTCCAATATATGATATATTTATTGATATAAATAATTTAAATAAACATTTATTAAATTATTCTTTTTATGATGTTATATATTTATATCATATGATTATGAAATATAAACATGAATTAATTAATTATGATTTAATTAATGAATTAACAAGATTATCTTATTTAGTTAAAAGAAAAATAATTAATTATATTCCAGTTGATGAAATTAATATCATGAATAATTATTTTTTTAATTATAATGGTAATTTAATAAGATTAAATCAATATTTTAAAGAAAAATTAGATGAATTATTAAATAATGATTTATTTAATTATATTTGTAAAGTTAATTATTTTAAAAAAAGTTTATTAATATTAGTTAAATTTATTATTTTTAAAAAATTATCTAATAATAATGATATTCTTAAAAAAATTAAATTAAAGGTTTTATATGACAATAAAATATTAAATTATAATAATGATTTTTTAGATTCATACCCTAATTTAAAAAAATTAATAATGAGCATTATTTGATTATATATTTCTATCTTCTTCTAATTAATAATAACATAAAACATTTAAATAATATATAAATATTATTATTTAAATCTGTGTATAATTCATATGAATTTCATTATTAAATAAATATGATGATATTGTTAATATATAAATTGTTAACATACATATAAATATATAAATACCTATTTTACAATTAACACATCTATTTGGTAATTTTGTTTCATTTTTTTCTTTAGTAATTATATCTTTTCTACAAATAAAACATTGATTATGATGTAATTTATTCCATTGTTTTAAACATACATTATGAACTTTATAATTATCACCACAATCATGTTCAAATGTTATTATATTATTACCTTCTTCTAAACATATTATACATGACATTTATTTATAATTATTATTTAAATCTTAAATATAAAGATATTTAATAGTAATTATAAATAATATTACTATTAAGAATATCAGTTGAACATACTAAATCTAGAACATACTTATCTTCCCCAAGCAAAATTATAGTATATATATATTCAATAAATATATTAATATTAAGTGGTCATATGG